>ERZ887830.900-NODE-900-length-17748-cov-34.564404_pt1 | contig 17748 bp, 19 predicted proteins | sample MGYA00521101_ERZ887830 | MGnify/ENA primary metagenome ERZ887830 (study PRJEB32303, sample SAMEA104408592) | aquatic metagenome | biome: Marine water; feature: Pelagic; material: water | place: Baltic Sea | collected 2014-06-05T16:38:00 | depth 1,762 m ... | reverse complement strand
TATAATAAAATAAATTAAATAAATGAAAAAATATTATTAATAAGAAAGATGTGTGGTATATTTGGTATACTTATGAAAGAAGAATATGACATAGGAAAAGATAAAAAGGACAAATACAATATTCGCAAGCATTTTGAATATGGAAAAAAAAGGGGACCGGAATACTCAATTATTAAAAATATAAATTCAAAGATTATTTGGGGTTTTCATCGTTTATGTATAAATGGATTGGACGAAATATCTAATCAGCCAATAAAAACCGATAATTGTTTTATGATATGTAATGGAGAAATTTATAATTATAAACAATTAATTCAGCAATTTGGACTAATCATGAATACAAATAGTGATTGTGAAATTATAGTAAGATTATACGAGATAGTTGGTCCGTCTTTTATTAATTTGCTGGATGGCGTGTTTTCTTTTATTATTTATGACTCTATAAAAGACAAAATCATAATTGGCAGAGATCCGTATGGGGTCCGTCCACTTTATATATGTCATTATTTGAATAATGATGTTGGATTTTCTTCCGACATGATGCCGTTGTTATTTGATAAAAATATTAAATTTGTATCTCAATATCAGCCAGGAACTTATTCTGTATATGATTATAAAATAGAAAAATATACACAGGTTCTTCAAGAACGATATTTCTTTAATATTTCTTATATCAATGAGTATAAAAAACCGGTTGAGTTTTATATGTTCCATATCGTAAAAAAACTAAAAGAGTCTGTAAAAAAACGCGTGGAAAATTGTGAAAGAGATATTGCATCTCTTTTGTCTGGTGGCCTTGATAGTAGTTTAATTTCCGCACTAGTTTGTGACGAATATTATAAAAAGACGGGTAATAAATTGAAAACATATAGTATTGGTCTTAGAGGCGGCGTTGATTTGCAATATTCTAAAATAGTCGCCGAACACATCAATAGTGATCATACTAGCATTGTTGTCTCAGAGGACGATTTTATGAATTCCATTGAACTTGTAATAAAAGACATTGAGAGTTATGATACTACTACTGTACGAGCAAGTGTTGGTAATTGGAATGTTGCTAAATTTATTAAAGAAAATAGTAATTCAAAGGTTATTTTTAACGGGGATGGTGCAGATGAATTGATGGGCGGTTATATGTATTTTCATTGCGCGAATAATAATGAAGAATTTCACAATGAAATATTAAGATTATTGGGAGATATTAGTAAATATGATGTACTACGTTCAGACAAGTCTGTTTCAAGTCATGGATTAGAACCTAGAACACCATTTTTAGATAAAGAATTTACAAAATTTTATATAAGTATTCCAATTGAATATCGGAACCACACCGTATATGGGAATTGTGAGAAATATTTGATACGCAAATCGTTTGAATTATATAATCCCGGACTTCTTCCGAAAGAGGTTTTGTGGAGAAAAAAGGAGGCATTTAGCGATGGTGTTAGTAGTCAGAAAAAAGCTTGGTACGAAATTATACAGGATAGTCGAATGATAAAGGAAAATATTACAATCAACAACTCCAATATAAATAAACCAAAAACAAAAGAACAACAATATTACAGAGCGATGTTTAACAAGTATTATGGAACTTGTGACAATTTAATACCATATTACTGGATGCCTAGATTTATTGAAGGTGCTACAGATGCTAGCGCGCGCACATTAGATGTATACAAATCAAAAAATAAAAAATTATTTTGAAAGAAAACAAAAATTATTTAATAAATTAAAAATATAGAGGGAATTAAATTCGTGAATTTTAAGTGGGATGTTTTCCATACCCCCCCTCTTTTTGTAAATATATTTGAAATACTTGTTTATTATTTTTTTATTTAATTTTTTATAGATTTTATAGTTCATTTTCTGGACGATTTCGTCGTTGGAATAATAGTATTTGTATGTGTCGCACTCTATAAAAAAAGTTTTCGTTTTTGTATATTCAGAGCCATAATTATATTTTTTGTTATCTACGAAACAAATATATGATTCAATGTCATCATATATTGTGTTTAAATCTAATATAGGTTCTATATGTTTGGTTTTTGTTTTTGAAAAAACGATGTTTTCAAATAATTTTTCTTTTTTGTCTTTTTCATGATAAATGGATTCTTCAATAAAATGCACGACCATGTTTACAAATATCTCGTTTTTGTTTTTTGTATACAAAATAAGATTTTGTATTATATTTTTCTTTTTTAATTCTTGTATAAATTTGAGTATTTCAAATATTTTAGGACGAAAAGAATAAGAATATATATTAAGAAGAATATTTATATCATTTTGGGTCATTTTACGATTGTATGTTTTTTCTATAATATTGATTAAATAAATTATTTGAGAAAAATACCCAATGGTATTATCAAAATCTATTATGATTGATTTTTTCATAATAGATTTTATCTTTATATATTAAGGATAATATAAGGCATGCCAAAAATTTTGAGTGTTAGTGAGAATAAACAATTTTTAACATATCATAAGAAGTCAATACCCAAAACAATACATGGTATTAAAAAAAAAGCAATAAAACTTATGATAAAAACAATGTGTAAAACAAATTGTGATATCAACAATAATTATAAACATTTTTTATCTATATTACATAGAAAAAAGATGATTTCTCCTAATAACAAGAATATGCATAATAATACGTCAAAAATGTATATAAGAAATAAAAAATGTTTTATTATTAATCATACAAGAAATGTTTTGTTAAATTATTATTTTTGAATATAATCAACTATTTTTATCAATAGTTCTTCTTGATAGTTTATTTTTTGGAATACGATACATTTATTTAAACTGAGAGAAAATATTTGATTTCTATTGTTTTTACATACCAGATTAATGTCATCTATTCCAGATTGAACGTCAATTAATATACCACCATTTGTCAATTTCAAGTTTTCTATATTTCTTAAATTAAACCATCTTATATAAGACCCCAGCTTTATTTCATCTAATTCATCTACAAATCTGTATTTATTTAAAACTTTATGATATTTCAAAAGTTCGTCTCGTGTTAAATAAAGTTTTTGTAAAATATTATTTTTCATTTCTTTTATTTTGCTACTATTCAAATGTAGTAAATTTTTACTATCCAATTCTTGGACGATTTGTTCTATTGTTGTATCAATAGAACTATCTATTTTTTCAACCATATTATTAATCTATTCATATATAACTATACATTTAGTTATATATAAATTATTTATCATTAATTAAACATGTTTGCTGGCATCGGCTCAAAACTTTCATAGGTTGACCCACCGCCCATATTATTCATTCCGGACAATTCTTCTATACTTGTAGTTTGCATTGGTTCTCTCATGGTTGGTTGCATTGGTTCTCTAATAGAAGGCATCATTTGAGATTCATTATCGGGCTCTTCTTTTACTTCATAAGGCTCTTTAATTAATCCTAACATTGCTAATAGTCTATCAAATAGAACATTTAACTTTTCGCTAATTTTGGTATCTAATGTAAACATTAAAAATAAAAGTGGTAACATACCAGATAATAAGCTAAACCCATCATAGTTTATTTGTGAGTAAGTTGGGAAATATAAGACAATTTTATGTATGAAGAAAAAAGCAACTAAAATTACAAGGAGTTGAACGATTACTTCAAATACTAATTCACTTGTTGGTTTCAAAGGGTTGCTAATAGGCATGTACATTTTCATAATCTTTAATAACGCTAATAGCGGAACAACCGCAATTCCACAATATTGAACTAAATTCATAACCTGTCCCTTTTCCGTTGCAGAAAAAGAAGTCATATATTCTACAAACGATTTGTCATTGTTATTACCACCAGATTGAACGGGCATAGTTGGATCCATCATATCATCTTCATCGTAATTGTCGCTCATAATTAATATAAGCAAAGAATAAAAATAAATATAAAAACAACGATATACTTTATGTTATAGTTAATTCAACTTTGATTTTTGAATGTTAAAAAAAATAATAAAAGCCCAAAATATTCATCCTGAAGAACAATATCTAAATCTTATAAGCGACTTGTTAAAAGAGGGTAATATTGAAAAAGGGAGAAATGGCAATACCTATTGTAATATTGGAAGTGCTATGTATTTTTCACTTGAAAATAATAGTATTCCAATATTAACAACAAAAAAGGTTGCTGTAAAAACTTGTCTTAAGGAACTTCTTTGGTTTATACGCGGCAAAACAAATAACAATTTACTGAAAGAACAGGGTGTACATATATGGGATGATAATGCAAGTGAAGAGTTTCTCAAATCGAGAAATTTAGATTATGCGGAGGGTGATCTTGGACCGGTGTACGGTCACCAATGGAGATTTTTTAATGCGAAATATGATAATTGCGATTCTAATTATGAAGGGGGAGGAATAGATCAGCTACAAAATGTGATTGATGACTTGATGGATCCTGAAAAAAGATATTCGCGGCGCCACGTAATAAGTGCTTGGAATCCGTGTCAAATTGATAATATGGCGCTACCCCCATGCCATGTTTTATTTCAATTTCACGTTACTCGTGATAACAAGCTGTCTTGTACTCTTTATCAAAGAAGCGGCGACGTTGGACTAGGAGTTCCGTTTAATATATTTTCATATTCGGCCTTTACATATCTTATTGCTAAACATTGTGATTTAGAGCCATATGAATTTATTTATTATTTAGGCAATACACATATTTATGAAGAACATGTTGAAAGTTTAAAAGAACAATTGAAAAGAAAGCCGCATAATTTTCCTAAATTTAATATAAAAAATAAAAGGTCTAACATAAATGATTATGAATTAGATGATTTTGTAATTAGCGATTATAAATATCATGAAAAAATAAAAATGAAAATGAATGCTTAATATTATTTCAAAAAATATATTTAAACAAAAAATAGTAATAGATAAATATTATGTCAGGCGCCAGAGCATTAGCTTCGGCAAGACGCAGACGCGCCGAACCACAAAATGTTATGCCGCAAAACAGTCAGAATAAAAATATTAACGACATAAATGATGCAAGTGATATAAAAAACGATAATGAAGCCCCAAGAAATAAAATTAGCCCGGCTATGATGTTACTTTCTCATAATAAGATTATTGAAAACTTGCAAATGGTTATAGAAGATTTGAATAATAGAATGGACGAACAAGAAAAGAAGACAGAAGAGCGCATTAAAGATGCGATAAATAGTTCAAAGTGCGATTCAAATGACATAGAGTTTTACAAAACTAAAATGTCTACAATTGACAATGGTATTGAAGAGATAAAAAAGCATACATTAAAAGTCCAAACTTTTTCTATGGAAACTAATTTACAATTAGTTGAATTAAAAAAGCGATTGAATAAGTATGAAAAAAACGAAGTAGACAAACAAGATAAGCAGCGAGAGGAAATTATAGAACATATTAACACTGTTTCTACAATTTTAACAAAAATTAATTATGAAGTAGAACAAAGTAAACAAGTTCAGAGTATTCAAAATAACACGCTAGTAGATATATTAGAAGGGATTAACAATAAAATTGTTAGTGAGACGGTTGATATGTCTGAAAATGATGAACTTTCTGAAGAATTGGAGAAACACTGTGGTGTAGATGAAGATGAAGAAGTAGGTGGGGAACTAGATCAAGAACTAGGTGGGGAACTAGATCAAGAACTAGGTGGGGAACTAGATCAAGAACTAGGTGGGGAACTAGATCAAGAAGTAGGTGTGGAAGTAGATGAAGAAGTAGATGAAGAAGTAGATGAAGAAGGACTAAATACAAATAAAGCATTAGACGGAATTAATGAAGAGGAAGAGTTAGAAGAAAACTTAGAGAACGATGAAGGAGAGGAATCAACAAAGTTAAACTTTTAATCTATTACACTTTAAATAAAATTGATTTAAATTCTATAAATTATATTATAGATAACAAAACGTAGGAGCTGAACATGAAATTTACCATTCAAGATAACGACAAGGTGACTACGTTGATTGAATTGTTCAAGGTGATTAAAGGTTTGAACGATTTTTGTAAAATATATTGTAAATTGGATGAATTATTTATACAAATTATGGATGAATCTCACGTGAGTCTTCTAGAAATTAAAATAAAATCAGATTGGTTTGATATTTATGAGACTACAAATGAAATTGTATCATTTAATTCTAAAATCCTTACAATTATTATGAGTTTTTATAAAAATAATAGCATTGTTTCATTTGAGACGGATGAAGAACATTTGGATATAATTTTTAAACAAGATGATAAAACTGAAAAATGTTTTCAAATCAATCTAATTGACTTAGATAGTGATATTATGGAATCTCAGGATATAGAACATAGTTTAGAGTTTTCAACGGATACAAAAAGACTGGATCAGTATTTTTCAGAAATGCAATCTTTTGGTGATACGCTAGAACTGGTCCATTATAATGATACTATTTTTATGAGGTCGCGCGGCGACGAAGGTAAATATATGATAAAAATTACAAATGATCTATTGGACGATTTGATAGTAGAAGAAGATTTACAATTGATGTGTAAGGTGCCTCTGAGATTTGTATCACTTGTAACAAAACTCCATTCTATATTTAAGAAGATTAATGTTAATGTAAGTGAAGAATCGCCCCTAACATTGAAATTCTTTGAAGAGAATGAAAAAAACGATTTAGTGAATATTAGATTCTTTATAGCTCCAAAAGTGGAAGAAGACGATAATTTTGATTTTTCAGAATTTCAAGAAAATGAGCTAGAACCTTCTTCCGAGGAAGAATTAGAAAAATATGAAAATAAAATTATAGATCATTAAAATACATTAAAATCTTTATAGTTAAATATCAAATTAATTTAATTATGTTATTAGAAATCAGTATAATTTTATTGATATTTGCATTATATTTTTTATTTTATGTTGAATGTAAAGTGAATAAAAACAATAAAATTTTTGCATATGATAAAGAATTGACAAGACAAAATATTAATAATGAAATACTTTTAAAGATGCCCTTTTATTTTGACGGAGAACATTTAAATAATGAAATAAAAATTAAAAATTATAAGATAGAAGAAAAATATAAGCATGAAAAAAGAAAGGTATATCAAAATTTAGAAAATAATATTATTTTGTTGCAACCGTATATTAAGTTTGATTGTAATAATAAATTACACGAAATAAAAAAAAATGGTACATATAAAATTCACAAAAATGAAGAAAGTATAAATTATTATTTTGTTCGTGATGGAAGTTGTGAAATAATGTTGATACATCCAAGATTCAAAGAAAATTTTCAAGAAAATGATTGTAGTAAATCGTTGGAATCTTATATTGAAGGAAATTCGCATTTTCATACTGTAAAATGTAATAAAGGGTCCATAATATTTGTACCAAATGAATGGTTGGTTTATATAAAAAATAATAACGATAAAGAATGTCTAATTGAGAAATTAAGCTATTCAACGATAATTAATAAGTTTATGTTATATTTCAAAAAAAACATTTAATTACAATATAAAAATAATACAAATGTCAAAAAATATTTTACTTTTAAAACATTTTCGGGATGATGTAGAGAATGTAGTAAAAAAAACTTTTATAAACGAGCGGACGCCATTTTATTTTGTTAGCACAATTTTTTTATTTTCATCAATAATACTTAGTTTTATGTCTGCATTATACAGTAAGGAGAATTTTTCAGATTTTTTTCCAAATGAAGGTATATACTATAATAAAGAAATTCATGATAAATCTGTTGTAGATAAAATTTGTTGGTATTTTTCTCAAATAACTCATCATACGATTATATTATTATTCTTTTATTTTTTCTTGGCACTGATAAATAAGAAATCTGAAGCGTATTTTAAGATGGTTGCGCCATTAGCAATGACAATTAGTGTTTTATATTTTTATTTTTTATTTCCTAAACAGAGATTAAGTTTACATCAATTGCCTTATTATAATTTTTTTTCTCATTTTATGATAATTTTTTTGGTTTTTGGAGAACTTATTTACATCAATAAATATACATTTAAAGAAACAACCCACTGTTTTATATTTATTTTAACGTGTTTATGTGCTATATTTATAAATTATTCATTAAGGGGTGTTTGGTCTTATAATTTGGTGAAATTGGATAGATTAAGTGGATGGACCTTGGTATCAAAAACAACAATAATTATGTATTTATTCAGCTTTGCCTTTTATTTATGCAAATCGGTGCCGAATAATAAAAACTTTTTTGATACACTTATGAAAATACTTATAAAAACTAATTTGTTTACAACTGGTATTGTTGGGTTGGTGGCTTTCAATATTTTTCTTTACATTGATAATAAGTCGAACAAAGTAAACAATATAAACAATTTATCACATAAATAATTATAACAACTAAAGCAATGGTTTCATTTGGTTCAAAGTGTTTCATTTCTCTACTTGCACTGAGTCAAGTCTCTGGATTTAAGCCAATGCCTCTAATTAATAGTAAACCAAAAACAACATTTAATTTCAATGGCGATATTGAACCGCTTGGATTTTTTGACCCCCTTCAGATCACGAAAAACAGCGATGAATCAACTCTTAAATATTTGAGAGAGTCTGAACTTCATCATGGTCGTATTGCAATGATTGCGAATTTGATGCTACCCTCTATTGACCATTTCAACAAGGATGATCTAGCAATTGATTATTTTAGTAAGAATCATGGAGAATTTAATGTAGTTGGACTAATTTATATGACTATTTTTGAAGTATCTCGTATGCTAACAATGTATAAGTCGCCTGGCGAGAAGCTATTTCAGTTAAAAGACGGCGTATGGCCTGGAATGTTAAACCCATATGTACCATTTGATGAAAATATGTCAAATATTGAACTATCAAATGGTCGTCTTGCTATGATTGGAGCACTTGGATATATCGCTCAAGAGTTGGTTACACAACAAAAGATTATATCTTAATTACTATTACTTATAAATAAAATTGATTAGACAATTATATTCTTATTGTTAACAACAATAATAAGAATGTATAAGCTACCTGAAAATATCAAAGATTATATTATTTTAGATTCTATATTATTAAAAAAAAACGATAATGGTTGGAAAAATATACATATTCAATTATTAAAATCAAAAACTTTTTTGAAAAAAACACATTATGTATTTGATAGTAATTTTGTCTTTGAAAGAATTAGAAGGATACCGTGTGTATCGCTAATAGACATATTTTCTATGGATGAAAATGGTAATTATTTAGACGACGCGTGTGATGAGATTATATATAGGTAAATATAAATAATATGTATTTATAGTTGAATGAAATGTTATACGCTTAAAACGATTATATTGGGAGATTCGGGTGTTGGTAAGACCACTATGTTATATAAATATTATACCGGGGAATTTAATGATGAAAGGGATAGTACGGTTGGTGTAAATTTTGTTTCTAAATTTATTGAGGAAACAAGATATGAAGATTTTATAAAATTACAAATATGGGATACTGCCGGCCAAGAGCGGTTCCGCTCTATCATTAGATCATATTATCATAGTGTATGTGGTTGTATTATTGCATACGACATTACAAATAAAACAACTTTTGATAATTGTATTTTTTGGATTGAAGAAGTAAGAAAATATAATAATAATGTTAAAATTGTTATTGTCGGTACAAAAACAGATTTAGAAGAAAAACGAGAAATAGAATATGACGAAGGTCTAAAACTATCCAATTATTATAAAATACCTTTTTTTGAAATAAGTTCAAAAGATTGTGTTGATGATGTATTTGAAAAAATAGCGGAGATTGTTATGGAAAAATTAAAAGAAAATGAAATAAATGAAATACGGTCGGATATAAAGGGCGTGAATGTAATTGATAATTTTGACCCATATAAATACAGATCTGAAACCAGAATAAATAAATATTTTTCTTCTTACCCACTATGTTGTAATAATTAAAAGAAGCATATAAACATCTTACTACAATGGTATATATGTATAAGTTTATTGGAAACGATAATCAATATGAAAATTTTGAAATCGTTGAAACACAGACATTCCAAAAAGTATCAATATTTGAAAATAATTTGATCGTAAAAGATTCAAAATTATTTTCAAATGATACGTTTGATTTTTCCGACAATAAGATAAAAATTATACATTCTCACGTCCGTTTCTGTAAAAATATACCAGGAGTGCTGTCATTGAATATAAGTTTTGGTAAACACAAAGACAAATTGTTATATTTATGCAAACCCGATGATAAACGCATACCCTTTTTTTTGATACCATATAAAATCCCCTATAAATTTGATAAATCATTGAAAAAAATATATATTACCTTCAAATATGAATCATGGGAAGACGATATGCCGAAAGGCTCTATGTTACAAAATTTTGGAAATATTGAAGAGATAAACAATTACTATGAATATATTTTATATTGTAAGTCTCTGAATGTATCTATACAACCATTTACAAAGGAAGCGAGAAAAAGATTGGAAGAAATTTCTAAACATAAAATAATTCAAAATATTCAAAAATTGTATTGCATAGAAGAAATAAAAAAAACCGATGAATTTATATTTACATTAGATTCTAATGTAAGCAACGACCATGATGATGCAATTTCTTATAATTTTAAAGAAAATAAAATTTCTGTGTATATTTCTAATGTCTCTCTTGTTATGGACTATTTAGAATTGTGGGATTCATTTACAGACCGTATATCAACAATTTATTTACCGGATAAAAAACGTCCGATGATACCATCCGTCCTTACCGAAACATTATTAAGTCTAGATGAAAAAGAAAATCGCCTATGTTATGTATTGGATATTTACTATAATGAAAATAATGAAATTATAGAACAAAAATTGAAATTATGCGTTGCATATATAAGCAAAAATTATTCCCATATTGAAAAAGAAAAATACGAAACAAATAAATATTATAAAAAGATCATGAAAATTTTGAAGATAAACAACTCAAAAGACGTTGTTACTTATTTAATGATTCATTTTAATAAATATTTGGCGGATTTTTTGCATTCTAGAAATATTGGGATATACAGAGATTATCACAATATTGACAATAAAAAAATAATACACTATGAATCCGAACAAAAAGACATAAAAGAATCAAATATACCTGAAAACATATTATTTCATATATCAAATTTCAAAACACACTCTTCTCGCTATTGTTTATTGCATGATAAGTGCGAAAAAAATAGCGAAAAAAACGAACTATATTTGCAAGCGTCTTCACCAATAAGACGAATTGTAGATATAATCAATAACATTGCATTATTAAAAGTATTATTGGATGATGTTAAATTTGAAAGAGCGGTCGAATTTTACGAACATTGGACGAATAAACAACAGCTGGAATATATAAATATTTCATCTAGAACAATAAGAAAAGTTCAATCAAAATGTAAAATCTATTCGCAATATTTATATAACAAGGAAAACAATATCCAGCCGATTTATGAAGGATATATATTTGATAAATTAGAAAAGTATGATGGTAAATTTCAATATATGGTTTATTTACCGTATTTGAAGTTAACAACATATATAACGGTATTACAAGACTTAGAAAATTATAGTTGTCATGTGTTCCGGCTTTTTGTGTTTATGAATCAAGAACAGGACAAAAATAAAATTAAATTGCAGTTATGCTATGTTTCTAAAAATAATGATTTGATATAACTATCATTTGTATCAAAAGACAATCTCAAAAGATTGAAAAATAATATAAATTCGTATTTCTGTTCGTCTAAATTTTTAATTTTATAAATATTATTTAATTTTTCTTTTATAAAACTATTATACAAACGATGACTCGTGTGATAAATAAATTCATCTTTATTTATGTTATTATTGTAAATACTTTCCTTATATGAAATTGATGGTAATATATATATATTATTACTACACCCAACGTCAAAATGTATATTATCAAACAATAGATGTTCGTTGAATTCTTTTGGTATTAAATGATGATCTTCAATAAGACCCTTCTTATGATAAGAATATTTTATTTTGCGACGCGTTTTTGTTCCGTATCTAAGTGGGTCATTAATTTTATCATATTTAAGTGCCGAATAAGAGCCATTTATTTGAATTATTCCATTTATATTCTTAGTAATAGAATAGTAATAGCTATTTTTAATGCTAAATAAAGTAGCTAAATATAATTTTGGTATTTTCATAACATTTACTCTAATTATATATTATATTTGAAATAAAATTGATTTTTTTGTATTTTCAAAAATAAAATACACAAATCAAAATGACATCTATCGACAAGCGAATTCAATCCAGTCTAGACAATATATTCGGTAAAAATCGCGGTTTAGTTCATATTATTCATGATGACCGGGATATTTGTATCAACTCTAATGAAAGAGAAATTCTGTTTGCAATTCAAGAATATCAGAAAATTAACTACAATCAACACTGGTCTTTTTCGGAAAGATTTCTTACAAAAGCACTGACAATTTCAATTAATAAATGCAGTGAATGTAATTTTGATAAAATTTCTGAAATATACAAAAAATACTTTCAAGAAAGAATTCAAGGTATTATCAATAAATATGATGAAAAATATGAAGATTCACATATATTTGTTATAGATTATAATGAAACATATATAGAAATTATCGAAAATTTTGTATTTGTTGGTAAAAAGATTAGTATAAAATACGAAAATGTTAAAGAAGTTTATCAAAAGGTTGTTTCTGATAAACGTGTAGATTATGAAAAATACAAAACAGTTCGTGATATATTTGAAAAAATGAGATGTTCTCCATTGATAATCGGAGAATAATAATTTAAAGACAAATAATTGAATTTATCAATATGGATAAAAGTAATTTAGAAAATAATTTTGATATGTCTTGTATGCTCGTTAAGACGCTTGTAAAGCCTCCGAGTAATAACGATTTGTTGTATTTATATGGAATGTATAAACAGGGAACTATTGGTAATTGTAATGTAAATGAGCCGTCGAGATTTAGTGTAAAACAGCATGCTAAGTGGGATGCTTGGAATATGAATAGAGATATTGAAAAATCAGTTGCAATGGCCTTTTATATCGCAAAGGTAGATGAAATATTTGTTACATTGAGTAATAAAAAATAATTTTTTAAACATACATAGATTTATTAGACACAATGCTCTTTTGGAGTTTGCGTTGGATATTATTTATTTTTTCTAGGAATGAATAATTATTATCATTTTCTCCAAAGACGATTAATTCATTACACATATTTACCAATTTCATACAACATTTTATGAAATCGCCTGTAAAAATATCAAGTTCGTTTGTAAGTTGGTGAAAAAAGAACCGAGTATCATCAATGGTTTCAATATTATTGAACCAATTTTCAATATATTTAATTAAATCATATTGAATACTAAATTTACATGTGATATATAGCTCTGATGGTAGCTCCGTGTCTTTATAATAATTCAATCTTTCTTCAATGTAATCAAATTCTTTTTTCATAATACTTGGATAGTTTGTTTTGTAGTCATCTTTCACTTTCAACTCGTAAAAAGAAGATAATAGACATAAGATTTGCGTTTCACTATATGTTTCAAATTTATTACAATAGCAATAAAGATCACAAAATACTAGACAGGGTAATTCATGTATATAAGATGAATTTAATCCCTTATGAGTTGCATTCATATTTTCATCCACATAGCCATTTATTTTTAAAATATCAAATAGTACATTTATTTGGCTTTCTACATATGTTGATGCATAGTTAAGAATTTTTTTTTCATGAGTTAATTTATGTTTCAAGTCCACATAATTCTGATAAGTCCGATAATTACAAAAATTAGACTCTCCTTCAATGAAAGATATTTCTTTTTTTATTTTCTTTTTATCTTTATTACTTGACAATGTGTATTTATTTTTCAAATAATCATAATTATCAAATTTTTTTATAATATTATCATCTAACAATGAATATATTTTTATTATATTTGTTTCCAAATCTGTAATCTCATTATTTGAAATATTAATTTGTTTTACAATATCTGTATTCATAAGAGATTTTTGAATCATTTCCACAAAATCATTCTTAGATAGGTTCTCAAGATAATTCAAAATTAGATTATATGTGATGCGAAATTTTGATGAGAGAACTTTGGGATTGTTAAGAAATAAAATGTTATATTCTGATTCGCTAGGCGGTTTATAATTATTGGTTAATAGTATAACATGACCGATCTTATCAATATTACGACGACCGGCACGTCCTGCCATCTGAATAAATTCATGGCTTTGCAATAATCTCATTTGATTACCATCGTGTTTAAATAGAGAATTAAAAATTACTGTTCTTGTTGGCATATTTAGTCCAATTGCAAATGTTTCGGTCGCAATCAAAACCTTGATGTATTTTTCTTCATACATCATTTCAATAATTTCTCTAAAAACAGGAAGCATACCCGCATGATGAATACCAATACCCTTTTCTAATAGATCAATGTAAAAGTTGCATTCGGGAAGATTTACATATTCCTTCCAATTTTCTAATTTATTTACCATCATTTTTATAAAGATTGGACGGATCATATAATCTTTTTCGTCTGGAAGAAACAAATCTACAAAAATTTGCTTTGATATATTTTCAACTTGTTTTCTTGAAAATACAAACAGTAAACAAGGGAACATATCTTTTTGTTTTAGAGTTTCTAAACAGTCATTAATTACAAATTTATCATGCATCCGAAATTTGTCTTTTATAAGTTCAGTAGTACATTTATTAGTAAGAGACAAATGATTATAATGGTAAATGCTATCTTTTTTTAAAATATTCAGTTTTGAATTTGTCTTTTTCAAGAATAGTTCTTTTTTTGTTTTATCTTTAATATTCTTAATATATTTATCGGGTAAAGCAAAAAACTCATAAAAAACTAAAGGGACGACTCTTTTATCGCTACTACAAATTGTCACTTCTTTATTTGTAATAGAGGATATCCAATCAGCAAAATACTCTTTTTTACCAATTGTAGCCGACAACATCACAAATGGTATATGGTCTGGAAGTAAAATAATTGTTTGTTCCCAAACAGTACCGCGGTCTACATCATCAATATAATGTACCTCATCAAATATAACGCTACCAAGGTCATTTTGTAAATCAATATTAAAATCCAAATACAACCCTTTATTTTTTGTTTTAAAACAGTGGTTTTGAAGAATTTCGGTGGTAACGATAAGTAAATCGGCAGTAGGATTGTGTTTAATATCTCCTGTCAAAATCCCCACCTCAATATCAGAAAATTTTGAAGAAAATTCTTTGTATTTTTGATTGCTAAGCGCTTTAATAGGAGATGTATAAATAACCTTTTTTCCCTTGACTTTAATATTATAATATATAGAAAACTCTGCAGGAAGAGTTTTTCCAGAACCAGTATGAGCTGTTACTAGAACATGTTTGTCTTCAACAATTGATAAACATGCTTCAGTTTGAAAATCACTAAACTCAAAATTGTTATTTGTATAATGTTTGAATTTTTTTATCTCATCCATTTTATACTACATATATGTATTTAAAGCTTTATGTGTTTTTAACATATATAGTGCTGCGGTTTGTCTTTTATTTAATATGCTTATCCAAAATAAATATGAGTTATTGGGGAAAATAGGTAACGGCTCATTTTCGAACGTATATAAGGCAAAGCATAATATAAAAAATAACATTGTGGCAATAAAATTTGACAATGATGATAATTCAAAAATTTTAATTCAAAACGAGATAAATGTTTATTTGGCATTATTAAAAAGAGATTCTGCGAGCTGTGTAAATATAAAATCATTTGGAATAATTGATAAAAGAAATTATATTATTATGGATTATATATCGTGTAATATAAAAGAATATGTTGAAATTAATAAAGAAGCGCTAAGTTGTTGCAAGGTTTTTAAAAATTTGATATCTACTTTAAATATTTTACATAATAATGGATACGTCCATCGCGATTTAAAACCTGATAATATTTTGATAAAGGATGATAAAATATATCTTATTGATTTAGGATTTGCTACAAAGGTAAGTAATAAAATATATGAAAATATGATAGGCAGTATTCTGTTCTCAAGCTATAATACACATAATGATAATTTTCAATACAGAAAAAAGGATGATATTTTGTCTTGTTTTTATATTATATTTTATTGTTTTTTTGAAAAGGCGCTGCCATGGAAAAATATAGAGAACAATCGTAGAATATTATATCATTACAAAAAATATACAGATTTTGAGAAATATTATAAAGATAAAAATATGAAGGAACTTATGAATTATTACAATAATATAGACATTTTAAGAAGTTATTGAAATATCGTATTTTACTGTCATCTGAATCGTAAATGAAAAATCCATACCATTTAAATTAATTGTTCTTCCAAATTCATCAATCACATCAATTTTCAGTTTGTCAATATTGACTGGACCAAAATAATATCTGGGTTCTCCGTAAATTGTGAAATCATTCTGAGATTGTACGCTAAATGCATATGTCTTTAGAGAAATTCGTGCAAAAATATTTCCATCTAAAATACTAATTTCGTTATTTGAAAAAAAGTTAACATTTGAAGATGAATTAAAATCGTTTAGGATTAAATAAACGTATCGTGGCCCAATTACATCAAGTTGACCTTCACTTGTATAAGAAGTTAACCCGGTATAAAGATCTTCTCTAAAACCAAGCATCCACCCCATTCTTTGTTTGTAACTAATGGACGAATCTTCATTATAATACTTTGAAATTTTTGCATCGTCGGAACTTATAATATGAGAAACATTATAATTATATTCACTTTCTGAAATTTTTGATGATTTAAAATTTAATTCTAATTCTGTAATTACGACAGAATTGGTTGAATCTCCAGAATACTGAAAAGATATTGTGCCTTGGCCGTTGCCGATACCACCATCATTGTCAAAATCCAAATTATGAGTTATATTTAATGGTAATCCTTCAGTATCTATAACTGTTTGAATATCAGTAATTAAATTTGCCTGATAATAATTTCCAGGAGTTATATATACATATATATACTTTGTCTCGCTGTATGTAGTGTCAGTTGAATATGTAAAAGTATATTTTAACCAAAAATAATTATTTTCATATTCCTCTTGGAATGGATAGAATGTTGCCGGAAATTCAATATCAGATAATCGTATTTCCGTAACATTATTTATAATATATGGTAAATTTATGTTAAAGTTTGTTGATGAACTATTTGTATAGTTTGAACGAAATCGACTATCAACGGTAAGTAATTTAGTAACAGTATCTCTATGTACTCTATTATTATTTTCTAAAATACTATAATTTTCTAAAGCACTATCAAGATCTTCATCTCTTTTTGTATATATCTCCAACAATCTTTGAGCTTCTGTTATATTTTCGGTCAATTCATTATTTCCAAATAAAGAATTTAATATTTTATTAAAAAAATCAACTAGTTTATAATTCTTAAGATTCTCAAATATTTCAATATATTTGTTTATTTTAGTTGTAGCATCTTGTTTAAAAACATTATAATCATTATAGTCATCTAATTTAATTTCTAGTAATTTAAAAATATCATCAATGCTATAATCTTTTATATTAGTATTAATATCATTAAATATTATAGATTGTGCCGAAATCGGGGTTTGATTATCGTTTTGTTGTTGTTCTAAAAGAATTACTTCTTCATAATCTGTATCATATGGATTCATATTATAATTTAT
>ERZ887830.895-NODE-895-length-17841-cov-11.840830_pt1 | contig 17841 bp, 16 predicted proteins | sample MGYA00521101_ERZ887830 | MGnify/ENA primary metagenome ERZ887830 (study PRJEB32303, sample SAMEA104408592) | aquatic metagenome | biome: Marine water; feature: Pelagic; material: water | place: Baltic Sea | collected 2014-06-05T16:38:00 | depth 1,762 m ... | reverse complement strand
TGGACGAGGCCTCGGATAAAATCCCCGAAGGTCTCTACCTCCAGTTCTGTGATCATCTCCAAAACCTTCACAATAAGACTGGATCATTTTCCCGTATCGGACGTGGTCGCCACCAAACGCGCGTGGGTACCTTTGAGGAAGCTCCGCAGATTCCCCCAAATGAACACGGATACGTGGATGTTCAAGATTACCAAGAAGCGATTGACCGAATGGGTCAAGAACAACGTCCCCGTCGATCTTCGGGTCCGCGTCGCTGTGGTCGCTGCCGCCAGGTGGGTCACGATAAGCGTAACTGTTCCTATGTGGTCAGGGACAACCGTCGCGTGATTTTCGCAGTGTTATAAGTGTTTAGAAAAATAGCCACGTAATATAGTAATGAATGTACTTCAAAATGTAATGCAAATCATAGACAGTATATCTGATAAAATCCCTGAGAACGTTTACATATCCCTCTGCAACGAGTTAAAGAAACTTTACTCGATCATCCCCGATAAAATCAGACCAGCCCTCTCTAGAACAAATAGTACCACCGACGTACCATCAGCCTCACCCGCGAATGGGTATTGGTTTCGATAAAGCACCTAAGTTAGAGATTTGAATTGTAATAAAATAAACTGAAATGGAAAGTGTTCAAAAACTTACCCACATCGAACACGTCTTAAAGCGTCCCGACTCATATGTCGGTCCAGTGGACGCTGTTCGGGAACCCTATTGGGTGCTCAGTGGTAAGAAGTTCAAAAAGACCACAACCAAATACAGTCCAGGTTTACTCAAAATCTTTGACGAAGTACTCGTCAACGCCATCGACAGGAACTCCATGTATCCTAAACATGTTACGTCAATCTCTGTCAATGTCGATAAAATTTCTGGTATGATTACTATTGACAATAACGGTCCTCTTGGAGGACTCGTCATACAAAAAAATAAAAAGGAGGATGTTTGGAACCCCGAACTCGTTTTTGGTCACCTACTCACAAGTACCAACTACGATGATACCCAAAAGCGACTTGTGGGGGGACGTAATGGTTATGGTGCTAAGCTAGCAAATATCTACAGTAAGTGGTTTTCAGTCATCATCAAGGATCCAGAAACCAAACAGGAATATCATCAAGAATGGTTCGATAATATGTCGACGTGCTATGTTCCAAAAATAAAAAAATTTAACGGCGCTACTCCATCCGTTTCCGTTTCTTTCAAACCAGATTGGTCTAGGTTTGCGATGAAAGATATGGAGAATGGGATCTATAATATCATGGAAAAGCGTGTTTGGGATGCGAACATATGTACTTCGGCGAACTGCAAAGTAAAGTTTAACGGCGAAGCACTTCCAAAACAAACCTTCGAAGCTTATGCGAAAATGCACGACGGAGTCGACAATGTGTATTCTGTCACGACTGACCGTTGGGCTGTTTGTATCGGACCGTCCGAAGATGGAATGGAACAGGTTTCATTCGTGAATGGGATCTGCACTACCAAGGGTGGTACGCACGTTGATCACGCGGCTTCACTGGTTGCTTCTGGAATTATCGACGAGATGGCAAAAAAGATTAAGCTCAAACCCCAACAAGTAAAGGCTACCTTTCGCATATTCGTTCGGACGACTCTCGAGAATCCAACCTTCTCGAGTCAAGTGAAATCTGAGTGTACACTCAAGGCGGCCGATTTCGGATCAAAGTTCGAGATGCCCAAGACCTTCGTAAAAAATGTTTTGAAGACCGGTATTTCCGACGAACTCATGGCTCTCTCAAAATTTAAGGAAATGAAAGAATTGGCCAAGACGGACGGTGGAGCTCGCAAGAGTAAGATTACTGGCATCCCTAAATTGGATGATGCAAACAAAGCTGGAACAGCGCAATCCAAAAAGTGTACCCTTATTGTCACAGAGGGTGATTCAGCTAAGACACTAGCGGTCGCCGGACTTTCCGTTGTCGGTAGGGATCACTACGGAGTCTTCCCTCTACGCGGAAAATGTAAGAACGTGCGAGATGCATCCGTGGCGCAGCTGAGTTCGAATCAGGAATTCTCAGATCTTAAAAAGATTCTCGGATTGCAACAAGGAAAGGAATACACTGATGTTTCTGAGCTTCGATACGGACGTTTGATGATCATGACTGACGCGGATAATGATGGCTCACATATCAAGGGTTTGATCCTAAATATGATTCATGCATTTTGGCCCAGTCTCCTCAAGTTGGGGTTTGTTGTTTCAATGGTCACACCTATCATTAAAGCCACAAAAGGTTCACAATTCAAATCGTTCTACACAGATTCTGCGTTTCGTGTATGGTATGGGGATGGAAAACCGGGATGGAGAATCAAATACTATAAGGGTCTAGGTACCTCAACTTCTGCAGAGGCGCGCGAGTATTTCAAGATGATTGAGACTCTTACCGTCAGGTTTGACGTAGATATCATGACTGACAATTCAGTGATTCTCGCGTTCGATAAGAAGAAGGCTGATGACCGTAAGACGTGGCTTCTTGAAAGTACTGCGAAAGAGGCGAAAGATCTTGAAGTACCTTATGGAAACGTAAAGCAGTTGGGGATTTCGGACTTTATTCACAAAGACCTCGTAAACTTCTCACTGGCCGATTTGAAGCGTTCGATCGCCCACGTGGCTGATGGTCTCAAACCGTCACAAAGGAAGGTCATGTATTCGTGTTTCCAAAAGAATCTGACCGCCGAGATGAAAGTGGCGCAATTGGCTGCCTTTGTAGCTGAAAAGTCTGCTTATCATCACGGTGAAGTAAGTTTGGCCGACACCATCGTCAAACTAGCCAACGACTATATGGGTTCAAACAATATCAATCTTCTCGAACCATGTGGTCAGTTTGGGACCCGGTTGATGGGCGGCAAAGATGCATCTCAAACGAGATATATCTTTACCAGGCTCTCGAAGGAGACTCGGACTCTCTTCGATCAAAAGGATGACGCTGTACTTACCTATCTTGACGATGATGGACGATCAATTGAGCCCGAGCATTACATACCTGTTCTACCCATGGTACTCGTGAATGGGACTGAAGGAATCGGAACGGGGTTTTCGTGCTACGTACCACCTTTCAACCCAGAGGAAATCAAGCAAAACATTCTCAATTTCACATGTGGAAAAGAGATGACCAGAATGAAACCATGGTTCCGTGGGTTTAAGGGGACAATCTCGGAACAGGACGACGATTCGTGGGTGACTCAAGGTGTTTGGGTTTGTATAGGAAAGACGATCAAAGTCACCGAACTTCCACCGGGTCGATGGACACAAGATTACAAAGAACATCTCGATACCCTGGTTGAAAAGAAAATCATCAGCGGTTTCACGAACAACAGTACAACTGAGAATGTTGACTTTATAATCCAGGATTACAATGGTAAAGACGCTGTGAAGGATCTTAAACTGCAAAAGACTATCAGATGCTCAAATATGCATCTTTTTCATCCGACGAAAGGTATATGTAAATACGACAGCGCAGAGAAGATACTCACTGACTTCATCGGCCTTCGTATGGATTACTATGTGAAGAGAAAGAATAGGCTCATCGAAGTTACGAAAAGAAAGGCTGAACTGTGCGCCAGGCGTGCACGGTTCGTTAAGATGGTGATAGAGGGCGACATAGTGATATTCAAACGTAAGAAGCATGATCTAGAGATTCAACTGTCTACATTGTTTCCTAAGGTTGATGACTCATACGACTACCTCTTACATACGAAGACAGTTGATTATACAGAGGAAAGGGTAAAGGCTCTGTTCGACGAATGGAAAACTCTCAACGAAGAACTTAATTCACTCAAAGCTATTGGATATATTGACATGTGGAAAACTGACCTTAAAAAATTGTGAGCAATAGATAAGTATGGACCTCCAAGGTCCCGATACCGGTTCTGTTTTGGCTCTTAACGCTATAGGTAAACAGGACACGTTCCTATTACACGATAGCCCAACACATTCCTTCTTTAAATATGAACCTACACAACATTCAAACTTTACGAAATATCATAAAAGTATCACCGTCTCTAAACCTTCTAACGCGTCGACCACATGGCCATTCGGCGAATCTGTAAAAGTTACATTAAATCCACAGAACATGGGTGACCTCCTTAGCAATATGTATGTTCATCTCGAATTTCCCAAAGTTGAATCAAATGCCAATATCGCTGACCAGATAGGCCGTCATGTGATAGAAACAGTGACAATGCGCGTAGACGAGTTAGAACTCGAAAAGTATCACGATGACTGGGGTATGATATACGATGAATTATATTTAGATGCATCTGAAAAGAGGACAAAACGATACACTCTCAATCGTAATCAATCAGAAGGTACTTCGTCTGCAAACGATGCTGCTTTATCTAGATACCCGTCGCAGCTGATGATACCTATACCTCTTTTCTTTTCACGTAAGTATGAGGGGGATGAGTACGCTTCTAATTTACCTAACCGACCTTATTTTCCTACATGCGCTATTCATAAACAAAAACTAGAATTTGAAATAAAGTTTAGACCGAGTACGTTCTTCACGAATAATCCAAGTTTCTCACCTCTCACGTTAGATAAGTTCAGTCTGATAACAGAAGAAATTACCGTATCGGCACAAGAAAAGTCATATCTGACCACGAAGCAACAGGTCCTAATTACCGATGTAGTGAATAAACATCCAACATTAGAAACGGAGATAGGTGAAAATAATGTTAAATTACAACTTGTTCCCAGTATACCGGTGAAATCTATGTTTTGGTTTTTACGACGCAAAGATTTCGAGGATGAGAGTGAACACGGTAGTCCTTCGAATCTAGGTACGGGTGATACAGACGTTCTCGAGCGAAAGTTTGAAAATAGATATAACTTCTCAACATCAAATACGTATGGACTTAGTTCGGAGTTTTTTAACCCCGTACAACAGACAGCTAAAATATTTATTAACGGTCAGGATTTACCAAATATAAATAATCCCGACCATGTTTTCTATAAGTACGTCGTACCTTATAATAGTAGATTATCTAAGCCTGATAGAAATATTTACACGTATGCATTCGCGATGAATCCGATTAATGTGGAACCATCGGGAAGCCTGGACTTCAGTAAATTAAATTCGGATCGAACTATTCTTGATATTTCACTCACCCCCAATTTGACAAACGTCTACACTCTCAACATGTATTATGTTGGATATCAGACCTTTCTCTTCGATAGAGGATTCATGTCTGGTGTAGGTATGTCTACAGATAGATACATACCCGAAATGCCCGAATCTCTTATTCCTAGATCTCCTAAAATTCCTCCTGGGTATGGTAGGCCTAAGCCGTCTGGAGTCGAAGGGTATTCCCTTTCATAAATAATGTATCGTGATGATTACGAATGTAATCCACGATATTATTCCTAATACACCATCGGATGAAATTCAGCTGTGCAACGGTCGTATGAATTTCCTCAGATGTATCCGGTAGTTTATAGGTTATCTTCTCCGTTCTACAGAATGGGTCGAATAGTTTTTTTGAATATCCGTCTAGACTCGACTTGTACGCGCAATGAACACTAAAAATTTTTCCGTCGTTCGTTTCATATGATAGGTTATTCTTTTTAGAATAATTAGTAATAAACCATTCCAGGTTTCGTAGAGATATACCTCCACTTTTTGTTAATAGTTCAACGAGCGTAGCTTTATTCTCGGGTTTTGCATAGAATGCGTTAATAGAATTTAGTAGAATATCTGATTTGTTCATTATTAATATAATGGAGGTAAATCTCTAAGCTCGTCTTCGGGTGGGGGGCTAGTCGATATAGGCGTTCCTGGAAATCCCGCACTTCCTGCACCCGTGAGCACGCATGTTCCCATATCACCTATATCAATTCCGGGTGGAACTGTGTCGGTATTAATTGCACCAAAACTAATCACCCTGGATTCTGGTGGCTTAGACTTGTAACACGTTTTACAATATCCATCTAAACCGGTCATAGACTTGTTTCCACAGGGTCGACCATTCTTTCTCTTTCCGATGCATTTGTCGTCACCAAACACACGTGCAATTATTCTACGAACACGAACATCCTCACGTTGCAGACTTTTGAACTCTACACATAGTTGATTAGAAGCTTCGAGTATATTAGCCCTCATTTGTTCTTTATGCTTTTCTTCTATCTCTTTTACAGCCTTTTCTATATCTTTTAATCCCACCTGCTGAGAATTGATAAACCCGAGAATTACTTCGGTCATACTCTATCATTGACTCTCCTTTTTAAATATATCACTGATCAAGGTAGGTTGCTTCGGATCAGCTTTTTTGCGAGGTTTTTTAGGTGGTTTTGCACGCATTAGTAGTTCTCCGAAAATATCATCCTTGACATTTTCAAACAGGGGGTCGAGTAAATCGCATACAGGGTTTAAAAACTTGTTCAAAAAATAATACGGATAGTCGACCGGGAGCTTGTGGTCTCTGGCGTATACAGGATCTTCAGATTTCTCGAATGCACGAGCCTTTGGGTCACCGGTGTTGATAAGAATATATGGTACTCTATCTCCGGATTGTGGCTCGGATCCCGGTTGGCGATCTCTCATTTTTCGAACCACTTGTACATGCGCTTGGCTTATATTTGCAACCTCGTCACTGGTGATAGATACACTTTCTCCTTTCACTTTATATGAATCGGATAGAGACTGACTTAATATGAGTTTCTCATTCGGAACATCTCCCTCGAGTAACTCGACCGCTCTTTTTCGAGCAAGAGCCTTGGGTGCGTCTGTACCGTTACTGTCGAGAACTACATCTAGCAACTCTTTACACACTTCTCTCATATAAGGAGTATTATCACGGCGAACAAGTTGCAACCCTTTTACATCTATATAATCCATGTTCATTTCTCCATCTTTACCCTTCGTCCAGAGTTTCGCGGCATATCTCTTCTTACTGTAAAGGAAATATGGACAGTACACTTTCTCAAGTTCCAAATTATTAGGAGCCTTAAATAACTTCGTACACTCAGCGGCAGCGCGTTCACCAAGTTCCCAACTATACTCAATAGCATCTTTTCCAGTTCTCCCTTGTACGTCAAATTCGACCATGACCGAATCCGTATCTCCGTAGCGCACGTGAGAACCCGGGTAATGTTTTTCAACGTATGCTTTTGTTTCGTCAATCATACCTCGACCTTTCATCGTAGTCGTCGATGCAATAGCCACACAAGGAAGAATACCCCTCGAGGCTCCGGTAAATCCATAAACACTGTTCATACTGATTTTGTACGCCAACTGCTTACCATTATACATTTGTTTCATTGCACCGGTAGCCTTGGCCATATCCTTTTTCGCTTGTTTTCTAAACGCCTTGAGTTCTACCAAAATACTTGGTAAAATACTTGGAACGTTTTGTGCGAACGTGTGATCTCCGAACGTTTCATATTCAACTCCCGGTAAATTTTTGTATTTAGCGTCCATGACGAGTGTTGAGTAACAGAGATTATGCGCCATCATGATACTTGGATATAGACCTTCAAAATCCAGGGCTGTGATAGGTGTGTAATATGCACCAGACTGTGCTTCTAGTACTGTCGCCCCCACGTATCCAGTATTATCTGTATGACCATATTCATACGTAGGCACTTTAAACTTCATCTCGCGCGCCTTTTTTGTAAGACAACTAAACACCTTTATCTGCTGCCCCCTCTCCACTAAATAGCTGAGTGGTACCCATGTAGCCTTGGCCATCTCTAGAAGATTAATGAACGTACACAGCTTTGAAATAAGGCGATGTGGGAGGAGTGTATCCTTTATACAATACTCCGCAACCTCTCGAAGCTTCACCGGATCTTCTTCCTCGTATCGACGGAACATCTCTTTTGGAGCCATATCAATCTTGTTATCTCCGAGATACAGTTTCGATACATTGTCCAGTTTATACGAATCCAGTTTATATTCGCGCTTTACTTCGTGAAATAGATCAAAGATAAATATACCGGGCATAGGGACGAGCTTCAACTCGTTATCCCCGAGAGCGCTCGAGGAAAGCTTTTTACGTACGAGGTCACATACATGCGTTTTCAGTTTACTCATTTTGAAGAAAGATAGAGGACAGGACATCAAATGCCCACGCTCGATAATATACTCAAGATCAAAACCAAATATATTCCAGCCAGTGATAACATCTACACCCTTTTCGTTGAGATAATTTGAAAATCGAATCAACATATCCTTTTCAGTGGGATACCATTCAATAATCGAATCATCTCCGAGGTTTTTATCAGTTTCTTTGTAACACAAACACGTTTTCTCATACGGTTCAGTTTCACCAAAACGCACGAGTGATATAGCAATTTGAAAACATGCATCGTCCCGCACGTTAGGGCTTGGAAACTTTCCAGTCGAACTATAACATTCGATATCGACCGACGCTATCACAAAGGGTGCGGATTCGGGTTTATCTACAGGTTTCAGGTCTTTCCAGGACTTACAGTACAAATCAATATCCACATTTGCAAAGTCAGCACGCTCACAACCATCACCCGTATCCACCCAGCCCGTAGATTGGATATTAGATCTGTGCATGAATCTCAGAACAGGATCTAGATTCGCTTCGTATAATCGTAACTGACTTACGTGCAATGTTCTATCAATATCGGTGTCTAGTTTTTCCAGGGTTTTTCTCAGCACCGCCACCTCATGTACAGCCCGATTTTTTGCCGCTTCATCGTTCTGTTTTTCCACAGATGACTCAGCTAGTAACAGCTTGTGGTCTATTTCTTTCCGTTCCCGTTCTAATTTTTTAAGTGATGCATGAGTTGTTCTCCTCAGCTTACTACTTATAAATCGTCGCGATTGAAGATCTTTGCACGTTATCTGTATAAACGTTCTGGATTCCCCATTCTGGAACCCTTCTATATCTTTAGACCTCAGGGATCCACAGTTTACAATGTCTGGGCACGTGTCTTTAACGTAATCGATCACTTTCTTAGTGTCGAGTGTATCAGGAAGCTTCATGAAAAAGTAGGGTTTGAACGGCGTCGTCACACAGACGGAGTGACCATCTTGAGTCCTTCCAAACATCCTGATTAAATGCTCCTCATCTTCGTCACGTGCATCCCATGTCAGGACTTGAAATTGTACCATACTTCGTTATAGAGCTAAATTTTTAATATCATATATTAGTAAAATGTCAGCTGCTTTGATTGACCTCGTGTCTAAGGGAGCCCAGGATGTCTTCATCACTGGCTCGCCTCAAGTTTCATTTTTCCACCAAAATTATAAGAGACATACCAATTTTGCACTCAAGCCGGAACGTCTCGATTACGTTGGAACCTTTGCCGGTGGTAATGAAGTCGTGGTTCCTCTGCGCACTAAGGGTGACCTGTTAAGTTACGTCTGGGTTGAGGCCACGAACATCGGGAGCGGTTTCCTCCCGGAGAACAACACTTCCGGTTTCTTTAGCAAGAATGACACCAGCACAACCGAGTTTTCTCTTTGGATTGGTGGTCAAGAAGTGTGCCGTCTCGACGCTCTTTTCATTCAGGGTGTCCACAATTTACTCTACAAGCAGGATGGCGCCAAGGCCTCTTGCGCCGTGACTCTTGATGAGGTTTCTGAAAACGCCAAGGGAACTAGTACGGGTGCCGATCATTATATCATCCCTTTCTTTTTCTCCGAGGATTGGACTAAATCTCTTCCTCTCACCGCACTCCAGTTCCATCAGGTCGAATTACGTATTAAGTGCCGCTCCTTATTTACCCCGGCGTCCACTCCCAAGGTCTACGGGACGTACGTGTACCTCGACTCCGAGGAGCGTCAGATGGTCGTCGAGCATGAGCATGAGATCCTCATCACCCAGACACAGTTTCAACCCATGTCTGCGGATGATGTTGACGTCGATCTCACGTACTTCAACCACCCCTCCAAGGCTATCCACGTCGTCTCTTCCGAGGCTAATAACAGTCAATGGGATACTAACTTCACGTTCGATCGGGCTTCTCTCTATATTAACGGTACTACCCTCTTCGAAGAAATGTCCCCCGTTTACCATCACAACGTCGTTCCGGAGATGCACTGCACATCCCTCCCTTCGTCGACTCTCAGCACCGTGTCTACGTTCACGTGGCCTTTCTGCTTAAAATTGAATGCCTCTCAGCCTTCAGGGTCGTTAAATTTCAGTAGGATTGATAATGCAAAGTTGAACCTCACTGGTACGGGGGTCAGGAACGGAAACATCGTTCGCGCGTATTCAGTGAACTACAATATTTTAAAGATAAAAGACGGTATGGCTGGCGTTGCGTTTGCTAACTAAATACCTGTGTTAAGTTTTTTATTTATGTTTAACCAGAAGAACCAAAACCGCGTTCACCACGTTCAGTAGACACTATTTCGTCTACAATCTCGATTGCAGGGGTTTCACACCTCTCTACTATAAGCTGGGCGATCTTATCCCCAGGTTTAATATGAAACGTTTCATGCCCATGATTAAACAGGATCACCTTGAGTTCACCTGTATAATCAGGGTCAATAACACCAGCACCAGTTTGAATACCGTTCTTAACAGCGAGACCAGAGCGAGGAGCGATGCGACCGTAGCAACCGATGGGAACCGTCGCAGCGATTCCAGTACTCACTATACCCCTAGCTAGAACGGGAATTTCAACATCGACGATACTGTAAAGGTCGTATCCAACAGAGGCACTTGATCCAGATCGCTCAGGAATAATCGCGTCGGGTGAAAGGCGTTTGATAAGTAGCTTGGACTCCATCTTTGTTAGTGTACGCGGGATAACTTTAAATGTCTGCATATAACAAATGGATGGTATACTCGTTGCCTTATTAATGATATTTACGACACTTATATTCGGATTCATATATGCGAATATGTTTGACCCAGAAGAGTTTGGATTTACAGAATCTTCCACTGATCCATGGTACTTCGCATTTACAACGATGAGTACGGTTGGATACGGTGACTTTAGCCCAAAAACTGACCGAGCTAAGAGGGTGGTCATGTTTCACCACGCACTTCTTATCATGGAAGTCAGCGTTTTCATGGCGTGGATGGCAAAGAAAATGTACAAACCTCGTAACATGAATCTTAAAGTGGTATAAAAAGTACTCGCATTAAATATGTAAGATGAACCCAATACGCATTGGTCCAGCGTTAAGGCGCATAACCCTTTTACAAAATCATATACGACCACAATCCACTAATAGTCTTTCAGAGGATCTACTATTCGACGATAAACGCGCAAAAAGACATTTATACGACATATTACCCGATGACGCCCCAGAATACCCTAGTGCATACGGTATGGAAATTCGCGTCGATCACGATGCGCGGACTGTTCGTTTCAAGACAGAAACAATGTCTGTGTACGAGAAGATAACCGTATTTATGTTTCAAAAACAAAAATTACGATACATGTATCCCGATTATCAATTTACAGAAAAACACATTTAATATTATATCAGGGAAGTATATGTGTTTAGACTTTTTATTTAAAAAACGTTATAAGAGACTACCAGATGCATACACGCATCCCTTCGACTGTTCGTGTGAATTATGTGGCTCTGTATTCTCCGATATGCAGGGTTTGATAAACCACATGGGATACCATTCAACGGAACAAATTAACACTTGCATTAACAGGGGACATAGTACTGTTCGTTGTAACACGTGTTGGTCTACCTTTAACACGGTCGCTTCCATGGAACGTCATTCGTGTGCACAGAAGAGAGATCCAGTCATTAGCGGACTTTCTCCTATCATGAGTCGTTCCAATAGTTTGGAATCTATTGTTATTCACGATGATTCCCCGGTTTAGGTGCAACAGTCCAATTGCCATCTAGGAGAGACTGACGAATTTCCCAATCTGTTAGTTTTACAGTTCTCATGGGCGGAGTAATGAGCGCCCCTTTATTTACGACCCTGCAGCGGTATCCACCAACACTACACGCGTGGTCGAGTTCAAATCTTGATGCATACTGGATATAAGGTGAATAAGAATCCATATCAGCTTCTAAGAGCGTTTTGTACCTATACGCGTCGTCAAATGTTACGAACGCTACGATAAAGTGTCGGGGGATATCATCTGTATCTGTATCCGTAATAGAATAAATTCCTTCTTCATGTCCAGCTTTATGAAATGCTATGACATGAAAAAGATCGTGATTAGAAACTTTTTCGAGTACTGTACTGTTGCTATAATCGAGTGCGTAGTAACTCTTGGCTGCGGATTTTTTAACCTTAGGCTTGAAGCGGAAGGGAGTGGGTCGAAAGGTGGGTTGTCTGAGTGCGAACATATTTACTTAAATATTACAAATCTACGTGACGACTTAGGTTCATTTCAATTTAGTTTCCATCCAAGTTCTATAGTTTTCACCGTAATCTACGAATAACTCCTCACCCTTGGTAATTTTCCTCGCTGTGTAGTAATGCACACATCCGTTTCTCGCACTTCCCTTTTGCTGATGACGTATGTTAATGATTGAATTCTCTTCTTTACCCACCGGAGAATTCACATATCTCAATGGATTATTTTCGATGATCAGTTTAGCATCGACGTGTCTTTCTACTGAATATGGTCGACCAAATATATCTTTATGTTCCGACTCAACTCGCCACGCATACATCGGATCTTCTGGCTCGTTGTTAACCATAACACCATAATAGCGACCCAAATCAAGTCCTGTGGGTATGTCCCGTGTCGCAAATGCTCCTAACCCCGCGCTGGGTCTCGTGGATTCCTTGATCTCTAATAAATGGAAGTTTCGCTTTTCGCGTCGTGATTTTAAATTACTACAAATTATCATAATCACGATCAATCCCATGAATAACGCGATCGAACCAGGTACATATGATATCATCTAAAGTATAGGAGCATTTTATTATCAATGTATAAATCTGTTCTCGGATTTATTGAAGATGAAGCTGTGTGCATGACATATAACGGACCTAACACGTACGGAGTTACTTCTCATCCTCAGTCTTCTCAAAAGCCTCGTCACCGAACGTATCTTGAAGCAGTTGTATCATTTCTTCGGAAGTTTTTAGTGAGGAATGAGATGAACGAAGATTCCATTTAGCGAGTCTCTCGAGTTTTGCGTTCACTTGTTTATACCTCTCGATCTCAATTTCCATCTCCCTAATTCGCTCAGATCCTTTACTGAGTGCCCTGTTTGCGATTTCTTCTTGTGAAGGATGTGAATACACATGTTGACGCCAGTGTCTACCGCGCTTCTTATCGTTATTTGCAGCCTTTGCTATCCGAGCTTTTGCCTGCTCAGTGGGGGTCTCAAAAACTGGAACACGGGACGGGACCTTAGAACACGTGATGGTAAGCATTTTGTATTTATTCAACGGCTCTACGCTTTAATACTGATTACGCTGCACCCAATCTTGCATTTTTCCTACGCTCCAAATGAGACTCATGATGGCCGCTCCGTTTTTGAAAGTCTCATTTAGGGTGTTCATGTTTGTATATTTTTTGATATATTGGGGTTTACTTAAGTACCCCTGCGCAAGCTTTTACTCACCGCACTACCCGCAGCTCTTAAGGGTGTACTAACGGCACTCCCCACGGCACGCCTAGTAGATCTTCCGAAGCCCTGAATAGCTTTACGAGCATTAGAGCATCCTCTAGCATTTTGTATTTTAACGCACGGGGGACGACGTGGACCTTCCCCAGCCACTTCTCGCACAAATGCTCTCATAGCTTTATCACTTACAAGTTTTGCCATCTGCCCCCCTGTAATGATTCTTTGTTGGAGTAACATTTTTAAAACCTTCTTCACCATTGTAGGATAGTAGCCCGTCATTTGTGCTCTATATTCTATGTTCGCTTCGTTATAAGCTTCAACTAACCCCTGATTACGCGTTTTGTTTCCCTCTTGTACCTGTTTAGAAATGCGATTAATTCTATCCTGATTAACAAGATTCTTGTATTTCATTATTTCTCTCCTAAATCGAGTATATTCCCTGTTGTTCATCTATCATAATCCAACATATTATCGAGTAGTGCTGGGTGTGCGACGAGAAGCCGAGCGAGTACCAGCCGAAGCAGGTGCGTTGCGACGCGATCGAGCCGCACTCTCTGCTCGTGTCTCTGGTATGGGTGTTAACGCATCCCTCATAGACCTAGGAGGTCTGGGGGAATTTTGTGCAGCTGAAATTCGTCGCTGAGCGAGGCGGAAAGGATTTGGTGGAAGCGGTGTTCTTCGTGTAGCCGATTTCGGGGGGGGTTTTTTATTGATGTTCAACTTCATATTGCCCCGCGGTGGTTTAAATGACGTAGACTTAGCGATTTTAGCGGGTCGTTTATTAGGTGATGCATTGTTATTTCTCTCACGTTTTACAATCGAAGTTTGGGCTTTTGTATTTTTAGTGGGTGATGCATTGTTATTTCTCTTACGTTTTTCAGCAGCTTGTTCTCTTCTCAATGTAGCTGCTTTCCGTGCCTGATTTTTCGCAGCCGTATTAGCAGCCGCCTTAGCAGCCTGATCTCGTATCGTTCGTGCTCTCGTCTCTTGTCCTTTCTTAATACGCTCTTTCGCGACTTTTTCTCGAAATATCTGCTTTTGTCTTTGTTTAAGTTTGAATCGCAATTTTCTTTGACGCAGCTTCTCTTTTGCACCATCTACACAACCTTGATTACCATCAACTTCACTCCACGAAAGTATAGATCTCGTCGCGGGATCAAGTACACCCACATTGTGGTAGACAGAATGTTTAGCTAGACACTGTGGTATACTACCATTTATAGCGTCTACGACTAAACAAGCGCCTTCACGGTCGAGTTTATCACATAATTTATTACGCCCTTCGCCAAACACAAACGTTTTAGGCCTTTCATAAATAGGATCATTATCCGCGAGATGAAGTAGTATTTCTTGTGATAATTTTTCACACGCCTGTACAAGTGATCCCGAGTCACTTCCTAACATACTCGTGATAAAATATAACATTCGCCCAACTTTATCGTCGGCGCTTAATCCGCGTTTATTTGCGTTCGATATGATGGTTTTTAAAGGTGTATTATAACCTTTTCTCGATTTACGATAAATATCCGTACCCAATAATTTAACTAGCGTTTTATGCGCCTTGTTGGTATTAAAATCGTTTAATTTGAGTTGGGCGGCATCTATTTTCTTTAAGATATTCCGCGTGTTATCGGTACCTATGATATTTTTGAAGGTCCCAGTCGCACGCGCACCAGTAAAATCGTGAAATGTGTCTAAAACACTGAGAAATGCTTCTATGAAAGGTAAGTTCGTAGTGTGGGTACCGGATGGATACGCGAAAACCCAATAAAACAAAATGAGCGCCCTTGTATCTGCGGAAAAAGTATGAAAACTTGTACCCACCTCCCGATTACCTTTTTGTTGTATATTTCGAGTATCTAAGAACCATTTAAACAAGGGCCCTTTAGTAATTATGGGTTTACCCTCCGGTGTTATCAACTCTTGCATCCTATTAGGATGATTCTTCATCGGTGTATTTCGGTTAGGAATTTCAAAAGCGTTCCTGGCCGTCTTTATTTTGGACTCTAAAAATTTGGTTATTCTATTTACATTACCCGTTGGTACATCATAGTAATTTTGTGGTTTGACCGTTTGATATATGGTAGGAATTTGTCGCACTACGGCCGCTAAAGCGGCTACTCTATCCATAGTAACGAAATATGCACTATTATACATGGTACGATTAGACGATTCCTGCTCGAACATACTGAGATATGCCTCCTCTAGTGTAACATCCTTGGATGGATCATTTACGTCGTCCATGATATGAACATTATTCGGACGAGTTAAAAATAAATCCCTGGCTTGAACTTTGGACACTAACAAGAACTGAAAATAGTCGAGTAACCTTTTATATTCTAAAGGACTTCCGCGAACCTTTATGTTCTTACCGGAATTGGATATAGATTTAAGTAGATTAGTCAATTCCATAACAGATGGAGCATTACCACTTAAAGGAGCTGTTCTAGCTAACTTGTATCCACGGGTTCCGTTATCAATCAAACCAATAATTTTTCTGCTATTATTACCGTAACTTTTTACAAAGTTTTCATTCTTCTTCGCTTTCTGTAAGATACTAAATCCAGCATTACCGGTCGCCATCTGTGTGATACTCTTATTCAAGCCCCATGAGCTCGTGACCACCAATGATGGGTGAGTCATATCCGCTGGCTGTGATAATACATGCTTAGCGAATGGACTACTGTATGTGACGTCATTATCGAAGGAATATCCTGTAGTGGTTTCCTTTATAATGACGAATATCGGTTTATCGGAACACGACATATATTAATGTCATAGATTAAAATTTAAGTATCGAGTTTAAATTCTTCGTGGTAGAAGAAGAAATACGTTTCGCATTTTTAACAATACTTTCAAATTTACGAGCCCACGTGTTTTGAATATCTAAAGGAACCGTGCCGTTAAGAGTATTCGTCTGTTCGAATAACTGTGAATACTTTTCGTCATTTGACGATACACCCGCAATTTTATCAATGGATAAAAGCATGAGAATAACATACCTCCAAAATATCCTCCGGGGTAAGTTATCCCGCATTTCGTATGTGAAAGTAAGATACGTATTCACAAGTTGTTCGCGCTTAGACTTGATATCCAGCTTATTATTCAACATTCTACCAGTCGTTGCATTCCGTGTAATTTTAGGTGAAGCCGTCTTGGGTGTGGTACCAGTCTTAGTAATAGTTACTGTTCGAGACATCTATTATAAACTGAGATTTTATTCCATAAACTTCTGGGGTAGCTTCTTATATAAGTCCGCCCAACTCAAAACACTTATGTCATCTCTCGTACACCATTCATATTCCTCACCGTTGTATCCTGCAAAGTGAAAGGCATCCATGTTCCAGTGTTTACATATACCACACGTCGTATCATTATCATCTATGATAGTATCGAGATTAAGGGCGTGACATATATCGTATTTCTGTATTTCATAAGTCGTAAAACTATTCGTCAAAATAACATCATCAAATACACCCGGAAAATGAAAATTTAACCAGTCTTCAGTTTTCTCTCTGACACAGTCGTGACGACCGGTGACGACATACATCTTATCTACATACGGTCGCATAAGTCGAAGAACTGCCTGAGAAGAATCGATAGGCTGGAGTGCATCGAATACCTCGGAATCATAAAATTCTCTTACCATCTTCCGGGACTGGGGTTCTGTTATTTCAAACATTTCTCGGTACACGTATCTACATTTTTCAGTTGGCATTTTTAGCTTTTTAAACTTGGCCATGGGTCTAACAAACGGTACGAGAACTTCATCAACGTCAATAGCAATTCGATTCATTTACATATTTATAACAATTTATTCATAGTCTCTAATCGCAACCCCGATCGGGAACCTAGGAACATTCTTATCTGTCAGGTTTTGGAACCGCACGGTAAGCATCTTACCAATGAACTGATCCCTGTTCGCATACTTGTACTCACGATCCTCCAATGTACCCTCGGGACGAGCGCTGAAAACCTTACCTTCCTCCGTCTTACACGTCCACACGACACAATTTGCATCTCGACCATGACCCGTGGTGGCTCCGATAATCTCATATTCCTCGGTCTGGAAATCCTTGTGCTTGAGAAGATAGTTGCTTCGCTGTCCAACTTCGTATACACTGAAGCGATCGCGAATCATCGTACCCTCGTGACCATCCTCGACGTGCTTCTTGTGCACCTTGGGGAGATCCTTCTTGGATTTTACGAGTGTCGTTTTGACGTATTCGTAATGAGGATTGTAGATAGAATCTTTGACGTACTCCCAGCGTTGCTCAAACGTCATCTTGTCTCGAGCGAGCGCTTCGGCTCTGAGATCAAAGAAATCGAACACGTGGAACTTGAGCTT
>ERZ887830.894-NODE-894-length-17857-cov-49.768453_pt1 | contig 17857 bp, 20 predicted proteins | sample MGYA00521101_ERZ887830 | MGnify/ENA primary metagenome ERZ887830 (study PRJEB32303, sample SAMEA104408592) | aquatic metagenome | biome: Marine water; feature: Pelagic; material: water | place: Baltic Sea | collected 2014-06-05T16:38:00 | depth 1,762 m ... | reverse complement strand
GCATACTTCACCCCTTTTGTGTTCAGGGCAGCTTTTTCAATACGCTTCTTACACAAATCGCAGTTGCCGCGTACTTCTATATTCTCTTTTTGGGTTTGAGCTACTGCGGCAGTAGCAAAAAACAACATGATTAATAATTTAATTTTCATACCACTAATTTAAAGATTAAAACGAAATCCAGCATAAAGCATCCTGCCAAAGACAGGGGCATATAGCTGACTGCTATCAAAAGCTGCGCCAAATGGATCGTCAGAAGACAAAACAGCATCTGTTTGCTTGACATCAAGTAAGTTTTCAGCACCCGCATATACAGAGAGCTGATTTGATAATTGACGCGTTAATTGCATGCTTAACAGAGAAAATCCTGCCGCGAAATCTGAGGGAGTAGTAAAAGATGCTACTCGTCGTTGTCTACCAACACGGTGAAGTGTTGCATCAGCACGCCATTGCTTACCATCCTCTAAAACAGATCCATATCCCACAAAAGCAAACCAACGATTCTCAGCTTGCAACGGAACCCGTTTAAGCCCAGATCTATAATCCGTTTTAATGTCAAACGTTTTGTAGGCAAAACGGAGATCTATACGGTCATTTAAAGAGGTGTTAACGGTGAGCTGGATACTTTGGGCGTGGCTTTTGCCATCAAGGTTATAAAAAGAAATCGCACCCGGCGTTTCCCAATCTACCACTACCCTATTGGTGAACTGTGTTCGATAAACATCCAAAATAAAATCAAAAGGTCTATTCATAAGCGTAGCTTTCTGAATCCAACTCAGTCCAAAATTCCAAGCGCGCTCTGGAAGCAAGCCATACATGGGTTCAGTTGGCTGTGCTAAGAATAATTTCCGTTGACTGCCCAAAAACTTTTGATTTTCAGCAAATATGCTAGCTATACGTCTTCCCTCACCTGCTGACAGACGTAAAATAGATTTGTTGTCAAAGAAAGCATGGCGCAAGTGAACACGAGGCGTAACAAAAGTGCCCATTACATTGTGATGGTCAACTCTTGCTCCAATAATCGCATTGAACCCTTCTATGCCATCGTAATTGTATTCAAAGAAAGCGCCCAAATTAGTTTCGTTTCTTTTGATATGTGTGGTTAAAATGGTTTCGTCATAAACATCTACCATATATTGCAATCCTGCCTTAAATTTATGAAGTGTATTCCCTAAAATAGACTGATACACTATATGATGAAAATAACTGGTATAGCTAACGTTATAGTTTTTATTGCCAAAATAAGCTGATTGCTTGTGGCGGCTAATAGCCGATTGAAAACCAATACTCCTGTACGGGATTTCAGGGTCTACATAGCCTGTTTTAAGGTTAAACTCCCATTTATCGGTATCAAGCTCACCACCCCAATACTGACTTTTAAATTTATGTAATCCTGGCGCATAGGAAAGTTGACCTATTTGCTTCGTATCGGATAAAGCCTTAAAACTGGCAAAACCAACCCAACCCTTTTCAGCATCAATATATTGCAAACGACTCAGCACATTGAGCTGCTCCGAAAGTGGCGCATCCAAAAAGCCGTCGTTATTATTATCCGTAAGCTGCGAGCGTTTATTGGCATGAACAAAAAGCGAAGTTGCCCATTTAGAAGACAAGTCGTATTTACCTTGTAGGTTAACTTCTGTTCTACCATTTGCAGAACGAAAACCATTAATAAATAAAGGTGGAGCCGTCAAAGGCTTAATAAGTTCAGCGTTAATCTGACCTGATATACTCTCATAGCCACTACTTACCGCACCCGCTCCTTTTGTAATTTGAATGCTCTCTACCCAAGTACCGGGCGTAAAGCTTAGTCCAAAAGTTTGGTTGCTACCCCTCAAGTTTGGAATGTTCTCTTGTGTAAATAAAATATATGGACTTGTAAGACCCAACATTTGAATTTGTTTGGTTCCCGTCAAGGCGTCGGCATAATTAACATCAATAGAAGGATTGGTCTCAAAACTCTCTGAAAGATTGCAACAGGCTGCTTTGAGCAATTCGGCACTTCCAATGGTGCTTACGTTTCGAGGAGTGAAAATAGCACGTTGCAGTGCTTTTCTGCGTTGCAAAACCGTTACCTCATTTAGAGAAGCGGCATCGTCTGGAATTAAAATTACTTCAATGGGCTTGTTAAAACCTGAGGTTAATTTAATTGTTTTAAAGCCCAAATAGGAAACCACTAAAACCGTGTTTTCTGGATTGTGGTCTAAAGTAAAGTAGCCATCGTCGTTACTAACGGTACCAGAAGTTGAGTTCTCCCAATACACACTAGCTCCAGCTAATGGGGATTGAATGTTGTTTTCTTGGTTATAAATATAACCTGAAACCTGATGCTGCGCATGGGCTGCACCTAAAAGACATAAATAAATGGGTAATAAATAAGATTTAAACATAATAAATAATTTAATGAGACAAACAGTTCAAAAGAATTGCTTATGACATCAAATCAAATATTGCGCATAAAATATATGTAAGTCTCGCTTGGAGCGCTTGGGAGGTGGTCTGGTGATATGTTGCTGCAAACGATCTTTTACAACAATACTGACTACCGCTGTTTCAGAAACAACAGCAAAATATGAAGGTAAAATATCAGCTATACTCTTATCATTTAAAACCGTATCATTTAATTGGGTATCAAATGAGGACAGTTCACAACAAATGCCAGTAACAACTGGTCCTGGGTGGGCTTTTTTCTTACAACAAGTGGAAATTTCCTTGTTAACGGAAGCAGCGACAAATTGATTGTGGCAAAAATGCAGCATAAAGCTACTTTCTGTAGAAATAAACAGGGTGAATAAAGCCAGTAAAAGGGCAATGCGACCTTTCATAAACAGTTGTTCATTAGGACAAAGTTAAGGATTTTATCGTTTGGCCATTGAGTATATCAAGTGTTCGGTCACGAACCTGTTCAAACACCGCTTTGATTTCACAAGACTCCTCTTCACATTCATCACATTTACGATAATAATTTAATGAAACACAAGGCAGCATGGCTATGGGCCCGTCTATAATACGCATGACTTCCGTAAGGCTAATATCCTCGGCAGCACGTAGCAATCTAAACCCACCGTCCTTGCCTCGTTTGCTCTCTAATATGCGGTTATTACGTAATTCTCTTAAAATAATTTCTAAAAATTTACGGGGTATTTGTTGCTCGCGTGCAATATCCGACGTCATAACAGCCCTGTCATCTTGCTCATTGTTAGCAATATGCACCAATGCCCTTATGGCGTATTTACACTTATTTGAAATCATAATTCAAAGTTAAAAAAATAAATAATATATATCCTATCTATTTAGTAGTATTTATTATATTTGTCAACCAATCTTAAGGAACATGTTAGTAGAACAACTATTTATATCGGAAAAAAAGAGAACTGTATCTAAATCCAAAGAAGGATGGTCTAGATCATTACTCAAGTCTATGAGCTGGCGTATAATTGGCACACTAGACACCATTATTATTAGTTATGTCATCACAGGAGAGATTTCTTTTGCGCTTTCTATTGGCGGAATTGAATTAGTGACAAAAATGATGCTCTATGTAGCCCATGAGCGCCTGTGGAACAAGGTAAACTGGGGGAAAAAGTGAGCACACAAAAAGTAAAAGCGCTTAACAAGCTTCTAGAAGCAACAACAAGCCTAGAAGAACTATTTACTTTCCTAATTGAACAACAATTGGGACAAATTGCATTTTCTACTTCATTGGGTCAAGAAGACCAAGTAATAACACATCACATTGGAACCAACAAACTTCCCATTTCCGTTTTTACACTAGATACGGGACGTTTGTTTCAAGAAACCTATGATGTGCTTGCATCAACCCAACAAAAATTTAAGCTTCCCATTGAGGTTTATACACCAAATCATCAAGCCGTTGCCGAACTGGTGACCACAAAAGGACCTAACAGCTTTTACGAATCAGTTGAAAACCGAAAAGAATGCTGTACTGTTCGTAAAATAGAACCCTTAAAACGAGCTTTAAAAGGCAAAGATGTCTGGATAACAGGGCTAAGACAAGGACAATCTCAAAACAGAGCTGACTTGGCATTTTTTGAATACGATGAAGCTTTTGACATCATCAAATTCAATCCATTACTGCACTGGTCTTTAGACGACGTAATAACTTATTTAAACCAATTCAAGGTTCCACAAAACAGCCTTCACAAAAAAGGCTTTGTCAGCATTGGATGCGCACCTTGCACCAGGGCCATAGCTCCTGACGAAGACATACGCGCAGGAAGATGGTGGTGGGAAACCAGCAAAAAAGAATGTGGACTGCATATAACTAAATCATGAGTATACTAAAACAATTAGAGGAGGAATCCATTTATATTATCAGAGAGGTAGCCGGGCAATTTGACAACCCCTGCCTACTGTTCTCTGGTGGAAAAGATTCCATCACCTTATTACACTTGGCACAAAAGGCATTTGCTCCTGCTGCCATTCCATTTCCGTTGGTTCACATAGACACAGGACACAATTTCCCTGAAACCATTGAACTTCGTGACAAACTCGTGGCAGAACATGGGCTACGCCTAATCGTTGGTAGCGTTCAAAACGATATTGACGCAGGAAACGTAGTAGAAGAAAAAGGAAGACACGCAAGCAGAAACAGCTTGCAAACCACTACCCTACTGAACACCATTGAAGAAAATAAATTTGATGCCTGTATGGGTGGCGCACGCCGTGACGAAGAAAAGGCCCGTGCTAAGGAACGTGTTTTTTCTGTTCGGGATGACTTTGGTCAATGGAATGAAAAACTACAACGCCCAGAACTTTTTGATATGCTTAACGGCATGATCCACAACGGAGAAAATGTAAGGGTTTTTCCTATCAGCAACTGGACAGAACTAGATGTTTGGCACTACATACGTCAAGAAAAATTAGAGATTCCCTCTATCTATTATGCACACGAGCGCGAAGTATTTAAACGAGACAATCAATGGATGCCCGTATCGGACTATGTGCAGGTAGCCGAAAAGGATGAGCGCAAACACACCTCGGTGCGTTTCCGAACGGTTGGCGACATGAGTTGTACGGCGGCTGTTTTATCAGAAGCAACTGAGTTAGATAATATTATAGATGAAATTGGAGGTTCCAATTTCTCAGAACGAGGCGCACGCATGGACGATAAGCGTTCAGAAGCTGCCATGGAAGAACGAAAAAAAGTAGGGTATTTTTAAGATGGAATTAATCAAAATAGCAACCGCAGGAAGCGTTGACGACGGCAAAAGTACCTTGATTGGTAGATTGTTGTACGAGACTGGCGCATTAAAGTCAGATCAAATCCAACACATTGAAGAAAAGAGTGCAGCACGTGGATTTGGGTATTTAGACCTATCCCTTGCAACAGACGGACTGCTGACAGAACGTGAACAAGGCATCACGATTGACGTATCGCACATATTTTTCTCTACGCCTAAAAGAAGATTTATCATCGCTGATTCGCCTGGACATGTTGAATATACCCGAAACATGGTTACGGGAAGCTCAACTGCGCAAGCCAGTATTATTTTACTTGATGCGCGCAAAGGTGTGATTGAACAAACAAAAAGACACTTTTTTATCACCCAACTGTTAGGGATAAAGCATATCATTTTTGCTATAAACAAGATGGATTTGGTTGATTATAAGCAAGAAGTGTTTGAGGAAATTAAGGCAACGCTTGCCAACCTTGTCGACAAACACGGAAATAAAGATGTCAGTTATCACTACATCCCCCTTTCAGCGCTGTACAATGAAAATGTTGTGAGCCGTTCAGAAAAACTAGATTGGCACAAAGGAGAAGCCTTAATTGATTTGATGGAAGCAATTCCGGTGGAACGCAACAAAGCAAACGATGGCGTATTCCAAATTCAATATGTTATTCGTCCAAAACGAGAAGCCTTTCATGACTATCGTGGTTTTGCAGGAAATGTCCGATCAGGAGTATTTAACGTTGGAGATGCCATTAGCATCCATCCATCAGGAAGAAAAAGCATCATCAAGAAAATTGAGAAATACGGAACAGCTGTTGACCGTGTATCAGCTGGCGAAAATGCCACGCTGCTATTGGTTGATGAAATTGATGCCTCAAGAGGCGATAGTATCCTAAATGAGCAAGCCAACATAAACCGTGGGAAAAGCATTAGTGCAACCTTTTGTTGGATGCAAGACACGCCCTTAACTCCTGGGAACAAGTATTGGCTTCAACAAGGCGTTCAACGCAGTTTGGTGAAAGTGCAAAGCGTTCGTTCGAAAATAGATTTAGAAGCTTTAGAGCACAGTCAAACCAACCAATTGGGACTTAACGATATTGGAAAAGGCGCTTTAGCATTGGCACAACCGCTTTCTACAAAACCATATAAAGAAAATCCCGCCTTAGGATCATTTATACTCATTGACCCACAAACCTTTAACACCGCTGGTGTTGGATTTATCGAAACCGCATGAAAAGCTTTAGAACCGAAGTTGAAAATCCAGTAGTTGAATACGATATACTGGAGCTTGATCGAAAAATATTTGAATTCAAAGCGGGAAAACTCGACGAAGAAAAATTCCGAAGCCTGCGTCTTGCAAGAGGCGTTTATGGACAACGGCAACAAGGCGTACAAATGGTACGCATCAAAATTCCTTATGGGAAATGTAGCGCCAAACAATTGCGCAGAATTGCAGAAGTCTCAGACGAATATTCTAACGGAAACCTGCACATTACAACCCGTCAGGACATTCAAATCCACTATGTCTCCCTAGACAGAACCCCAGAACTTTGGGCGGAACTAGAACGAGACGATATAACCATGCGTGAAGCCTGTGGGAATACCATCAGGAACGTAACCGCATCAGCTATGGCAGGCGCAGACACGAACGAACCTTTTGACGTGACGCCATACGCACACGCCTTTTTCGAATACTTCTTGCGAAACCCCATTTGCCAAGACATGGGACGGAAAATCAAAATTGCGTTTTCGAGTTCAGTAACGGACGATGCCATAACGTTTACCCACGATATTGGTTTTATCCCAGTTGTAAAAGACGGCAAACGTGGATTTAAAATGCTTGTGGGTGGCGGTATTGGCGCACAGCCAAGGGTAGCCGATGTACTAAAAGAATTTATTTCAGTTGAACGTTTTATCCCGTTTACCGAAGCCGTGGTGCGTGTGTTTGACCAGTATGGGGAACGCAATCGCCGAAACAAGGCGCGCATGAAGTTCTTGATTAAAGAACAGGGGTTTGAAACTTTTGAACAGCGTGTATTTGAGGTCTATAAATCTATCACCATAAAGGAAATAGCAATAGAAGACAACTCAGTTGTTGTCAAAGAGACTGGTATATACAAGACAAACAACTCCTTGGACGAAGGCTACGGCAAATGGAAATCAAGCAATGTGACTGCGCAAAAGCAAGATGGCTTGGTCGCTGTTGGTATTGCTATAGACAGAGGCGATATTTCTTCAGACAAAGCACGTGCATTGGCGGAAGTGATTGACGCATTTTGTGGTGAAGATTTTCGTTTTACGATAGGACAAAGCATCTTGTTGCGAGGCATTATGGAAGAAAACCTGCCGGCATTATATCAAGCCTTACAGCAACTAGACTTGGCAAAAGCTGGATATCATAAAATTAATGACATTGTCGCCTGTCCAGGAACAGACACCTGTAATCTAGGTATTGCAAGCAGCATGGGCTTGGCAGCAGCACTACAGCGTGTTATCGAAGATGAATATCCCGAAGTCATTGAAAAGCATAACCTCAACATCAAAATCAGTGGTTGTATGAATGCCTGTGGGCAACACGCCATTGCAGATATTGGTTTTCAAGGGATGACCGTGAAGTCAAACGGGAATATTGCGCCTGCCACACAAGTATTGCTTGGTGGTGGCGTATTGGGCAATGGCGCTGGGCGTTATGCAGACAAAGTTTTAAAAGTTCCTGCCAAACGTACTACTGCGGTATTGCGCTGGTTATTAGAAGACTTCGAAGCAAATGCAGAAAAAGCTGAAACCTTTTTGGCGTATTACCTTAGAAAAGAGGCAGACTATTTCTACCAAAACCTAAAAGGTTATGCGGACATCACAAACCTCACCGATGAGGATTTTGTGGATTGGGGCAATACTAAAGTATATGAAAAAGCCATTGGCGTAGGTGAATGTGCTGGTGTAACCATTGATTTGGTGCAGACCTTACTCTATGATGCAGAAGAACAACTGGAAAAAGGAAAGGATGCATTAGCAACTGGTGCATGGGCGAACAGTATTTACTTTAGCTATGCAGGCAGAATTCGTGCAGCCAAAGCACTGCTCACAACACGGGCTGCTAAAATAAATTCACATCATTCTATTATAGATGCATTTGAAACCCACTTTCCAACCTATCAAAGCCTAGATGCTGAACCTTTTGGCGAAGTAACACGCTTGCTAAATAGCACATCGCCTAGTGAAACTTTTGCAAAAAAATACTATGCCGAAGCTGCTCATGTACTAGATTGGATTAAAAAATTCAGGGATGCACAAAAAAACTAAAGGAAGCCTTACCATAGTTGGCGCGGGTCCGGGGGATGCAGAACTGATAACCCTAAAGGGGGTAAACGCCATCAAACAGGCAGAAGTAATTTTGTATGATGCCTTGGTGAATACCGAGATACTTGCGCACAACACCCAAGGGGAACACTTTTTTGTAGGCAAAAGAAAAGGCGCACATTCCTTTAAGCAAAACGAAATCAACAAGATGCTTGTCAACTTTGTTAAGGATGGAAAGCAAGTGGTTCGCCTCAAAGGCGGAGACGTATCTGTTTTTGCAAGGGCTGCCGAAGAAATTGATTATGCAAATCGCCATGGTATTTCAGCAAACCTAATTCCAGGAATTTCCTCTTTTACAGGAATTGCTGCTGCACACCGCATACCACTCACAAAGCGTTGCTTATACGAAAGCATTTGGATAACAACGGGCTACACTTGCGACGGAAAACCATCTGAAGACATACGCCATGCGGCAAAATCATCAGCTACGGTTGTTATCCTCATGGGCATGACGCACCTTAAAGAAATCATGAGCATTTTCAGCAAGCACAAACCTGCTAACTATCCTGTGGGCATTGTTCAAAACGGAACATTAGAAAATGAAAAGTGGGTTACTGGAACGCTGGAAACCATTACTGACATTGTCAAGAAAGAAGGCATAAGCAATCCCGCTACGGTATTTGTTGGTCCAGCAGTTACAGACAAAACAGCATTGTGGAAGCATCAACAAGCGTTTGAATTGGCATGAACACCCTCTACCCCATTTTTTTAAAAACAGAGCAACTTGAAGTACTCATTGTAGGCGGTGGGTATGTGGCACTAGAAAAACTGCAGTTCCTGTTTAAGTCATCGCCCAATGCACGTGTAACTATGGTTAGCCCTATGGTAAGAACAGAGACAAAAGATTTTATTCAGGACAAAAATGTTCAGGTGATAAGCAGTCGTTTTCGTTCGCGCTTTTTAAAAAATAAGAATATAGTTATTGCCACAACAGACAGCCCTAAGGTTAACGAACGTGTCTATAACCTTTGTCGCAAAAAACACATTTTAGTCAACGTGGCAGACAATCCGCCACTATGTGATTTTTATATGGGTGGCATCGTAACCAAAGGAAACCTTAAAATTGCCATTTCCACAAACGGAAAATCCCCTACTTTAGCAAAACGTTTACGACAGTGGTTAGAAGCATTTTTACCAGAGGAAACCGATGCATTACTCGATAAACTTTATGTCTATCGCAATAAGTTAAAAGGAGATTTTGAGCAAAAAGTTATAGCAATGAATAAATTAACAGAAAAACTACTCGAGCAAGATGATTAAAACAGACATTATTATTATTGGAGCTGGACCCGTTGGGCTATTTGCCGTATTTGAAGCAGGTCTTATGAAGTTGCGTTGTCATTTAATCGATGCCATTCCACAACCCGGTGGACAACTATCTGAGATTTATCCCAAAAAACCCATTTACGATATTCCTGGCTACCCTTCTGTGCTGGCAGGCGAATTGGTGGATAAACTAATGGAGCAAGCTGCGCCGTTCAGACCTGGCTTTACGCTTGGTGAACGTGCCAATAGCATCGAAAAACAAGCGGACGGTTCCTTTATCGTAACAACCAGCAAAGGTACACAGCATCATGCACCCGTAGTTATGATTGCAGGGGGCTTGGGTAGCTTTGAGCCAAGAAAACCCCTGATCAGCAACATTGGAGACTTTGAAGAAAAAGGGGTGCGATACATTGTGAAGGATCCTGATCAGTTTGAAGGAAAAGACATGGTAATTTCTGGTGGTGGTGATTCTGCCCTTGATTGGGCCATCTACTTTGCAGAGAAAGGTAGTTTTGTTCACCTCGTCCACAGAAGCGATCGCTATAGAGCACACAAAGATTCTGTATCAAGAGCACAAGAGCTGGCTGCTGCTGGTAAAATGAAACTACACACCTTTGCAGAAGTAAAAGAACTAAATGGAGATGGCGATTTAACATCAGTGGCCATTCATACCAAAGAAGGTAATACAACTGTTGACACAGACCTATGGTTTCCGTTGTTTGGCTTATCGCCAAAACTAGGACCCATCGGAGATTGGGGACTTGAAATTGAAAAAAACGCCATAGTAGTGGACACCTTTGATTATCAAACCAACCGCCCAGGCGTATTTGCTATAGGAGACGTAAATACCTATCCGGGCAAACTAAAACTCATTTTGTGTGGCTTTCACGAAGCAACACTTGCGGTTCAAACGGCATATAAAATCATCAATCCAGACAAGAAATTTACACTCAAATACACCACTGTTCAAGGGGTGCAAGGTTTTGAAGACGAACAACCAAAAGAGACTATTAAATCTTGAGTTTAGATATCAACATTACAGTTATTGACCGTGAAGGCACGGAACACGACTTTGCTGTTCCTACAGACATGAACCTTAACCTAATGGAGGTATGTAAAGGCTATGACCTTCCAGTGGCTGGAATTTGCGGGGGTATGGCCATGTGTGCGTCCTGTCAAGTTTACATACTTACTGAGGAACATTTTGGAGAACGAAACGATGATGAGCAGGCCATGCTTGACGAAGCCTACCACGTTGAAGAAAACTCACGATTGGGCTGTCAAATACCCATCACTGCGGACTTAGATGGACTAAAAGTCAAAGTTGCCCCTGAGGAGCTCTAAGCTTTTCATGGCTAAAGGCTTCAACCCGTTGCAAGGCATTTTGTCGAATATCTTCCCAGAACAAAGTAACATCAAAACGGTGATAATCTTTTACAAAAGACATTAAAAAACGTTTAGGTACTTTAGGTAAACTCACCCATAACATACCATTGATTTTTTCAACTTCTAAGCTTTTATCATATAGCACATTATCATAGTATAGCAATCCCTTATGATCTTTTATAAGACTTTCATTGCTATTATCCCAAGTAATGGGGTTAGTGGTAATCGCATTATTGTACCAATCGTAGTATTTTGGATATTTGCCCTTCTTATAGGAGTTCCAACTAACATAACCACCAATCTGATGTGGAGAAATAAGTGGTCTTAATGCACTAAACTCATCTTCCATAACACGCGTGCCAATTAAATAGGCAGCTACCAATTGCTTTTGAAGGGGTTTGCCATCAAAATATTCTTGCAATATCTTCTTTAAGTGAAGTGACCCTTGGCTGTGGCCGGCTAAAATAATAGGGCGTCCTTTGTTTTCAAACGCCATGTAGTAATCAAAAGCAGCTTTTACATCGGCATAAGCAAATGCTATCGCTTCACTACCTCCTTCACTTCTGTAAGGCTTAAAAAAAGCACGGTAGTGGTTCTGACGATAAAAAGGTACAAACAAACGCCCCGCATCAGCCCATGCGGCTGCTTGATAAGGCAATATCCATTTTATTACATCTGAACTGACGTTAGCATCATCAATAGCTGCATTCCAATTGGTGTCTTTTTTATCTATAAAAAGGGTTGGGTAGACATAAAAAACATCTGCTGTAGTGCTGTCAGAAATAGCACCTAGTGCCTTTCCTTCAGATGAAATACCAGCGTAAACTGCCCAATGTTTGGTTTCCGCATAATCAATCACAGCTGTTTTAGAGGTAAAAGAAACAGTGTGATAATTCACTTTACAAGCACCTAAGGAAATGATAATGAACCCAAAAATAAAGGATGTCAGCTTTCGCATAAAACTTTTTTTCAAATATCTGTATTTATAAACAATTGCTTCAAAAATGAATTGTATTTTTATTATGTTACATAATTTGTAATACTTATTTTTAATAAAAACCTAATTCTTATATAATGAAAATAAATTTTTTAAATATTTCCCTACTTATCTTTGTATTATTCTCAATATCATCTTGCTCTAAAGATGATGAAAGTGATGGTGCGTCAAAATGTGTACCAATTGAAAAAGGCACTAAAATTATGCCGTTGGGCGCATCTCGCGTACAAGGCTTTCCAGGTGTTTTTGAGAGTTATCGTTATGAATTGTGGAAAGACTTGGTTGACGGTGCGTTTGAGTTTGATTTCGTAGGAACAAATAAAGACCTATGGCAATATGAATCACATAAGAATTACTGTTTCGACAATGATCACGAAGGTCGTGGTGGCTGGACTGCAGCACAAATTAATGCCAATATCGAAACTTGGTTAAAATCTGTTGGCGATGTAGATATCGTCCTTTTTAGTTCACCAGGTGGAAATGACGCGTTAACTGGAGCTGATTTTAATGGCATTGTCGCAAACATCAACGCCATTATAGACAAAATTCAAGCGCATAACCCAAATATAACTATCATTGTTGAGCAACTCGCCCCTGGAAAATCATCATTTATGACAGATGCGTATAAATTACTTTTTGCGCAAATGAAGACTGTAATTGCACAAATTGCAAGCAGTCAAACGACCACAACATCAAAGCTTATTGTTGTGGATATGGCAACTGGATTTACCGACGATTTGTTGGCAGATGACATACATTACAACAAAGCAGGTGCTGAATTTATTGCAGAACGCTATTACAACAAACTCGTCCCTCTTTTAAACTAAGTTTTGTGTACAAAATTGTGTATTTTGGTAATATGAAAAATTACGCATTACTTCTTATCCTTTTAATCACAATAACATCGTGTCAACACAGCCAACTTGAAGTAGGCTTAGATGCAAAAAGCGGCTCAAACGCAGCTGGCTTTGCGCTTTTAAGTGAAAAAGGTGGGGTAGTCAGCTTAAGTGCTACCATCCGTGGGCTTTCAGAAGGAACGCATGCCATACACCTTCACGAAAAAGCAGATTGCTCTTCTGATGACGGCAAATCAACAGGTGGTCACTGGAATCCAACCTTCGAACCACATGGTGCTTGGGATGATGAAAATGGCTATCACAAAGGAGATATTGGAAACTTTGAAGTTGGTGAAAACGGAATCGGACGGGTATATTTCGAGACAGATAAATGGTGTATTGGTTGTGAAGACGATACAAAAAATATTTTGGGAAAAGCGATTATAGTTCACCAAGGAGCAGATGATTTTGTGTCTCAACCATCGGGTGCTGCAGGTGCGCGCATCAGTTGTGCTGGAATTCTAGAATAACTATTTTTTAGGTACTTGCCCAATTGCTTCAGAAATCTGCAAAACCAATTCATCTGTTGACTTTTCAAGATCAAATTTCATTGGCGGCTTGATATGCATAGTCTGCTTGATTCCCTTTTTCTTAATAAAGATGCCCTTTTTATCAAACGAACGACGAAAACCATCAATTTGTATGGGTACAACTATGGGATTATAGGTTTTGATAATATGCAAGGTTCCCTTGCGAACAGGAGCAAATGGCCTTGTAGTTCCTTGTGGGAAAGTAATCACCCAACCGTCATTTAAAGCTTTGCCAATATTTGAAATATCACTCATCTTAACCTGTCGGTTAATGGACTTGCCCTTTTCACGCCAAGTGCGCTCAATTGAAATAGAACCCGTATAAGCCAAAATACGCGGTAAAAAACCAGCCTTCATCGTTTCTTTAGCAGCAATATAATACACGTTTAACTTCGGACGCCAGATATAGCGCAAATAGTTTAAATTATCATCACGACCCGCAAGACTGGCAAAAAATACGTGAAACATGGCTGTTACGTCGGCAAAATAAGTTTGATGATTTGAAATAAAAAGCACATTTGTATCTGGAAGATCTCGAATAATTTCGGACCCACGTATTTGTAAGTCGTTAAAACGGTTAAATCGTCTGCGTGTAAAAAAACCAAGCAAGCGTATGAGCCAGAGCTTAATAAATAGGTAATGTCCGAATGGGTTGCGTTTAAACACAATTAGGTTTTGTTTTACAAAAGTACAAAAGGAAGTACAAACAGATGTAGGTATTGCGTAGAAAGGAAAACCATTAACTTTACACCACCATGAAAAGTCCTTTTGTTCTACTATTTTCAATTGTTTTTGCAAGCATAATACTGTCTTGTAATTCAACAACTACATCAAAAAGCAGTAAAAAAACGGTTGTAGAAACACCTAAGCCAACAGTGGAGAAAAAGGTATTACCCGCAAAAAAGAGCGACCTACCTTTAAGCGTAGAAACGGCCATTCCCTTTTTAAAAGCATATGGTGAAAAGCATCCAGAAAATAAAGTTCGCATTAAAACCCCACTGGGAAGTTTTGATGTTTTACTTTTTGATAAAACACCTTATCATAGGGCAAATTTTATTTTTTTAACAAAGCAGCAATACTTTAACAATACTTATTTTCACAGGGTGGTTCCTAATTTCATAATTCAAGGGGGTAATTCTGATAATACGGATACCGGACAAAAAAGAAGAAAAATTGGCAAATACCTACTTCCACCCGACACACGCAAAGGCTACAAACACCATCGTGGTGTTATATCCATGCCTAGCAGCGAAATTGAAAACCCACATAAACTGGCATCACCCTATGAGTTTTTTATTGTACATCAATCCCCAGGCGCATACCATTTGGACGGTAGCTACACTGTATTTGGAAAGGTCATACGTGGAATGGAAGTCGTTGATGCAATCAATGCACTTCCAACAGACAAACGAGAGTGGCCACTAACCAATATGCGCATGCATGTAACCGTTTTAACCGAATAAAATGACCATAACCCAACTTAAATATTGTATTGCTGTAGCAGAATACCGAAATTTCACCACCGCAGCCCAACACGTTTATGTAACCCAGCCAACTTTGAGCATGCAAATTCAAAAGTTGGAGCAAGAACTTGATTTAAAAATATTCGACCGCACCCAAAAACCAATTGGACTTACTGCAGTTGGCGAAAAAATCATACAACAAGCACACCTTATTGTGGCAGAGTCCGATAGGATACAAGATGTCATCCAACAAGAAAAAGGCGTAATCGGTGGCAACTTTAAACTCGGAATTATACCAACGGTTATGTCTACCCTACTCCCCTTGTTTTTACAAACTGTTTTAAAGGCTTATCCCAAACTTATTTTAGAGATTGAAGAAATGCCTACCCAACAAATTATTGAAAATTTAGAAAAAGGAACGCTTGACGCGGGTATTGCAGCTACGCCACTAGATTATGACCACATACTGGAAAAGCCCCTCTATTACGAACCCTTTATGGTCTACGCACCTACACATTCCAAGCTTAATAAAGAAAAAAGTATCATCGCTGATATGTTAAAAAACGAACAGGTTTTACTCTTACAAGACGGGCATTGTTTTAGAAATTCGGCATTAAATATTTGTAAAATAAAACACGAAGTGCCCCTTCCATTTGAGATTAAAAGCGGCAGTTTTGAAACCTTAGTACAATTGGCAGAAGAAGGTTTGGGTATAACCTTATTACCTTATTTACACGCACGTAAATTAAGTGACCGACAGCAAGTAAATCTAAAATCGTTTAAAACACCTGAGCCTGCACGTGAAGTGAGCATGATTTACCATCAACGAAAACTAAAGCTACACATCGTTGAAGCCTTACACGATAAAATAAGAGCTATAATTAGAGGTGCTATAGTTTACGAGGACATAAAGATTATTAGTCCAAAGTAACTCGAGACTTCTCAAGTTTAGATACCCATTGTTTTAATCTTCCATAATCATAAGCATCGAGCTGGCTTTTGGCCTTTTTTAGCTCTTTGTAGAAGATGCTAGGGTATTCATAAACATTCGTTAGAATCTTTTTAAAATACGATACTGTTGGTTTTGGAGACATGGTTGTTGTTTCACACGAAATACGTGAATAGCATCCAATAAAAGTGTTGTAGAAATGTTAATTTTTGACTTTTATTGTCCACAAAAAAGAAAAGGAAGACACCTCTTCTCCTGCTTCATCATATCCATTGGCATGTAGCCAAAGCTGTTGGGGTGCATTTGCTTCTTTGGCCGCATGAATAGCGTTCAAAACGGCTTCGCCTTGATTGCAACTAAAGTTTATCCGTCCAACTGCTTTTTTTGAAAACCTAGCCTTGTTCTCGATTACCAACATAGAGGCTTTTGTGTTTGAACCGTGCAGTGCATGCATGATTAAAGCGCCGGTGCTTAATTCGGCAGCCATCCCTTGAACTGCCCAAAACATAGAGCGAAAGGGGTTTTTATTCATAAAATTCAAACGCACGCGAACAGTGCATTGTTTTTCATCTATACTTCTTACCCGCACACCAGTAAAATAAGCAGCTGGTAGCTTAAAAAGCGTGTAGTATTTAATAGATGAAGGTGTTATGCGCATTGTCTAAACCAGTGTTTCAATGGTAGCCAAATAGCGTTCTGCATCTAAAGCGGCCATACAGCCCGTTCCAGCAGCAGTTACCGCCTGACGGTATTCTTTATCTTGAACATCACCAGAAGCAAAAACGCCTGGGATGTTCGTTTTAGTGGATTTGCCTTCAGTTACAAGATAACCTGCATCATCCATATCGAGCTGCCCTTTGAAAATATCCGTGTTTGGCTTGTGTCCAATGGCTATAAAAAGTCCTGTTATGGCAATTTCTTCTTTTTCGCCTGTTTGATTGTTGACCATTCGAAGCCCTTCAACAACCATATCTCCTAATACTTCATCAATTTCGGTATTGTAGCGCAAATCAATATTTGGTGTAGAAGTTACGCGATGTTGCATGGCTTTTGAAGCTCTCATTTGATCTTTACGTACCAACATGGTAACCTTGTTACAAATATTAGCCAAGTATGTAGCTTCTTCGGCTGCGGTATCTCCACCACCTACAATGGCAACATCCTGACCTTTATAAAAGAACCCATCACATACAGCACAGGCCGATACACCTCCACCTCGTAAACGTTGCTCACTTGGTAAGCCTAAATATTTGGCAGTTGCTCCGGTCGAAATGATGACTGTTTCAGCCAATACTTCCTTATTGTCATCAATGGTAACACGGTGCAATCCGCCTGATTCTTTGGAAAAGCCTACTGCAGTAGCCATTCCAATACGGACATCTGTTCCAAAACGTTCGGCTTGTTGTTGTAGCTGTACCATCATGGTTGGCCCATCAACACCTTCTGGATATCCAGGGAAATTATCAACTTCTGTGGTGGTGGTAAGTTGTCCACCTGGCTCTAAGCCTGTGTATACAACAGGCTTTAAATCTGCTCGAGCAGCGTAGATGGCAGCGGTGTAACCAGCAGGTCCAGACCCAATAATAAGTGTTTTGATGTGTTCAGGTGCCTCACTCATGACTAATAATTTAAATTCAAAATTACAGGATTAAGATGATAGATTCACATTATTACTATCAAAAGTTATTATCATTCTATTATCTAAAATGATAAGGAATTATGTTTGGCAACCTTACGATATATTCTATATTTGCAATCCGTTTAACGGGGTGTAGCGTAGCCCGGTCATCGCGCCTGCTTTGGGAGCAGGAGGTC
>ERZ887830.893-NODE-893-length-17863-cov-8.030043_pt1 | contig 17863 bp, 16 predicted proteins | sample MGYA00521101_ERZ887830 | MGnify/ENA primary metagenome ERZ887830 (study PRJEB32303, sample SAMEA104408592) | aquatic metagenome | biome: Marine water; feature: Pelagic; material: water | place: Baltic Sea | collected 2014-06-05T16:38:00 | depth 1,762 m ... | reverse complement strand
ATTCTAATCTTGCATAAATGAAAGGTTTAAACAGTTCAAGTGCCATCTTTTTAGGAAGTCCACATTGATGTAACTTTAGTTCTGGACCAACCACAATTACAGAACGACCAGAATAATCTACTCTTTTACCGAGTAGATTCTGTCTAAATCTTCCTTGTTTACCTTTTAACATTTCAGCTAAAGATTTTAGTGGTCTCTTATTCGTACCAGTAATTACCCTACCTCTTCTTCCATTATCAAATAATGCATCAACTGATTCTTGAAGCATTCTCTTTTCATTTCTGATAATAATGTCAGGAGCTCTAAGTTCTATTAAACGTGCTAATCTGTTATTACGATTTATAACTCTTCTATATAAATCGTTTAAATCTGAAGAAGCAAATCTACCACCATCAAGAGGAACTAGCGGTCTTAATTCAGGCGGGATAACTGGAATTACAGTTAAAATCATCCATTCTGGTCTATTGCCAGAAGTTATGAAGGCTTCATAAAGTTTAATTCTTTTTAATAGTTTTTCTGAGAGTGCTACCGCTTTAGTATTTTCAAGTTTTGTTCTTAATTGAGCGGCAACTTCTTCTAGCTCAATTTTCTCTAGTACTTTTCTTACTGCTTCAGCCCCAATGCCAGCAGTAAAGGCATCTTCACCCCACTCTTCTTTTGCTTTTTCTAACTCATTTTCATCTAAAAGTTGATTTTGCTCTAACGAAGTTAAGCCAGGTTCTGTAACCATGAACTGTTCAAAATAAAGAACTTTTTCAAGATCTTTTAGCTTCATATCAACCATTAAAGCTATTCTACTTGGTAGAGATTTTAAGAACCAAATATGTGCAACGGGAGCAGCTAGTTTAATGTGACCCATTCGTTCACGCCTAACATCTTTTTTTGTAACTTCAACACCACATTTTTCACATATGATGCCCTTAAATTTCATTCTCTTATATTTGCCACATAAACACTCATAGTCTTTTATGGGACCAAAAATTCTTGAACAAAATAGTCCATCTCTCTCTGGTTTAAAAGTTCTATAATTTATAGTTTCAGGCTTTTTAATCTCACCATAAGACCATGATAGAATTCTTTCTGGACTAGCAATTGAAATTCTAACCTGATTAAAATCACTACGAGATGCAGCGGGGTTAAAAATATTCATTATTGACTGTGACATAGCTTTTTTATTCCTAGTTTGTATTTGATAGTTCGATGTTTAATCCAAGAGCTCTTATTTCCTTTATTAGTACGTTAAATGATTCAGGTGTTCCTGATTGGAATACGTCCTCACCCCTAATAATTGTCTCATATACTTTTGTTCTACCGGCCACATCATCAGATTTAACTGTAAGAATTTCTTGTAAAGTATATGCGGCACCATAAGCTTCAAGTGCCCAAACTTCCATTTCACCGAATCTCTGTCCACCAAATTGTGCTTTACCACCTAATGGTTGCTGAGTTACTAAACTATAAGGACCAATTGATCTTGCATGAATTTTATCATCTACAAGGTGGTGGAGTTTTAACATATATATTATTCCAACTGTCACTTGACGTTCGAATTTATCTCCTGATATTCCATCCCATAAATCTGACTGACCACTCTCATTAAAGCCTGCTTGCTTAAGCATTGCAGAAATTTCTGATTCACTGGCACCATCAAACACTGGTGTCTTAATCGGCACACCTGATGTCAAATTTCCAGCTAATTCAATTTTTTCTGATTTATTAAGTGAGGCAATATCTTCAGAAAATTGTTTTTCTCCATAAACAATTTTTAAGCCATCATCAATCAAGTTCATGTCATTATTTTGCTTGTATTGTTTGAGTGTTTTATTGATCATGTCTCCAATACCTGCACAAGCCCAACCTAAATGAGTTTCAAGTATTTGACCTACATTCATACGACTTGGAACACCCAGTGGATTTAAAACAATGTCTACAGTTCTTCCATCAGCTAAATAAGGCATATCTTCAACTGGGTTAATTTTACTGATAACACCTTTGTTTCCATGTCTACCAGCCATTTTATCACCTGGTTGCAGTTTTCTTTTAACAGCTACAAAAACTTTAACCATTTTCATAACACCTGGAAGAAGCTCGTCACCTCTTTGAACTTTATTAACTTTATTGTCGAAAACTTTTTGAATAGCAGCTCTTGCTGTATCATATTGTTTCTTTAAGTTATCAAATTGCTCTTTATCGTTTTTATTAGATAATTCTATTTTCCACAAATCAGCTAAATTAACTTCACCAGAATCAGATGAAGGAATATTTTTTTCACCAATTAAAACTGAAAGTCTTTCTTTTGTATTTCTATTAAGAATACCAAGTTCTGCTTCTCTATCATTTGCTAATTTTTCTATTTCATCCCTTTCAATAGCAAGTGCTCTATCATCTTTTTCAATACCATAACGGTTGAATACTTTAACATCTACGATTGTGCCACTAGAACCTGGAGGCAGTCGTAAAGATGTATCTTTAACATCTGTAGCTTTTTCACCAAAAATAGCTCTGAGTAATTTTTCCTCTGGAGTAACGGGACTCTCACCTTTTGGAGTTACTTTACCAACTAAGATATCACCTGGATGCACTTCTGCACCAACATATACAATTCCCGCCTCATCAAGATTACTTAACATTTCATCTCCAACATTAGGTATGTCTCTTGTAATTTCTTCAGCACCAAGCTTGGTATCTCTGGACATTACTTCAAAATCATCAATATGAATTGATGTAAACTTATCTTCTTGAACTATCTTTTCAGAAATTAAAATAGAGTCCTCAAAATTATACCCACGCCATGGCATAAAGGCCACAACTACATTTCTACCTAGACCAAGTTCACCAAGGTGAGTTGATTGACCGTCAGCAATAATATCACCTGGTTTAACTTTATCTCCAACTTTTACTAATGGACGTTGATTAATACATGTACTTTGGTTAGATCTTTGAAATTTCTGCAGTGTGTAGATGTCAACACCAGACTCTTCTGAGCTAATATCTTCTGTTACCCTTACTACAATTCTCTTACCATCAATCTTATCTACAATACCTTCTCTTTTTCCAATAATTGTTACACCAGAATCAATTGCAACTTTTTGTTCGACACCTGTACCAACTAAAGGTGATTCAGCTTGTATTAAAGGTACTGCTTGTCTCATCATATTTGATCCCATTAATGCTCTATTGGCATCATCATTTTCTAAAAATGGTATTAAAGATGCTGCACAAGAAACAACTTGTTTTGGAGAAACATCCATATAGTCAATCTCACTAGGTCCCGTCATAACAAAATCACTATCTCTTCTTGAAGAAATTAATTTTGTTAAGAAATCACCTTTGTCACTAATTTCAGTATTTGCTTGAGCAATAGTAAATTGAGATTCTTCCATTGCAGAAAGATAATCAATTTGATTACTTACTTTGCCATCAATAACTTTTCTGTAAGGGCTCTCAATAAAGCCATATTTATTTACCTTGGCATGTGACGCCAAACTATTTATTAGTCCAATATTTGGACCCTCCGGAGTTTCAATCGGACATATTCTTCCGTAGTGTGTTGGGTGTACGTCTCTTACTTCAAATCCAGCACGCTCTCTACTTAAGCCACCTGGTCCTAGTGCTGATAGTCTTCTTTTGTGTGTAATTTCAGCCAGAGGATTTGTTTGGTCCATGAATTGTGAAAGTTGTGATGTTCCAAAAAATTCTTTAAGCGATGCCACTAGTGGCTTTGCGTTAATAATATCTTGAGGGGTAACTGCATCTACTTCAAGTGAATTCATACGTTCTTTAATAGAACGTTCCATTCTAATTAATCCCATTCGGAAAACATTTTCAGTTAATTCACCAACCGATCTAACTCTTCTGTTTCCTAAATGATCAATATCGTCAATTTCACCTTTACCTGTTCTTAAGTCAATTACAGTTTTAATAACTGCAATAACGTCTTCGCTTCGTAATACAGTTACGTCATCAGGGCACTCTAAGTTTAATCGAAAGTTCATCTTAACACGACCAACATCAGATAAGTCATACTTATCAGTCTTAAAAAATAATGAGTTAAAAACTTCAAAAGCAGCTTCAATGTTTGGCGGTTCACCAGGTCTTAATACTTTATAAATTTCGACAACAGCATCTTCTGGTGTTAAATTTTTATCAAGACGTAAAGTGTCTCTAATAAATGCACCGACGTTTATTCCATCTACATTCAATACTTGAATATTTTTTAAACCTAGTTCGTTAATTTTTTCTAGCACCTCTGGTGTAATTTCATCAGAAGCTTCAAAATATACTTCACCAGATTTATCATTGATTATGTCTTCAGCAAGATACTTGCCTATTAGATTGTCCGGTATTAATAGTATATTTTTCAAACCATCTTTAGCTAATTTAGCTGCAATTGCAGGGTTAATTTTTGTGCCTTGTTTAATGGCTACTTTGTTAGTAGAGGCATCAATTAGATCTTCTTGTAATTTAGAAACCTTGATATTTTTTGGATCAAATGGGATTTCCCAATTTTCTGATTTAGATGATTTTTTACAATTTATTAATTCATAAAACATTCCTAAAATATCGTCTCTATCAATTCCCATCGCCATTAAGAATGTAGTGATGTGAATTTTCTTTTTTCTATCAATCCTAGTATAAAGAATGTCTTTATGATCAAATTCAATATCTAACCAAGAACCACGATAAGGTATTACTCTAGCTCCAAATAATAGCTTGCCACTTGAATGTGTTTTACCCTTGTCATGATCGAAAAATACACCTGGACTTCTGTGCATTTGACTTACAATAACACGCTCAGTTCCATTGGTAATAAATGTACCTCTGTCAGTCATTAGCGGTAAGTCACATAAGTAGATTTCTTGTTCTTTAATATCTTTTACAGTTCGAGACTCAGTTTCTTCATCAATATCAAAAACAATCAATCGAAGTTTAATCTTAAGAGGTGCAGCATATGATTTGTCTCTTTGTCTGCACTCGTCAACATCAAATTTAGGCTGATCAAAATCATATTCTATAAATTCAACGTGAGCTGAACCTGAAAAATCTTCTAATGGAAATACACTTTTAAAAACTTTTTGGAGACCCTTGTCAGGTCTTTCAGATGGTTTATGCCCTTCAAGTAGAAAGCTTGCATAAGATTTTTTTTGTATTTCAATTAAGTTTGGAAATGTCGTAACTTCCTTAAGAGACCCAAAGTTTTTTCGGACTCGTTTACGTTCAGTAAAAGATAATGAATTAACCATCAATAAATACTCGTATCCAATCACAACCAATCATAAAATGATTAGTTGCTATAAAAAATTTTTAAAAAATTACTTAAGTTCTACAGTCGCGCCAGCTGCTTCAAGTTGAGCTTTCATCGCATCTGCTTCGTCTTTAGATATACCAGCTTTTACTTCTTTAGGAGCGCCTTCAACTAAGTCTTTAGCTTCCTTAAGTCCTAAACCAGTTATAGTTCTAACTTCCTTGATAACATTAATTTTTTTATCTCCAGCTGCTGCTAATACAACAGTGAACTCTGATTTTTCTTCAGCGGCTTCGCCTCCCGCTACTGGTGCTGCTGCTGCTGCAACTGGTGCTGCTGCTGAAACACCCCATTTTTCTTCTAATAATTTTGATAATTCTGCTGCTTCAATTACAGTTAATCCTGATAGTTGATCAACGATTTGTTCTAGGTCGGCCATTTTTTAGTTCCCTTTCTTAAGATCTAATTACTTTTACTAAATGCATTTATTACGTTTGCTACTTTTCCAGCAGGTGCAGCAACTAATCCTGTAATTCTTTGCGCTGGAGCGTTCAATAATCCTATTAATTTTGCTCTTGTCTCGTCGAGTGATGGCAATTTAGATAATTCTAAGATTTTTTCAACAGTTAATATCTCTTTATTCATTATGCCGCCAATTATGGAAAGTTTCTCATTTGCCTTAGAGAAATTGGCTATTAGCTTAGTTAATTCAACTGGATCATTTGAATAAGCTATCGCAGTAGGACCATCAAAAAACTCTGACATTGCTGATTTTTCTGAACCGTCTAGTGCAATCTTAATTAATCGATTATTTGTAACCTTAATATTAGCTCCAGTTTCAAATGATTTTACTCTTAATTCACTGATCTCATTTACTGACATGCCTCTATAATGAAAGACCAAAATTAGATCATTCTCGCTAATTATAGATTTAATATTTTCAACAAAATTTGTTTTTTCTTGTCTATTCATTATTTTATATACTTAAACTTCCTAAATCTAATTTTATTCCAGGTCCCATTGTTGGGCTAATAGAAACGCCTTTAATAAAATCACCTTTTATTCCTGCAGGTCTATCTTTTGAAATAGTTTCTACAAAGAATTTAATATTTGAAACTAACTCAGCTTTATTAAATTTTGATTTACCTACACCCGAGTGAATAACTATACCGTTAGTTTTATATTCAAGCTCACCAGCTTTAGCATCTTCAACTGCTTTTTTAACATTAGCTGTTACAGTACCAAGTTTTGGATTTGGCATAAGTCCTCTTGGGCCAAGAACTTGTCCAAGCTTTCCAACTTTAGCCATCATGTCAGGAGTTGAAATACATCTATCAAAATCAGTAAAGCCAGCTTTAACTTTTTCAACTAATTCATCTCCACCAACTAAATCTGCTCCCGCTTCCTTAGCTTCTTCTTGTTTATCAGCATTAGCAAATACACAAACCTTAATAACTTTACCTAAACTTTTTGGTAACTGAATTTTACCTCTAACATTTTGCTCACCTTTTTTAGGATCAACATTTACATTAATTGCAATATCAATAGTTTCGTTAAATTTAGCTGTAGATGACTTCATAGCTATGTCTACTCCATCTTCTAATGAGTAAAGTTTAGCTTTATCGAATTCAGAGTATATTTTTGTAATACGTTTTTTCATTAATCTAATCCGTTACTTCTATTCCCATTGATCTGGCAGAACCTATAATAATTTTCATACCTTGGTCAACTGTATTAGCGTTTAAATCTTTTAATTTTTTTTCAGCGATTTCTCTACATTTAGCCGTAGAAATTGAACCCGCACTCTCTCGACCAGGTTCTTTTGAACCTTTTTTAATATTTATTGCTTCTTTTATGAAATAAGATGCAGGTGGCATCTTAATTTCCATCTCAAAACTCTTATCTTTAAAGTAAGTCACTACTACAGGCAGAACAACTCCTGGCTGTTCACCTTTAGATTTATCGTTAAATGTCTTACAAAAGTCCATGATATTAATACCACGTTGTCCCAATGCTGGTCCAATAGGTGGCGCCGGATTAGCTTGACCTGCTGGAATTTGTAATTTTAAATATCCTTCTATTTCTTTAGCCATATCTTACTCTTTCTCTACTTGTGTATATTCAAGTTCTACTGGTGTTGATCTACCAAAAATAGAAACTGAAACTTTAATTCTTGATCTTTCTTCGTCAATTTCTTCTATTAATCCAGTAAATGAAGCAAATGGACCATCGGTTACTCTTACTTGTTCGCCAACATCAAAAGTTATAGACGGTTTAGGTTGAGCAATACCCTCTTCAATATCTGAGAGAATTTTATTAATCTCAGCTTCAGGTACTGGTGAAGGTTTTCCTTGAACGTGACCAAGAAAACCTGAAACTTTTGGTAAACCTTTTACCAAGTGATACGTCTCATCATTCATAATCATTTTAATTAAAATGTAGCCAGGGAAAAATTTTCGTTCCGCATTTCTTTTTTTACCATTTTTTACTTCAACAACTTCTTCCGTGGGAACTACTATCTTATCAAATGAGTCATCAAGCTCTTTTAGTTTAACTTTTTCCATTATTGAAGCAGCAACTTTTTTTTCATAGCCTGAATAAGCTTGAGCTATATACCACTTATGAGACATTTATAAACTCCACTCAATAATATTGTTTAAACCAAAAGAAAAAATTTGGTCTACTATTAAAAAAAATACAGCTGCGAAAGTAGTTATGATTAATACCATAACTGCTCCTGTAAGAGTCTCTCGAGTAGTAGGCCAAGTGACCTTGCTACCTTCTTTTCTTACTTCTTGTATGAATTTAATAGGATTCATTATTTTTTAACTTGTTCACTTTCCTGGCAGGAGTGAGAGGACTCGAACCTCCAACCCCCGGTTTTGGAGACCGGTGCTCTACCAATTGAGCTACACTCCTCCAATTTTATGCAACTATTTCTGTAACAACACCCGAACCAACAGTTCGACCGCCTTCTCTAATTGCAAAACGTACACCTTTATCCATAGCAATCGGTGCAATCATTTCAACTTCCATTGAAATATTATCACCAGGCATCACCATTTCTGTACCTTCAGGTAACGAACAAACACCAGTTACATCAGTAGTTCTGAAGTAAAACTGTGGTCTATAGTTAGTGAAGAATGGAGTGTGTCTTCCGCCCTCTTCTTTTTTAAGAACGTAAGCTTCACATTTAAATTTAGTGTGTGGAGTAATAGTTCCAGGGTGAGCAAGTACTTGTCCTCTTTCAACCTGTTCACGCTCTACACCTCTTAAAAGTGCACCAATGTTATCTCCAGCTTGCCCTTCATCAAGAAGCTTTCTAAACATTTCAACACCTGTACATGTAGTTTTGATAGTATCTTTAATACCAACGATTTCAATTTCTTCGCCAACCTTAACGATACCTGTTTCAATTCTTCCAGTAACAACAGTTCCACGACCAGATATTGAGAATACATCCTCAACTGGCATTAAGAACGGCTTATCCATATCTCTTTTAGGTTGAGGAATAAATGTATCAACGGCTTCCATTAATGCGTTTATTGAATCTTTTCCTAAAGCAGCATCGCCATCTTCAATAGCAGCTAAAGCAGAACCTTTGACAATTGGAGTATCATCATCACCAGGAAAGCCATATTCATTTAGCATTTCTCTGATTTCTACTTCAACTAGCTCAACTAGTTCAGCATCTGCTTGGTCCATTTTATTCAAATAAACAACAATTGCTGGAACACCAACTTGTCTTGCAAGAAGGATATGCTCTCTTGTTTGGGGCATAGGTCCATCAGCACCATTAACAACTAAAATTGCACCATCCATTTGAGCGGCACCGGTAATCATGTTTTTTACATAATCGGCGTGTCCTGGACAGTCAACGTGTGCATAGTGTCTATTTGCAGTTTCATACTCAACGTGTGCTGTTGAAATAGTAATTCCTCTAGCTCTTTCTTCAGGAGCTTTATCAATATCAGCATACGATGTAAATTCAGCACCACCTGCTTCAGCTAATACTTTTGTAATTGCTGCTGTTAAAGTAGTCTTGCCATGGTCAACGTGTCCAATAGTTCCAACGTTACAATGGGGTTTACTACGATCAAATTTTTCTTTAGCCATTTTTTTTGTTCCTCTCAAATTAAAACAAAGTTTATTATTTTATAATTCTTTTTTTACTTTTTTCTTTACTCTTTTTTCGTTTCTCTTTCTTGGAGCGGGTGAAGAGAATCGAACTCTCGTAATCAGATTGGAAATCTGGAGCTTTACCACTAAGCTACACCCGCACATTCCATCTACTTACCTTTATAGGCACCTTAAATGGTGGAGGGGGTTGGATTTGAACCAACGTAAGCATAGCTAACGGGTTTACAGCCCGTCCCCTTTAACCACTCGGGCACCCCTCCCGAGGTAATTCTTAATATTTTAAAAGGCTTAAAAACAAAATGTTTCTTTATCTAAAAAAATATCCCAAGATAAGGTCTAATAATTATCTGAATTATTAGGCCTTAAGTGGTGTCTTATATGTAAAAAAAACAGGTTTATCAATAACTATTACACAGAAATGAAAAACTAATTTATAACAATCAAGTAAATGAAAAATAGATCAAAAAATAAGTCAAAATCAAGGAAAAACCAGGATCACTGGATTTATGGTTACCACGCAGTCATTGCAGCTTTAAAAAATGAAAATCGAATTAAATATCGTCTTGTTGTAGATGAGGGGGCCAAGAAAAAATTAGATAAAGAGCCAGATTTTTTTCTTCCAAAAGCTCTAACCCCTGCAATTAAAGAAAAAAATGAAATTGAGAAGCTTTTTGACCATAAAGTGAATCATCAAGGTATTGCTTTGAACGTTGAAAAATTACCTCAGTTAAAATTACAAGATTTTATTAACGATTTCTTAGATACCGAAAAATCAACTGTGGCAATCCTAGATCAACTAGAAGATTCACAAAATGTTGGCGCAATATTTAGATCAGCTTATGGACTAGGTATTGATGCTATAATTCTTACAGATAGTAAGTCTGTTTCCGAAAATGATTTTATTGCAAAAACGGCAGCAGGAGGATTAGATAAAATTCCCTTTACAACAGTTACCAATATATCTTCAGCAATCAAAATTTTACAAGAAAATCAATTCTGGGTATATGGTTTAGATGGCAGTTCAGATAAGATGATTAATCAAATAGATTTTCCTAAAAAAACTGCTCTTGTACTTGGATCAGAGGCTGATGGCATGAGAAATATTACAAAGAATTTATGTGATGAAGTATTTAAGATTGGAATAAATAAAAATTTAGAAAGCCTTAATGTTTCTAATGCAGCTGCAATTACATTTTTTTATCTAAATACTAAATAAATTAAATTTATATTACTTTTGTTGCGATATTTGAAAAAAATGTTAATTTCTGCTTACGCCCCTATAGCTCAGTTGGTAGAGCAATTGATTTGTAATCAATAGGTCAGCTGTTCGAGTCAGCTTGGGGGCACCACTTTAGTCTGTATAACCTGCAATAGATTTAGCCGTTCTACTTTTCTCAATTGATCTATTATTCTTTAAAGTCCCAAAAATATAATCACCAGTCATATTCGTTATACCCCAATTATAATTCTCATTATGAAAATGATGACTCATATGCGAATCTTTTAATCTTTTTCCAATAGCAGTCATTGGTTTATAAGTTTTACTATGATGAGCTAAGTGCATCCATTCATACCAAAGGTGATACAGTAAGTGGCCTGTTATTGGAACTACAGCTGCAGAAAAACTCCACATTACTAAAGAGTAAAGAAGATAAGTTTGACCATAAATATAAATTAGGTATCTCCACGGCGCAAATTGTAATTTTATATTATCTGGATCTCTATGGTGGCCATGATGCAGTAGTATTTGATATCTACGATACCAACCATCTTTTTTTGTTAACTCTGCATGTAGTTGATACTTATGAACGTACCATTCATAAAATGGTGCAAGCACTATTGGAACAAAAAACCAGTAGATATTATCAAGCAGTAAAGAGCTTGAAGTTATAAAATAAAGTCCCGAAATCAAAAAAAAGAAGAAACCAATTACAGTCGAGTGTGAAATGTAATTTTTGAATAAAGTAAACATTTACAAATAATATAGGACGAAATTTTAATTCGTCCTATAAAAATTTATTAGTTATTTCTTATACTTAGCAGCCTCTTCTGAGCCACCTGTAGCATTTCCTTTACTATATGAGTGTTTACCCATACCAGCAAGTTCGCCATTCTGTACGATTAAATAAGGATCTCTAATTGGAGAACCATCAAAAAAGCACTCTAGTATTTCTCTGACACCATCAGCATATCTTGTTTGCGCAGATAAAGAGGTACCTGAAGTATGTGGAGTCATTCCATGATTTGGCATTGATCTCCATACATGATCATTGGGAGCTGGTTGTGGAAACCAAACGTCTCCTGCATAACCACTTAATTGCCCTGACTCTAATGCTCTTGCAATTGCATCTTTATCACAGATTTTTCCTCTAGCAGTATTTACAATGTATGCACCACGTTTCATTTTACCAATTAAATCGTCGTTAAACATATGTTCAGTTTCAGGATGAAGTGGACAGTTAATTGTCACTACATCACAAACAGCAACCATAGATTCTACTGACTCATGGAAAGTAAGATTTAATTCTTTTTCAACTTCCTCTGGTAATCTGTGTCTATCAAAGTAATGCATGTGAACATCAAAATGTTTTAATTTTCTTAAAGCATCAAGACCAATTCTTCCAGCAGCTACAGTACCTACATGCATACCTTCAAGGTCGTACGAACGATGAACTGCATCAGCAATATTCCAACCACCTTCATTGATAATTCTATGTTGATTATGATAATCTCTAACCAAAGATAGAACCATCATTACAATGTGTTCCGCAACAGATCTTGAATTACAAAAAGTAACTTCAACAACATCGACTTTATGTTCCATGGCACCTTGTAAATCAACGTGATCTGAACCAATGCCTGCAGTAATTGCCATCTTTAAATTAGGCGCCGTTGCCATTTTTTCTTTTGTTAGATAATAAGGAAAGAAGGGTTGCGAAATTACTACATCAGCATCAACTAACTCTTTATCAGCCTGACACCCGTCACCATCTTTATCAGAAGTAACAACCAAAGTATGGCCTGCGTCTTCTAGAAATTTTCTTAGTCCTAATTCACCAGATACACATCCAAGAAGTTCTCCAGGTGTGAAGTCTCTTGCTTTGGGTGATGGTAAGCTCATACCATCTGGATATTTTTCAATTTTTGGAAGATCATCCCGAGCATACTTACTCGGCATTCCACCTTTTGGGTCATCGTATAATATTGCTAATACTTTCATTTTTATTATCTCCTATTCGTAAAATATTTGTTATTAATTTTCATTGACCCTATATTAATTTTATATGCTGTCTATTAAATTAGTTCATGAAAGAAGGATCTAATTTCTCCATTTTTCTTCTAACAGCTGGCCACAAAAGTGCGCCTGCCATTCCTTGTGAAGCCTCACCCTGCTGCTTTGTAGTTTCAATGGCTTCAGTCGATGGAGCATTCAATTCTAATTTTCCAGCCATAGCTCTAACTTGGTATGTACACGCTCGTTCTAAAAAGTAGATATATGTAAATGCATCGGCAACATTTTTGCCAGCTGCTAGTGTTCCATGATTTCGTAAAATCATTAGATTTTTTTCTCCCAAATCAGCAACAAGGCGTTTCTTTTCATCTTCGAGAAGAGCTACACCCTCATAATCGTGGTAGGCTATTTGATTTCGAACTAGCATTCCAGTTTGAGCTAGAGGTAGAAGTCCATCTTTTAAAGATGCGACTGCTACGCCATCATTTGAATGTAAATGAACAATACAATGTGCATCACTTCGTGCCTCATGTATTGCACTATGAATGATGAAGCCCGCAGGGTTAACAAAATTATTAGTTTCACTTATAATTTTACCATTGAGATCTACTTTAACAAGATTAGATGCTGTGATTTCATCAAATAAGTATCCATACGGATTAATTAAAAAATGATCTTCAGTTCCGGGTACTCGCGCAGAGATATGTGTAAAAATTAAATCATCCCAACCAAAATAAGGTATGGTTCTATAAAAGGCTGCTAGATCAACTCTCACATCCCACTCTTCTTTTGAAACTGTATTTTTTACATCAACCATATTTTATAATCCTATTAAATTGTTAACTGTCTTTTTCCAATTCGCATACATTAGTTGGCGCTCGTCTGCATCCATACTTGGAACAAAAACTCTATCAGATTTCCATAGATCTTCAATATCGCTAAGACTGCTAAAAAAACCAACTCTTAAGCCAGCTAGATAAGCTGCACCCATAACTGTAGTTTCATGATTGGCTGGTCTTTCAACTTTTATATTCAAAATATCTGCTAAAAATTGCATCATCCAGTTGTTATTGGACATACCGCCATCAACACGCATAGTCATATCTTCTTCCATCTGATCGCCTAAATCTAATTTTAGAGACTCTAGTAAATCTTTAGTTTGAAAACATATTGATTTAAGAGCAGCTTTTACAATGTCACCTTTTGAAGTATCTCTGGTAATTCCATAAATTGTACCTCGAGTATCTGATTTCCAGTAAGGAGCTCCTAGTCCTGTAAAGGCTGGAATAAACGTAATATCATTCTTACTACTTTTAATTAAACTTTCAATTTCAGAAACGTCATTAAACAGTTCCATTTCATCACGCAGCCACTGCACTACTGTCCCTGCATTAAATATACTACCCTCAACCGCATATTGTTTTTTTCCATCAAGTTTTGAAGCGATAGTAGATAGTAATTTATTTTCAGATTTAATTTTATTATCATCAGTGTTTATTAAGACAAAGCAACCAGTGCCATAGGTTGCCTTAATCATTCCTTTTTTTAAACAAAGCTGACCTACAGAAGCTGACTGTTGATCGCCTATTACTCCACCTATTGGAATCTCAATTCCAAAATGCTCTGGGTGGATTGTTCCAAAATCATCTATATTTGATAGTACTTTTGGTAAGAAAGATTTATCTACTTTAAATAAATCTAAAAGCTCTTGATCCCAGGTTTCATCTACAATGTTATAAAGCATTGTTCTTGAGGCATTAGTAATATCAGTTACATGCTGGGCTTTGTTAGTTAGATTCCAAATAATCCATGTATCAATTGTTCCAACTATTAAATTTTTTTGATCTTTAATATGCTCTAATAACCATTGTATTTTTGATGCCGAGAAATATGGATCAATAATTAAACCAGTTTTTTCTTGAATGAGATTTGTGTAATTTTTATCAACTAGTTTTTGACAAATTTCTTGAGTGCGTCTGTCCTGCCAAACAATAGCATTGTATAGAGGCTTGCCACTTACTTTATCCCAAGCAACTATAGTTTCTCTTTGATTAGTAATTCCACAACTTACAATGTCATTTTGAATAATAGCATTCCTCTTAAGAATAATTGCGATAGTCGATTTAACTGTTTGTATAATCTCTAGTGGATCGTGCTCAACCCAACCATTAGCTGGATAGATTTGCTTAAATTCAATGCTTTCTTGATCAACAATAACCCCTTTTTTATCAATAAGTGCTGCTCTAGTGCTTGAGGTACCTTGATCAATGGCTAAAATATAGGGGCTTTTCGACATTTGTAATATTGTTTAGTAGTTGTTATATAATTATGAGATATTTTAAGCTAAAGACATAATTATTAATACTAAGAAATAACCATGAATTTACAAAAACCTTATTTTGTTAGCTCTGCATCGAAAGAAGCAATGCAATATAAGGCTAAATTAGAAAAGCAATATGGATCGTTCACTACTGATGAATGTGATGTAATTGTAGCCCTTGGTGGTGACGGTTTTATGCTTGAGGCAATAAAAGATGATCTCAATCTTAATTTACCTATCTTTGGCTTAAATTTTGGTAGCGTTGGTTTTCTAATGAATGCGGTAAATGATGAGCATTTAATGGAACGTATTAATACATCCCAATCTATTGACATTGCACCACTTAAAATGACTGCAACAACATCTGATAATAAAGTTCATACTGGTATAGCAATTAATGAAGTTTCACTACTAAGAGAAACGCGGCAAGCAGCAAAATTAAAGATAACAATCGATAACAATACTAGACTTGATGAATTAATTTGTGATGGAATTTTATTATCCACTCCATCAGGCAGTACTGCTTACAATCTTTCAGCACATGGTCCTATCTTACCTATTAATGCAGATGTACTAGCATTAACTCCCATCAGTGCGTTTCGACCACGAAGATGGAATGGTGCTATTATTGAAAGCTCTTCACAAGTAGAGTTTGAAATTTTAGAAGCTGAAAAAAGACCTGTTAGTGCAGTGGCTGATAACGTTGAAGTTCGTGATGTAATCAAGGTAGCTGTAGTGCAAGATCAAGAGCACAAAGTAAAAGTTTTATTTGATGCTAAGCATTCATTTGAAGAACGAATTCTTAACGAACAATTTAAGTTTTAATTTTAAAATTTGACAGATTTATTCAGCAGTAAATTTAATATCTACTGGATCGGCACCATGCTTGGTTATATACAATTCATCTGAGCCATCTTTTGTTGTAAAATCAACACTGACTGAGCCAGATAATCCAAAACCAATATTAAAGGTTGTAGTTTCTTCTGTTATTGCTAGTGGAGTTGTTAGGGCTACTGCATATAACATAACAACCCCATTTTCCATTGTGGTTGCTACTGTTGTTAGATCATCTTGCAATAGTATAGCTGCTTTTGTACCACCAATATCAAGTGGTGATGCTTGATATGCCATTCTTGGAACAACAGCGCTAACATTCCAGTCGCCATCTGCCTGACCAAAAGATTCAATTATCTCAGTAGCATAAGCATGCGTACCACCTAAAGTATCACCACATTGAGTACTAGCTTCTTGATAAGTTCCATCACCTACTCTTAGAGTTCTGGTTCCATGATTTGCACCAGTGGTACCGTCTAAGTTTGAAAATGTTGAAGTGCTATCTGTTGTCCAACAAACCAAGCCTTCTGATTGTGATGTAGCACCGCCACCTTGCATTTTCGTGGCAATATTAGAAGCTACACCAGAATAATCAAAAGTGGTTGAATGTTTAATTTGCAAATGGTTAGACATAAGCATGAATGCATGTGTGTAAGTCTTAATACCTAAATTAACCCCTGCATCTGTTAGTGAGGGGCTAGCTGTTGCCGTGCCATCACCATTATGTGTTAAGGTTATAAGTTTGCCTGCTGTGTCTGAAAAAAATAAATCACAGTTTGTAGTATAGTCTACTGTAGTGCCTGAAGCACTGTATGGATCAGCAGTGCATAAACCACCTGAATAAAGGGTTACACGATATAAATCAGGTATCATGTTACAACTATCTCGATAAGCTGCAGAATTATCTGCATCATATGGCAAACCATTGCTAGCAATAATAATTTCTCCTGAACTATTAGTGGCACATACACCATCACAGGCAGCCGTGTCCTCACTATAAGTCTTACCTTCACCACAAGTTTTTAAACTATCTACACTATCAGTTAAGACAGCATAAGCTAATGATGAGAAAGTAATTACCAATATCGTAGACAAGATAACTAGAGGTAAGTTTAATTTTTTTATATTAATAATATTATGTTCCATTAAAATCCACTCACTACAATATTAAGAGCTGTAACTTTAACTACTCTTATCTTATTTTCACGTTTTACTGGTGTATACAGTTGATTTCTAACACTAACGTACTCTAAAGCACCGTTAGCTTTTGATAGTTGCTTTGGTTGTCCTAAATCAAAAACCATAGTGACATTAGCATAAGTTCCATCACCTGATTTATTGTCATCTATATAACCAACCTCGAAGTTAGTTTTACCAATACTGCCAGCTAATCCATATTTTTCACCGTCAAGTGTGAAATTTCCAGCAGCATTTTCAAATTCAAATATACCAGCAAAAACATTTACATCATAAACAAGCGGCAGATGATAATCGAGACGAGCATCCCAACCATCAAGGGCTTCTTCAGTTGAACCGTCACCTAAAGTTTGTATTCCACTAGTTGCATCATAATAATTTCCACGAATATCAAAGACACTTGATATTGCTTCAACACCTACACCATTACGTTGGTGTGCATCATCAAATGAATAATCAAAAAATAGATTGGCTCCAAGCATAACTTTATCATCTTGAATTAAGTTTCGATACCCTAGACCAAAGTTAACTGTTTGATCATCATTATGCAGGGAAACAGTATTTTGATTAAAGAATGCGCTAGAAGCACCCTCAGAAATTTTATTTATATTAGTTAAACTAAATGTTGGTTTTGAACTTTCTTGTACCTGTATATCAAGTTCTAAATGCTTCACTCGATCAGTGTTCAGCAAGCTTTCAGTTAAGCCATTAGTAAGTCCACTTATAAAGCTATTAGTTTTATTTAATGTCTTATTTATTAAAGTATCCTCAAGATCAACTGAGTATGCTGCTGTAGTTAAAATTATAGATATGGCTGATGCACCAATAATTATGTTCTTTTTCATATAAATAAACATATACTTTATAAGAGATAATTTACTAGTGTTTTATTTAA
>ERZ887830.892-NODE-892-length-17885-cov-63.210488_pt1 | contig 17885 bp, 14 predicted proteins | sample MGYA00521101_ERZ887830 | MGnify/ENA primary metagenome ERZ887830 (study PRJEB32303, sample SAMEA104408592) | aquatic metagenome | biome: Marine water; feature: Pelagic; material: water | place: Baltic Sea | collected 2014-06-05T16:38:00 | depth 1,762 m ... | reverse complement strand
TCAAGGCACAAGCAAATTTGAGCGGCTTAAAACCCGTAGGTAAAATTGACTTAAATCCTAAGCCAAAGCCTGCTGCAGCGCCAAAAGTAGCAGCACCCAAAGCAGCAGCGCCAGCACCCAAGGAAGCAGCGCCAACAAAAGAGGACGCAGTACCTGCTAAAGCAGACAAACCTTCCGTGGCAGACACCCCTGCTGTTGTAACTAAAAAGGAAGCACCTGCAAGTGCAGCAACGCCTGTCAAAGCAGCAACGCCCGCAGAACCAACGGCTGAAAATTCCGGAAAGATTGAAACCCAATACAAAAAGTTAAGTGGTTTAAAATCGGCTGGTGAGAAAATTGATTTATCAAAATTCAAAAAACCAGCACCAAAGAAGTCTGCTGATAGCGATAGCAACAAGCGTCGCAGAAAACGTATTACTAAAGACACAGGCCCTGGAAACCGCAAGCCAAATAATCGCGGCAATAAACAACAGCGCCCAGCAGTTACAAAAGAAGAGCCTACAGAAGAAGAAATCCAAAAGCAAATCCGCGAAACACTCGAAAAGCTGCAAGGAAAGACTTCCAAGTCAAAAGGTGCCAAGTACCGTCGTGAAAAGAGAGACTCCCACCGTCAAAAATCGGAGGAAGTAGAAGCATTACAAGAAGCGGAAAGCAAAATCCTTAAGGTTACAGAATTCGTAACTGTAGGCGAAGTGGCAACCATGATGGACATCAGTTCCACACAAATTATCTCCGCTTGTATGTCGCTAGGTATTATGGTTACCATGAACCAGCGCTTGGACGCAGAAACACTTTCTGTTGTTGCCGAGGAATTTGGCTTTGAAGTGGAATTTGTAACGGCTGATATTGAAGAAGCAGTTGAAGTAGTCGAAGACAAACCCGAAGACCTAAAACACCGCGCTCCTATAGTTACGGTTATGGGACACGTTGATCACGGAAAAACATCTCTCTTAGATTATGTGCGAAATGCTAATGTAATTCAAGGAGAGTCTGGTGGCATCACGCAGCACATTGGTGCGTATAGCGTGAAAGTGAAAAACGGACAAACCATTACCTTTTTAGACACACCTGGTCACGAGGCCTTTACCGCCATGCGAGCACGAGGAACACAAGTAACCGATTTGGTTATTGTTGTAGTGGCTGCCGATGACGACATTAAGCCACAGACCAAAGAGGCCATCAGCCACGCACAAGCGGCTTCAGTGCCCATAGTGTTTGCCATTAACAAAATGGACTTGCCAACGGCCAACCCTGATAAAATTAAGGAAAGCTTAGCCGGAATGAATTTATTGGTTGAAGATTGGGGTGGAAAAATCCAATCCCAAGACATCTCTGCCAAGACCGGCCAAGGTGTTGAGGAGCTTTTAGAAAAAGTATTGTTAGAAGCAGAGCTATTGGAGCTTAAAGCAAACCCAGACAAGGCTGCTCAAGGATCTGTAGTTGAAGCATTTTTAGACAAGGGTAGAGGATACATATCTACCATATTGGTACAATCTGGTACGCTAGCCATTGGAGATTATATTTTGGCTGGACGTCACAGCGGTAAAGTAAAAGCAATGCACAATGAGCATGGTAAGGAACTTAAAGAAGCTGGTCCGTCTACGCCCGTTTCCATTTTAGGACTTGACGGCGCACCACAAGCAGGTGACCGCTTTAATATTTATGGCGACGAAAGAGAAGCCAAGCAAATTGCTGCAAAACGTACCCAATTGGTACGTGAGCAATCGGTAAGAACGCAACGCCACATTACGCTGGATGAAATTGGAAGACGTATTGCACTGGGCGACTTTAAGGAATTGAACATTATCCTGAAAGGAGACGTGGATGGTTCTGTTGAAGCCTTGACGGATTCGTTCCAAAAACTTTCTAACGAAGAAATCCAAGTTAACATTATCCACAAGGGCGTTGGTGCCATAACTGAATCAGATGTATTGTTGGCTTCGGCTTCCGATGCGATTGTTATTGGCTTTAATGTACGACCCATGGGAACTGCACGTCAATTGGCCGAGAAAGAGGAAATCGATATTCGAAGCTACTCAATTATTTACGACGCCATCAATGATCTTAAGGATGCTATGGAAGGCATGCTTTCACCGGAGTTCAAAGAAGAGATTAGGGGTAACGCTGAAATTAGAGAAACCTTTAAAATATCAAAGGTGGGTACCATTGCTGGTTGTATGGTTACAGATGGTAAAATTATCCGCAACTCAGGTATTCGTATTATTCGTGAAGGGGTTGTTATTTACACGGGTGAACTGGAATCTCTCAAGCGCTTTAAAGACGATGTGAAAGAGGTTACTAAAGGCTACGATTGTGGACTTCAAATCAAAGGATATAACGATATCAAGGAAGGCGATGTTGTGGAGTGCTACGAAGAAGTAGCCATCAAAAAAACGCTTAAATAACCTAAGGCTTTAGTACAAAAGCCGAGCGAAATCTCCGTTTCACTTTTTCTAATTCTGCCAATGCTTCTCGCTCTGTGGTGAAATTTCCTACACGTATTTTGTAGTTGGGTGTTTCGTGAATTAGCTGCGCAATCATGTTTGGAAATAAGGTTTCAAACCGCGCTAACTCTGCAGTAGTTTCTTCAAAATTGCCATAAAATACTTGAATGGTAAATTGTTTCTTGGCCGCATTCAAACGGTCTAAGGCTATTTTTTTCTGAAGTAAGCTGTCTAATTTCTGTGGTGCACGAAGTTGTGTTTGTGCTTGCTGCCCCATCAAGTAGGTGCAGTTTATCAAAACACAAAAAATAAAACAGAATGTTTGTGGGCGCATGTTGGATTTCATTAAAGGCAAAAATACACCATTATTTAAATTATTTTTTGTTAAAAAGGCGCTAAACATTATTTTCGTATATTACTGATTAACAGATATATAACACATTATTTAGACAGAATATAAATTAAAACTTTGATAGCTATCTAGTTTTTAAAATGGGGGCTGTGTCGTAATTTTGCTGGCAGATTCATAAATGTGTGAATTAACCAACAATTAACCTCGTATGTTCAAGGACAGCTTTCTAGCTCACCTTCCATTACTGCTTCTAACGCTCTGCTTCAGCTTTGCTGTAAATGCTCAAGAGCCTGACATCCAAAAAGGAAAATCCTTATTCAACGCCAATTGTGCTGCTTGTCACAAACTCAAGAAACGTGCTGTGGGTCCTGCCCTAGCAGGTGTATCTGCCAAGTATGACAAAGAATGGCTTTACAGTTGGATTAAGAATTCGACTGCCATGGTAAAGTCTGGCGATGCCCAAGCTGTTGCCATTTATGAAGAGTACAATGGTTCTGTTATGACCTCGTTTCCACAACTTTCTAACGAGGACATTGATAATATTTTAGCTTACACCGACTACACGCCTCCTGCACCAGCTGCAACTGCCATGTCTGCTGCGGCTCCTGCTGAGTCAGGTGGTGGTTTTACCAACGATTTGATCTTAGCGGTGTTGATGTTGGTTTTGGCTGCTTTGGTAACCATGTTGTTTTTGGTCAACAAAACACTAAATAAAATCGCAGCGGCTAACGGAGTTGAAATTATTAAGAAAGAAAAAAGAAAGCGCACGCCACTTTGGAAAGCCTATGCGCAAAACCCATTCTTGGTGTTTGTCACGGTTATATTCTTATTGCTTTCAAGCGCTTATGTTGGGTACAGTTATTTGATGCAAGTAGGTATCGACCAAGGGTATATGCCCATACAACCGATTCACTATTCTCACAAAATTCACTCCGGAGACAACCAGATTGAGTGTAAGTATTGCCACTCTTCTGCACGTGTTTCCAAGCATTCTGGCATTCCGTCACTCAATGTGTGTATGAACTGTCACATGAACATTGCAGAATATAACGGTGAGGAAGATTTAGAAAAAGGATACACCAAAGAATTTTATACCAACGAAATCAAAAAGCTTTATAAGGCTGTAGGTTGGGATGAGTCTACGCAAAGCTATACAGGCGAAACTGAGCCTGTGAAGTGGGTGCGTATTCACAACCTGCCCGACTTTGTGTATTTCAATCACGCACAACACGTTTCTGTTGCGGGTATCGACTGTCAGAAATGTCACGGTCCTGTTGAAGAAATGGAAATCATGTATCAGCATTCATCGCTTACCATGGGATGGTGTATCAACTGTCACCGTGAGACAAACATAAATGTGAAAGACAATGGTTATTATACTAAGATCCATGAGGAATTGTCAAAAAAATACGGAGTAGATAAACTAACCGCTGCCCAAATGGGTGGATTGGAGTGTGGAAAGTGTCATTATTAAGAAATAATATATGCCCAATCAAAAAAAATACTGGAAAAGCGAAGTAGAGTTAAACGATCAGTCAACTTTGGCGGATGATTTGGCTCAAAAGGAGTTTGTTCAAAAACTTCCTGAAGACCTTTTGGGCAACACTGAATTGCCAGAAAGTGATACTTCTCGCCGCGACTTCCTAAAATATATGGGCTTTAGTACAGCTGCAGCTACACTAGCCGCATGTGAGGGCCCCATCAACACTTCTATTCCTTATGTAGTACAGCCAGAGCAAATCATTCCAGGTATAGCCAACTATTACGCTACTACACTGATTGATGGTTTTGACACTGCAAGCATACTTATCAAAACTCGTGAAGGGCGTCCTATTAAAGTAGAAAACAACCCTGATGCACCTGTAAATAATGTTGCAAATGCACGAGTACAAGCATCTGTATTGTCGCTTTATGACAGCATGCGTGTGCAAGGGCCCATGCAAGCAGGCGTTGATGTAAGCTGGGATACACTTGAGGCAAATGTTGCACAGCAGCTTATGATGCTAGCTGAGAAGGGTGAAGAAGTTGCGCTAATTACGCCTTCTTTAGCCAGTCCAACCACAAATCAAATTATCAAAGATTTTCAAGCCAAGTTTTCCAACATAAGCCATCACGTATATGATGCACTATCGGAAACAGCGGCACTCAACGCATTTGAAAAAGCATATGGCAAACGTGCGCTACCTAGCTACGACTTTAGCAAGGCGAGTTGTATTGTTTCCGTTGATGCTGACTTCCTAGGAGACTGGCAAGGCGGTGGATATGATACTGGATACGCTAAAACTCGTGTGCCCAAGGGTAAAAAGGGTAAGGCAGAAATGTCCAAGCACTATCAGTTTGAATCTAATATGACCTTGTCTGGTGCCAATGCGGATTTCCGCATACCCACTACAGCAACCGAACAACAATTTGTATTGGCAGCACTTTACGGCGCATTGACCAATAAGTCTTATCCGACCTCGCTTTCAAAAGCACTAAAAGCAAAAGTATCTGAAATTGCTACTGCCTTGAAAGCTGCAGGCAAAGGTGCTGTTGTCGTTACTGGCTTACAAAATGAAGATGCCCAACGTGCTGCATTGGCCATCAACGAACTATTAGGTTCTGATGTAATGGACGTAAGACAGAACACGTCACTTCGTCAAGGAGATGCAAGTCAAATAAACCAATTGGTAAACGATCTTAACAGCGGAAAAGTAAAAGGTGTGATTATGGCAGGGGTTAATCCTGCATACACACTACCTAACGCTGATGCTTTCATTGCTGGTCTTAAGAAAGCAGACTTGTCCTTGAGCTTTAGCATGAAAAATGATGAGACAGCAGTGCACTGCCAATGGGTAGCTGCGACACCTCATTATTTGGAATCATGGGGCGATGTGGAAATGAAAATGGGTCACTATGCTTTGATGCAGCCTACCATTCGTCCACTATTTGACACCAAACAATTTCAAGAGGTATTACTCAAATTAAGTGGCAGTTCACAAAGTTATGACGATGCCATCAAGGCGTACTGGAATGCCAATATTCTTGGGGGCGTATCTTTTAACGAAGCCCTTCACGACGGATTTTATGTAACCACTAACAGTAATCGCTTAGGCTACCGCGACAATGTAGATGCGTTAATGCAACGCCTTATTCGCGCCAAATCTAAAGCAGGATTGGAATTACACCTGTACACCAAAACAGGAATTGGCGATGGTCAACAAGCCAACAACCCTTGGCTACAAGAATTTCCAGACCCTATTTCACGTGTTACTTGGGATAACTATTTAACCGTTTCTAAGGCCGATGCAGAAGCGCTAGGATTAAACAATGTTAGCCAGTCAGATGGTGCGCTTGACGGTAGTATTGCTGAAATTAAACTCAACGATATTGTAGTAAAAGCGCCTGTGCTTATCCAACCAGGACAAGCTGTAGGCACTGTTGGATTGGCATTGGGTTATGGCAAAACGGCAGGGATGAAATCTGAAATGCAGGTTGGTACTAATGCGTATCCACTATATCAGAACTTCAATCCAGTACAAACCGTAACCGTGACGGCTACTAGCGACATGCATGAATTTGCTTGTACGCAGTTGCAAAACACGCTTATGGGTAGGGGTGAGATTGTTCGTGAAACTTCCCTAGAGATATTCAATACCAAAGACGCTAAATATTGGAACTCGATGACCCAAGTGTCTCGTGACCATGAAGAAATTGACGTAACCTCTGCTGATGCAGATATGTGGCAAGCTTTTGACCGTTCTATTGGACACCACTTTAATTTATCTATTGACTTAAATTCCTGTACAGGTTGTGGCGCTTGTGTGATTGCCTGTCATGCTGAAAACAACGTTCCAGTTGTTGGCAAGCAAGAAATCCGTAAGTCTCGTGATATGCACTGGTTGCGTATTGACCGTTATTATTCTTCACAAGATACGTTTGAAGGAGATTTAGAGACGGTAGAAAACATCAGTGGGTTGGGAGATTCCCTATCTACCTTTAACAAAATGGAAGATCCTTCGGCTAATCCGCAAGTAACCTTCCAGCCGGTCATGTGTCAACACTGTAATCACGCACCTTGTGAAACGGTTTGTCCAGTGGCTGCCAGTTCTCACGGACGACAAGGCCAAAACCACATGGCGTATAACCGTTGTGTAGGAACACGTTATTGTGCAAATAACTGCCCTTATAAAGTACGTAGATTCAACTGGTTCTTATACAATAAGAATGACGAATTTGATTACCACATGAACGACGACCTAGGACGTATGGTATTGAACCCAGACGTAGTGGTTCGTTCGAGAGGGGTAATGGAAAAATGTTCAATGTGTATTCAAATGACACAAAAAACCATTTTAGATGCGAAACTTGAAGGTCGCGAAATAAAAGATGGCGAATTCCAAACAGCATGTTCAAGTGCTTGTGGAACTGGCGCCTTGGCTTTTGGTGACATTAATGACAAAGACAGTGAGGTAGCACACCTCAAAGAAGACAATCGAATGTATCACCTGCTCGAAAGCATTGGCACAAAACCGAATGTGATGTATCAAGTTAAAGTTAGAAACACTTAAGGAACGATTATGGCTAGTCACTACGAAGCACCCATTAGAAAGCCCTTAGTAACAGGGAACAAGTCGTACCATGACGTAACGGTTGACATTGCTGCGCCCGTGGAAAATCCACCCAACAAGCAGTGGTTTATCGCTTTTGCTATTGCACTTACTGCCTTCCTTTGGGGATTGGGTTGTATTATTTATACCGTTTCTACAGGAATTGGCGTTTGGGGATTAAACAAGACCGTAGGTTGGGCTTGGGATATTACCAACTTTGTATGGTGGGTAGGTATCGGACACGCCGGGACCTTGATATCTGCAGTACTCTTATTGTTCCGTCAAAAATGGCGTATGGCCATTAACCGTTCTGCGGAAGCCATGACTATTTTCTCGGTAATTCAAGCGGGATTATTCCCGATCATTCACATGGGAAGACCATGGTTGGCATACTGGGTATTGCCTATTCCAAATCAGTTTGGTTCGCTTTGGGTAAACTTTAACTCACCACTATTGTGGGATGTATTTGCCATTTCAACATATTTATCTGTATCGCTTGTGTTCTGGTGGACAGGATTGCTTCCTGATTTTGCCATGATACGTGACAGAGCCATCAAGCCTTTCCAAAAGAAAATTTACGGGTTGTTGAGTTTTGGATGGAGTGGACGCGCCAAAGACTGGCAGCGCTTTGAAGAGGTATCTTTGGTATTGGCTGGACTAGCTACGCCTTTGGTATTATCGGTACACACCATTGTATCCTTTGACTTTGCCACTTCTGTTATTCCGGGTTGGCACACTACCATTTTCCCACCTTACTTTGTTGCGGGTGCGATTTTCTCTGGTTTTGCCATGGTAAACACCTTATTGATTATCATGCGTAAAGTGTCGCATTTAGAAAACTATATTACAAGACAACACATCGAATTGATGAACATCGTTATCATGATTACGGGTTCAATTGTTGGGGTCGCCTATATAACCGAGCTGTTCATTGCTTGGTATTCAGGTGTGGAGTACGAACAGTACGCATTCCTCAACCGTGCAACTGGTCCTTACTGGTGGGCATATTGGGCGATGATGACATGTAACGTATTCTCGCCACAGTTGATGTGGTTTAAAAAATTACGTACCAGTATTATGTTCTCCTTTATCATCTCAATTGTGGTAAACATCGGAATGTGGTTTGAGCGTTTTGTAATCATTGTAACATCGTTACACCGCGATTACTTACCCTCTTCCTGGACCATGTTCTCGCCAACATTTGTCGATATAGGTATCTTTATTGGAACCATTGGTTTCTTCTTTGTGCTGTTCTTGTTATACGCAAGAACGTTCCCAGTAATTGCACAAGCAGAGGTGAAATCGATTTTGAAAACATCGGGAGATAAATACAAAAACACGCATAGCCATGAGTAGTAAATTAGTACATGCCGTTTATGACGATGATGATACGCTTTTGCACGCGGTTAAAGACGTAAAAAAAGCAGACTATCATATAGAGGAAGTGTTTACACCATTCCCCGTGCACGGTCTTGACCATGCCATGGGACTGGCCAGCACCCGCCTCGCCATTACTGCCTTTATGTATGGTATCCTAGGATTTGCGGTTGCCATTACTATGATTAACTATATCATGATAGTCGATTGGCCACAAAATATCGGAGGTAAGCCTAGTTTTTCTTTTATGGAAAATCTGCCTGCTTTTGTTCCTGTAATATTTGAAATGACGGTATTTTTTGCCGCACACCTTATGGTCATTACCTTCTATTTACGTAGCCGACTATGGCCATTCAAAAAAGCAGAAAATCCGATGCCCGAAACCACCGATGATAAGTTTTTGATGCAAGTAGCCTTGTCAGGTGATGAGAAAAAATTAATTAGCCTGTTGAAAAAGTCAGGGGCTATAGATGTTAGTATTCACGAAAATCAAGACGCATGAAAAAAGTAAGTATCCTTGCCGTTTTAAGTTCATTGTTACTGGTGTCTTGTTCTAATTCATCCAAACCCAACTACCAGTACTTTCCCAATATGTATGAGTCGGTAGGTTATAAAACCTATGCCGAATCTGATGCATTTCGCAATGGTGTTGAGGCGCAACTTCCTGCTGAGGGTTCTGTGGCGCGCGGGTGGGCACCTTATGATTATCCCGACACTAATGATGGGTATGAAGCCGCAAAGGCAAATCTCAAATCACCAATAGCCACAACGGCGGAACACCGCGCCGAAGGAAAAGAATTGTACGGCGTCTATTGTGCTGTATGTCACGGCTCTAAAGGCGATGGTCAAGGCATCTTGATGAAACGCGAAAAGTTTTTGGGCATACCTAGCTATGCCGACAGAGAAATCACAGACGGGAGTATTTATCACGTGTTGATGTATGGAAAAAACGCCATGGGTTCACACGCAGGACAGGTAAATGCAACCGAACGCTGGCAGATTGCCCAACATGTAATGTATTTACGTAACGAATTGACAAAATAATTGGCCATGTATACCTTCACGCAACGACTGAAAATTATCACCTATGTGCTCATGGGACTAGGTCTTATTGGGTTAACGATTGGCTTTTTGAGTGCACCTTCCACTGTAGCTGAAGCACAAGCTATGGTTGCCGATGCGCACGGAGGACACGGAGGCGGCCATGGCGATGAGCACGCGACAGACCATAGCGATGCCGAAGCACACGCTGCTATGATTCATTCAACTTATGACGATGACCACGGCCATGCCGATGATCATGCGGGCGATCACGCTAAAGACAGTACTCATGCCGATGATCACGGAGATGCTCATGGAGAACATTTATTACACCAACTGCAAAACAAACCTTGGGCTGCACTTTATGTAGCCGCGTTTTTCTTCTTTATGATAGCTTTGGGAACCCTAGCATTCTATGCCATCCAACGGGCGGCACAAGCAGGGTGGCCTATATTGCTCTATCGCGTTATGGAGGGAATTACGGCTTATTTGGTGCCCGGCTCAATTATCATTTATGTATTCCTTGTGCTTACTGGACTACACGCCAACCACCTATTTGTCTGGATGGATGCTGAAACCGTTGCACACGATGAAATTATTCAAGGAAAAGTAGGCTACCTCAACGTGCCTTTCTTTTTGCTTAGAGCAGCCATCTACCTAATTGGCTGGAACCTTTATCGCTATTTATCACGTAGATTCTCATTGGCACAAGACAATGCGCTTGTGGGTGATATTCGCAACCATAAATTAAACTTCCGTATTTCTGCGGGCTTCTTGGTATTTTTCTTTGTTACTGAGTCTATGATGTCTTGGGACTGGATTATGTCTTTGGATCCACACTGGTTTAGCACGCTGTTTGGGTGGTATGTTTTGGCAAGTATGCTCGTAACAGCAGTTACCGTAATTGCTTTAATTACTATTTATCTTAAATCAAAAGGATATTTACCTAAAGTAAACCACAGTCACTTGCATGACTTGGCCAAGTTTATGTTTGGCTTCAGTGTGTTTTGGACTTACTTGTGGTTCTCTCAATTTATGTTGATTTGGTATTCAAATATTCCGGAAGAGGTAACGTATTTCTTGACGCGGATAGACGACTACAATCTGCCATTTTTCGGTATGATTGCGATGAACTTTTTATTTCCATTGCTCATATTGATGAGCAGCGATTACAAACGATCCAATTGGATTATTGTGATGGCTGGAATCGTAATTGTGTTGGGTCATTATATTGACATTTACAACATGATTATGCCTGCCACTGTTGGTGACCAATGGTTTATTGGATGGGCTGAAATAGGCGGATTCCTCTTCTTTGCTGGACTCTTTATGTTTGTGGTATTCCGTGCCATAAGCAAGGCTCCACTCGAAGCTGGAGGTGATCCATATGTTGGAGAGAGTGAACGATTTGTGTATTAATTAGGAAACAAATAAATGACTACAGTTATTCTTTTTGCGATTTTGGTTTTAGTGGGTATTGCTATCTGGCAAATCACCAAGATTTTTGAATTGTCGCAATTGCGTCAAGATAGAGACGACTCACAAATTGCTAACGATAAAGACAACAACTGGAACGGACAATTGATGTTTGCCTTTTTGGTGTTTATTTATCTGATTACGATTTATTCCTTTTGGGCATGGGGCGATGTGCTACTTCCAGAAGCTGCTTCTGAACACGGGCAAGACATTGACCGCCTGATGTGGATTTCATTTGCACTTATCTTTTTTGTGCAAACGGTAACTCAAGCATTACTGCATTATTTCTCTTATCAGTATCGTGGTAAAAAAGAACAAAAGGCTTTTTTCTATGCCGACAACGATAAGCTAGAATTTATATGGACGGTTATCCCCGTGATTACCTTAGCTGTATTAATCATGTATGGTTTATTCACTTGGACCTCCATCATGAATATCGAAGAAAATGACGAAGCATTGGTGGTGGAACTATATGCACAACAATTCAACTGGAAAGCCCGCTATGGTGGTCAAGACGGTGTTTTGGGTGATGCCAACGTTCGCTTCTTACAAGACTATGACGGACGCAATTTAGTGGGTATTGATTCATCAGACCCCAACGGACTAGACGACGTGGTCGTGCAAGAATTACACTTGCCAAAAGGACGTCAGATTATTTTCAAAATGCGTTCGCAAGACGTATTACACTCGGCCTATATGCCACACTTTAGAGCACAGATGAATTGTGTACCAGGAATGATTACGGAGTTTTCATTCACACCATCTATGACAACCGAGGAAATGAGACAAACCCCCGATATGGCAGCCAAAGTGGCCAAAATCAATAAAATTAGATATGATAACAGCAAGGCTTTAATGGCCAACGGAGAAGAAGCACTCGATGCATATCAGTTTGATTATTTGTTACTTTGTAATAAAATTTGTGGTGCATCGCACTACAATATGCAAATGAAAATTGTGGTAGAAGAAGAAAAGGATTTTAACAATTGGCTGGCAGCGCAAACTACCTTTGCACAAACCATTCAACAGTAAAAAGATAGCTATGGGAGCAGATCACGCACATCATAAAGAAACATTTATCACCAAGTACATCTTTAGCCAAGACCATAAGATGATTGCCAAGCAGTACCTCATTACAGGGCTGATTATGGGGATTATTGGTATTGCGATGTCCTTGTTATTTCGCCTTCAGTTGGCGTGGCCAGAAAAGTCTTTCTGGGTTTTTGAAACATTCTTAGGCAAATGGGCACCGGAAGGTGTTATGGATCCTAACGTCTATTTGGCATTGGTTACCATTCACGGTACACTGATGGTATTCTTTGTATTAACCGCTGGATTAAGTGGTACGTTTAGTAACCTGCTTATTCCATTGCAAATTGGTGCTCGTGATATGGCTTCAGGTTTGCTAAACATGATTTCATATTGGTTGTTCTTCTTGTCTTCAGTAATCATGATTGCCTCTCTTTTTGTAGAGTCAGGACCTGCTGCTGCCGGTTGGACCATTTACCCACCGCTTAGCGCCTTGCCACAAGCACAACCTGGTTCTGGACTGGGAATGACGCTTTGGTTGACATCTATGGCCATCTTTATTGCATCCTCATTGTTGGGATCGCTTAACTATATTGTTACGGTAATTAACTTACGTACTAAGGGGATGTCCATGACGCGTCTTCCACTAACGATTTGGGCCTTTTTTGTAACTGCTATTATTGGTGTGGTTTCTTTCCCCGTATTGTTATCAGCAGCTCTGTTGTTGATTATGGACAGAAGCTTTGGCACCTCGTTCTTTTTGTCTGACATTTTCATTCAAGGAGAAGTGTTACACTACCAAGGTGGATCACCAGTATTGTATGAACACTTGTTCTGGTTCTTAGGTCACCCTGAGGTATACATTGTACTGCTGCCTGCACTGGGGATTACTTCAGAAGTATTGGCAACAAATGCACGTAAGCCTATTTTTGGCTACCGTGCCATGGTAGCCTCTATTTTGGCCATTGCATTCTTGTCTACCATCGTTTGGGGACACCATATGTTTATTTCAGGAATGAACCCATTCCTTGGATCGGTATTTACCTTTACAACCTTATTGATTGCGATACCCTCTGCAGTAAAGGCCTTTAATTATATCACCACACTGTGGAAAGGAAACCTCCAGATGAATCCGGGGATGTTGTTCTCCATTGGTTTGGTATCTACCTTTATTACGGGTGGCTTGACGGGAATTATTTTGGGGGATAGTACCCTAGATATTAACGTACACGACACCTATTTTGTGGTAGCGCACTTCCACTTGGTAATGGGTATTTCGGCATTGTATGGATTATTTGCTGGGGTCTATCACTGGTTCCCAAAAATGTTTGGGCGTATGATGAATAAGAACATGGGCTACATTCACTTTTGGGTGACGGCTGTTTGTGCTTATGGCGTCTTTTTCCCCATGCACTTTATTGGTATGGCAGGATTACCTAGAAGATATTATTCAAACACAGCATTCCCATATTTCGACGATTTGGCAAATATCAACGTCATCATCACCATTTTCGCTCTGATTGCAGGTGCTGCACAGCTGGTGTTCCTGTACAACTTTATCAGCAGTATTTTCTACGGAAAGAAAACAGTTCAGAATCCTTGGAAATCCAACACTCTTGAATGGACAACGCCTGTGGAACATATGCACGGTAACTGGCCCGGAAAGATACCTCACGTACACCGTTGGGCATACGATTACTCCAAGCCTGGACAAGAAGAGGACTTTGTTCCTCAAAACGTTCCACTAGCCGAGGGCGAGGAAGAACTTCAACACTAAAACAAAGCCCTGGTTCTCGAGCTTGTCGAGAGATGGGGCTTTGTTTTTTCTAATATTTGCACACACTCATATTGACTGCTTTGTGGTCTTATCTCCAATTGTTCTTTTGCAGGAGATATATAAGGTATACCAATACTTAAACCGCGTAAAATAAGTAGTATACCTACGAGCATAGTAGTTAATGGTAACGTAAAACGCAGCACTTTTTTTTTGGCGGCAACTAGTGCGCTAGGAATAAAAAACATCAATAGAAGTGCTGGAATTGTTCCCAGTCCAAAAAAAACCATAAACAGGACACCTTTTATGGGATCAAAATAAGTAGCACTTGCTGCCAGTGCCGTATAGACCAAGCCACAAGGTAAAAGTGCGTTTAATACGCCTAAGGGAATATAGGACGTTGAAGAAAGCCTGCTATAAATACTGCTTAACGATTTGTTGACGTAACCCCATTTTTTTGGATAAAGGAAATCTGGAAACGGCAACAGCGCAGAAAGTGCAGTATAGATCAGTAATCCACCCAAAACGAGTGACACATAGCGGTGCAAGGAAGCCAAAGAAAACCCATATCCAACCAAACCCGCAATGCCACCTAAAACAGCATACCCTACTATTCTGCTTATTTGATGCAGCGCAAATTTTTGAAAAGAATAATTTTTTCTGTTGTGTCGCAAAAATAGAATCAATGGCCCGCACATAAACATGCAATGAGACCCTCCTATAAGTCCGATAAGAAATGCTGCCCACATACTACAAACGAAATGGGTAAGTGATATTGAACAATGAGTCATTGTGCTCCCAATCTAGGTGAATCTCCCAACCTTGGTTTCCAAAATAATGAACGGGGATTTTAACATGAGGCGTTTCGGCGTCTGTAACTTTCATTTCCATACTAAAATCTAACGCAACTTTTGATTGGCAATAGCCCGATATGGTAATGTGCTTCCCCTTTGGAAGTGGCCCTAATAAGACGTAAGCATTATCAACGGTATGGGTTAGGCTACTGTTCCATAAATGCGCATTTTTTTTTGCCTGAATTAGCTCGTTTAAGGATTGTTCTTTTTGATAATAATTTGGGGTTACCAATTCGTGCTGATACGCAGGATCTTTAAAAATTTGTATGACCATATAGCCTATAAAAGAAATAAAAAGGCCAAAACTCAATAGTATAAATACGCGCCAGCTGATTTTCATTTGGTATATTTTCTAGGTCCTATAAATCGAATCTTTGCTTTGTCGATTAAGGTGTTATTTTGATAAATGCCAATTTGTAGTTTTTTGGGTCTTCCTTGCCATGTTTTAAGTGGTAATTCGACAAAAACAGTACCGTCTAAAATTTCTTCTGCGGCCAAGTTTATGTTTTGCTTGTTGACCGCATAGATTTTTCCATCAGCAATATTGATTAGTTTAAAATCAAGTGCGTTTAATGGTTCGGTAGATTTGTTTAAAATCTTAAACGTAAATACATTTTGTAAACTATTGGTTTGTTTGTCAACCGTGTACAGTTGCCCTGGAAGACGAAAAAAGTCGGTCTCTACATAACTTCTGTTTAATACAAAAAAAACAAAAATACCAAGGAGGAACACGAGTGTAGCGGTATATGCTTTGAGCCGAGTCGTCCAACGCTTACTATCCCGATGCTTGATTTCACGTAATGATGCATACTTAATCAGATGTGGCTTAAATTTCACCTTTTCCATTACTTCATTACAAGCGTCAATGCAGGCTGTGCAATTAACACATTCGAGTTGGGTTCCGTTGCGAATATCAATGCCTGTTGGGCATACGTCAACACATAGTTTACAATCTATGCAATCCCCTTTTCCAGACGATGCCCGGTCTTCTTTTCGATTTATTTTACTTCGCCCTTTTTGTTTTTCCCCCCTTATATGGTCATAGGCAACCACAACCGTGTTTTGATCCAATAGCACGCCTTGAAGTCTTCCATATGGACATGCGATAATACAAACCTGTTCTCTAAACCAAGCAAAAACAAAATAGAAGACACTTGAGAAAATCAACCAAAACACAAAGGTGGAGACATGTTTGCTTGGATTGCCCAGTTGTTCCATGACACTACCACTCCCTAAAATATAAGACATGAATACCGCCGAAATGGCAAGTGAAATAAGAAAATACAACCCCCACTTAAATACCTTCTTTCTGATTTTTGAAGCATTCCAAGGCTGTTTGTTTAAACGTATTTGTGCATTTCTGTCTCCTTCTATCCAATACTCTAGGGGCCTAAATAGCATTTCTAGAAAAATAGTCTGTGGACAAATCCATCCGCAAAAAATACGCCCGTAGGCAATGGTAAATACGCTCACAAACACAACGCCAATAATCATAAGTAATACCACCAAATGAAAATCTTGTGGCCAAAAGGGTTGACCTAATATGTGAAACTGTCGTTCAAAGAAATTGAACAATAAGAATTGATGCCCATTTATGTGAATAAACGGTGCTGCAAAAAGCACGGTAATTAAAAAGAAGGCTACGTATTTTCGCCAGTTTGTGTACGGTCCTTTTGGTTTTTTTGGGTAAAGCCAAGCTCTTTTTCCCGTTTGCTCAACGGTTGAGATTGCATCTCGAAACGATTCTTCTTCTACCTCATGCATATTCAAATGGAGTCAATTGCCAAAGAGTCAATTGCTGTGCTAGGTATTGTTTCTATGATAAACTCCTCTCCTTGAGGCGCTTTGGGATTTGGTGGGTTGGTCCCCCGCAGGCTCATAATATAGTTGCTCACTTCCTCTATTTGTGTTTTGTTTAAGGAGTTTTTCCAAGCGACCATTCCTTTTCCTGGACGCCCTCCGTTTGAAATCACGTCATATACATTGTTAAGCGTTCCTCCCATTATCCAGTATGCGTCCGTAAGATTGGGTCCAATACTGCCTCCTCCATCAGGGCGATGACATACTTGGCAATACATGGTAAACACTTTTTTACCTGCCGCTAGCATGGCTTCATCTTCGCTGATGACCAAGTCTTTTTCTTGTGGTAAACTTGCTTGATATTGCTTAATTTCTGATTGTGCCAACGCCATTTTAGATTCAAATTCTTCATATTGTGTTGGCCCATCCAAAACATGAAAACGAACCATATACACAGCACCAAAAAGTAACGTTCCATAGAACAGATAAAGCCACCAGGGCGGAAGCGGATTGTCTAATTCGCGTATGCCGTCATAGTCGTGATCTTCAAGCAGTACACTTTTATCATCAAGCGGTTTCGCTTTCCATAGATGTCTGAGAACTCGCTTGAACCAGGTGTTTGCCGCCCGTTCTTTTTTAGCTTCCTCCAGCTTTGCTTTTTGCTCTACTGTAATCATTTGGTCGGCAAGCCCTTGAATAGCACCTAATACTGTTTCCAATGCGATTAAAATCAACATAAACAGACCCAATCCAGCCAAAACATAGGGGTTAAGTAAGGCTATGGGGTATGCTTCCGAGTCCTCAATCAATATTTCACAAATAACATAAGCGATTGTGAGGAACAGTAATACACGGAAATAGGAGGCAAAATTTCTCATAAGTAGGGTTTAATCGTCTAAGGGGATATTTTTTAAATAATCGATTTCTTTCTTTTTAAGGCTAAAAGCCCTCCATAGTAGCCCAACAAAAAACGCGCTAAACAAAAGCAAGGCAATTATTGGAAAAACAGCCACTCCATCTATATCAGCCATATATTCTTTAACAAAGCGCAACATCAGTTATCTTCTTTTTTTTCTTGTTCTAAAGCAGTTGAAAGGTCCACACCTAATCGTTGCATATATGCTATTAGGGCTACAATCTCCCTGTTCT
>ERZ887830.890-NODE-890-length-17900-cov-5.902886_pt1 | contig 17900 bp, 13 predicted proteins | sample MGYA00521101_ERZ887830 | MGnify/ENA primary metagenome ERZ887830 (study PRJEB32303, sample SAMEA104408592) | aquatic metagenome | biome: Marine water; feature: Pelagic; material: water | place: Baltic Sea | collected 2014-06-05T16:38:00 | depth 1,762 m ... | reverse complement strand
CCTGATCCACCTTAACAGGGCCGCAAAGTGGTCGAAGAACTAGGACCACCTCTACATACACGAAGCCGACGGCGGTTCTGACGTAGGTGAAGTCAGCTACCCAGAGAATGTTCGGTGCCGGTGCCTTGAACTTTCGGTTCACCTTGTCTTCAGGGCACGGCAAGGCAGGGTTGCTCTTCGTCGTTGTCACATCACCGCGTGTAATTCCCTGTATTCCCATGCCTTTCATGAGGCGAACAACCGTGCAACGGGCGACGACAGTGCCCTCATCAAGCAAGTCATGCCAAACTTTCACAGCCCCATATCGCTTCCTGCTCTTCTCCCAGAAATGGGTGATCCTGGTCATTAAGAAGGCATCACGCTTTGCGCGGGCAGAGGCTTTCTCAGGATTAAGCTCAATCGATTTGTGGTGGTAATATGTGGACGGCGCGATCGGCAAAACCTTGCAAATCGCCTCGACGCCAAGATGCTCACGATGGTCGTCTATGAACATGATCATCTCTTCCGTAGGCGGTCGAGGTCCGACGCCGCGAAAAAAGCTGAGGCCTTACGCAGAATGTCATTGGCCTGGCGCAGCTCACGGACTTCGCGCTGAAGCTCTTTCATCTGCGCCCGCTCAGACAGCGTCAAACCCTCCCGATCCCCGGTCTCAACCGCCTGCTTGTTGACCCAGTCCCGAAGCGTTTCGGGGCTGCATCCTATCTTCTGCGAAATTGATCTGAAGCACTCAGATCGCGTCTTATAATCCGCTTCATTCTCAAGCACCAAACGCACTGCGCGCGCCCGAACTTCTGTCGAAAAACGGTTCCCTGAATTTCCTTTGGTCATGACTTACCTTCCAAGCTTCATGCTCTCCGGTAAACCCGGTCTGGTTCATTATGGGGCTGCTGTCTCAGGGCTTCACAACCACGTGCTTTGACGGTCAGAACTTCTTTGACACCGATCACCCGATTGCGGACGCCGCCGGGGCTGTGTCGTCTGTCAGCAATTACGCCGCGGGGTCCGAACCCGCTTGGTATCTGCTGGATACATCGCGCGCCGTGCGTCCGGTCATTTGGCAAGAGCGGGAAAGCTATGACTTCCAGACGATGACCGACCCGACAAACCCGCATGTCTTTATGAATGACGAATTCATCTATGGGGTTCGCACGCGGGTGAATGCCGGGTTTGGCCTTTGGCAGCTTGCCTATGCCAGCAAGGACACGCTGGACGCAACCAATTACGCGGCCCATTTTGCAGGCAGGCGCGCGGCGATGATGAATTATCGCGCGGATGGCGGGCGCATTCTGGGGATCAATCCGACGACCCTTGTTGTGCCTCCAAGCCTTGAGGATGCGGCGCTGTCTCTGTTGAACACCGAAACCAATGCCATTTGACAGGACATGGGGCGGTTCGAACCCGTGGAAGAACACCGTTGACCTGATCGTCACGCCCTTCGTGGCAAGCTGATCATGGCGGGTTTGAAACGCGCGTCCTGTGATGTGGAACTGAACGGCACGCCCGAATGGGTCCACCTGTTGCCGCTTGGCAAAATGACGGGGCGGGATGGTCGGGCGTTTGACCTTGCTGACCCGGCGGCGCTGGTTCTGGCGTTTCAATCGAGTGGCGTTGATCTGCCCGTTGATTACGAACACCAGAACGACCGCCCCGAAGCCAAGCTGCGCGGCCCTGTGCCTGCGGCGGGCTGGATCAAAGACCTGCGCCATGATGCGCAAGGGCTTTGGGCGCGTGTCGAATGGACGGCCACCGCAAGCGAAATGATCGCCAATCGCGAATACCGCTATGTCAGCCCGTCCTTCATGTTCCACCCCGCGACCAAGCAAATCGTCAAGCTGAACGGCGCGGGCTTGGTCCATAACCCAAACCTGCATTTGACCGCGCTCGCCAGTGAGGAAACCGATATGGCCGATGATGATTTTACCGCAGAGATCGCCAAATTGCTGGGGCTTGATGAGGCCAGCGATGCAAAGAGCATTTTGGACGCCTTGCGCGCCAAGCTGAAAGACGGCGGCGCGTCCGATCCGACCAAATACGTGCCGATTGAGGCCGTCCAAGATATGATGCAAAAGGGCGCGGTCCAGAGCGCCCAGATGACAGAGACCCGCGCAAGTCAGAAAGTCCAAGACGCGATGGCGAAAGGCTATCTGTCCCCCGGCATGACCACATGGGCCTTGCAGTTGTGTTTGCAGAGCGAACAGCGTTTTGACGAATTCATATCCAGCGCCGTGCCTGTCTATGCGCATCTGACGCAACAGATCATTCCGAGCGGTCCCCCGCCAAGCGCGCAGACTCAACAAGGGCCCAAGCTCAAAACGGCACAAGCGAAGCCTTGGCCGTCTGTTCCCAGCTTGGGATAGACCCGGCCAAACTGGCGCGTTAAGCCCGCGCCCCGGCCAAATACGCTGCTGGTTACACAGCCCGTCATCATGTCCGCGCTCTGTGGTGAATTGCGGACATGTAAGCCCCGGCCCAAAACCGCCCCGAACTTTGGGCCGGGGCAATCAAACCGAAAGGCACCTGCAAGCCGCCATGTCGCCCCTTGCCCACCAATATCCCAAACCGCCCGCACAGGCAGAGGTCTATGTCTCTGTCCTTGGTCCTGATTTGGCGATTGAGTTTTTCCTGACTTTCGGCGGGGCAGAGCTTCCAATGTCGGGCAAGCCTCGCACGGGGTCGCGTCTGGTCACTTTGGTCGGATTGGAGAAAGCCCGCGCAATGGCGGACCAAAGCCATTTGATGCAAACGCGCGTCCCCCTCGTGAAACGCTGGATTGCCGGCTGTCTGCGCGCAAGGGGTCAGAGCGTGGCAGAGATCGCCCGCACGTTGCGGGTGACGGATGTGAGTGTGCGCAAGTACCTTGCGCCTGTTCAGCGCGACGATGGCGACAGGGAGCGGTTCCAATGATCGACTATCTGCGGCACATGGAAACGGCGCGCCTTGCCTTGGCCCAGAGCGCCGAGTTGCAAGCCGCCTCTCTTCGCCTCATTCGTGAGGCTGAAACCGCCCTGCAAGAGGCCCTGCAAAACGCCCTTTCAACGCCCCTTGAAGACAGCTTGAAAAGCACCGCGCCGATCTGCGCGCACCGCCGCGCCCACCGCCCCGGACGCCCCGCCAAGATCGACTCGGACCCGGAACTGCAAGCCTTCATCCGCGCCCGAATTGACCGTCACACCTTCATCGAAATTGCGGACGCCGTTGCCAAAGCCTTCCCAGAAGACCGCCGTGTCGGAAAGAGCGCGATACATGACTGGTTCAAGCGGTCCTGATACCCGCCTTGGCCGTCATCCGCCTTTCATTCCATTGACGGACCATCCGGGATAACCCCCGGACCTCGACCATCTTCCGGTATCAAACCCAAAGAAACACCGGGTTAAACCAAGTGAACACTTACATTTTCGGGGCTGCGACCTGCGCGGCTGGTGCTAAAGGCTTGGCGAATATATTTAACTTTTTGTTTACTCAAAGGGAATTTGCTTTTAGGCTTTTCTCTGTAAAGTTGTGTTTTTTTGTTCATCCGTTTTCCCTGTATATTTGACTGGAGCGACTATGAACCATTTTCCGTTCACGCCCTCTTTGCGGGCTATCGCCTTTGCCACGACCGCTGTTTTGCCACTGAGCGCCACCGCGCAGGCCAACTTGGATCGGGTGCTAAAAAATCCGCCACTGCTGTTGCAAGAGGCAGAGGCTGGCCCGATGGCGCGGCTGACAGCCCTTGCGCCGACGGCCCGTGCGACCGCCGATGAAGTGGTCTATGATCTGGACATCGACTATATCCAAAGCGAGATCTGGAATCCGGCGACCCTGCGCTTTGATACGGTGAATTTGCGCGGCTATTCCGGCGAGGGTGTTGACCCTGACGCGCCTTATGTTGCGCCCAGCATCTATGCCCGCCCCGGCGACACGGTGCGCATGACGCTGAACAACAACCTGCCCGAGGATGTGACCTGCAACAATTGGGATCGCGATGTGAACATCCCCCATTGTTTCAACACCACCAACATGCACACCCACGGGCTGTGGATCAATCCGGCGGGCAACAGTGACAACGTGCTGTTGTCGATCAATCCGGGCGTCAGTTTTCAGTATGAATACAACATCCCCCCCAGCCATCCGGCGGGGACGTTCTGGTATCACCCGCACCGGCATGGCTCTACCGCGTTGCAGGTCGGCAGTGGCATGGCGGGCGCGCTGGTGATCACGGGCGACCGGGTGCCATTGGCCGATGACACGGGCGCTATTGTGCAGACCGGTGACATTGATGTCTTGTTGCAACCCACACAGCAGCAGCCCTTTAACGAGCGTCTACTGGTGTTCCAGCAGATCCCTTATGCCTGCCGCGACGCGGACGGGAACATCGAGGGCACGACCAATGCCGACGGTGATATCGTGGACTGGACCTGCGCGCCGGATCAGGTGGGCACGGTCGAGAAATATGACCAGTTCGGGCCCGGCACATGGCCCAACTCGGGGCGCTATACCAGCATCAACGGTCATGTGCTGCCCACGATCACAGAGGCACGCGCGGGCGAGATCGAGCGCTGGCGGATGGTTCATGCGGGCGTGCGCGACACGATCAACCTCAAGTTCATAAAGCGCGATGACGCGGCCCCCGGCATTGACGAGGTGATGTCCGGCGACAACGAAGGCTATATCGGCCAGTATTGCAGCGGGACAGAGATGCCCTTTCACCTGATCGCGGCGGATGGGCTGACCATTGCCAATGCGATGGTGACCGACAGCGCCGTGTTCCAGCCCGGCTATCGCTGGGATGCGCTGGTGTCGTTTCGCGAGGCGGGCACCTATTGTGTGATCGACGGGGAAATGCCGCCTCCGGGGACCGTCGATCAGGCCCCGCGCTCGCGTCAATTGCTGGGGTTTGTGCAGGTCACGCCGGGCGATGATTACACAGCCGTTCAGGATGCGGACAGCTATCTGGCCGAACAACTGGCGATGGCGGCAGAGGTCAACATGCCCGCCGATGTGGTTGGACAGGTGATCGAGGGTTTGGGTGACAACCTGTCACTGACCGCCTTTCTGCCCCATCAAAGTCTTGCAGATCTGCCCAAAGAGGGGATTGGCGACAAATACGTGAACTTCTTTATCGATGTCAGCAATTCGCCGCTGCTGTTCATGATCAACGGCAAGCCCTATGATCCAAACCGGATCGACCAGACGCTGACCCTCGGCACGATTGACGACTGGACGCTGACCTCTGATTTCGTCAGTCATCCGTTCCATATCCACGTCAATCCCTTCCAGATCCTCAAGATCCTCGACCCCTATGGCAAGGATGTCAGTGCGGTGGATGCGGTCGATGACTGTTGCGGCACGGATGGAGAGATCGACCCGCAGTTTCGCGGCCTCAAGGGGATGTTCAAGGACACGCTCTGGACCAAGAACGCGGGCACCGGCAAAGATGGCAAGGCGCTGCGCTATACAGCGGTCGTGCGCACCCATTATCGTCGCTATGTTGGGGAATTCGTACTGCATTGTCACATTCTGGACCATGAGGATCAGGGGATGATGCAGAATGTTCTTATCGCCCTGCCCGACGGGCGCGGCGGCACGGCCGCCATGAAGCACCACTGACAGAACACGCCGGGCACAGCCTTTCGGATTTCGGGGATGTGCCCGGTCTTTGACGCATTTTAACGCCGGGGGGCTGTTATGAATTTGGAAAAATCCAGATCCCGATATGCAGAGGTCTGTCGCATTCTGGATGCGGCGGCGGGGGACAGTGTTGCCGATTATGACAGCCTTGGGCGGTTCTGGTCACAGGGGCCAGAGGCGCTGAAATCCGCGCGTGCGTTTGGCGTGGCGATGATTGGCGCATCGGCCCATGCCTCTGGTCTGATCAAAGGCCTGCTGGGGTCTGCGCCTTTTGATGGCAGCCGCTTTCCCCGTTTGCCTTGGGGTGGCGATCCCGTGGCGCTGGAGGATATCCAGTTCATTGCGGACTGGATTGACGCAGGTTGCCCAGAGGATGATTTTCAGATCCTGCAAGACCTCGCACCGATGCAGGCAGAGGGTGGGGTCAATTGGCTGACCTTTGGCGATGTGGCCGAATTCGAGGCCTTTGAAGGCGGCGTCAATGCCTTTGACTTTCGCCAGCCCGAGACCCGCCAGCGCGGCAATATCGACTGTCTGTCACCGACGGAACTGGACACATTGCGCCGTGCCTTTCGCAAGATTTATGACCTGAACGATTGGGCCGCAGATCGGCGCAGCTATAACAATCAGGCGCTGATCCACCAGAACCATTGCCAGCACGGCTGGGAAAGGTTCTTGCCGTGGCACCGCGCCTATCTCTATGAATTTGAACAGAACCTGCGGGATTTTGAACCGGATGTGATGATTCCCTATTGGGACTGGACCATGCCGCATTACTGTCCCGAAACGCCCGAGAAAGGCACGCTGATCCCCGATGCGCTCAAGGCGTTTTTTACCATCGAGGCGGTCGAGGTTCTGATACAGCGGCTGGACCCCAAGCCCAGCACGGCACAGGCCGTGGCGATTTGTGATCTGGCAGAAACGCGCCGCCTGTTCAACCAGCAGCATGATGTCTTTGTCACGCTGGTCAACGAGATCGGATACGACGCGATCACCCCCCTGCCCACCGACACAAACCGCCAGCATGTGATCGACGCGCTGCTGGCGTCAAACCCGCTGTGGTATCCGATCCGCTATCCCGCGACCTATGGCGGGGGCACGATCAATTCGGTGATCCATTATCACTACCCCTCGGGACCGGATATGGATCAGATCCTGAGCCTCAATAACTTTCGCGATTTCGGCGGGGGAAGCCTGTACAATGACAGCTTCGGCTTTCTGGATCAGAACCCACACAACACCATGCATATCTGGTCTGGAGGCATGAACCCGGACGCCAAGGCGATCACCTACAAAGCGCAGGACACAGCGATGCGGATGGCCTCTGCCACACCGCCGCTTGTGCCCAAATCCGCCAAGGTGGCGGGGCGGAATTTTCACAAGAAAGACGACCTATATGCCCAGCCTGCCGTGGGCGATATGTTCAGCAATCTGACTGCCTCTTACGATCCGGTGTTCTGGCCGCTGCACGCCAATATCGACCGCACGTGGTGGCAGTGGCAGCAGCGCAACCCAGACGGCGCGCCGCTGGATCAGGACGCGGTGCTGACGCCGTGGTCCTACACCCAGCGCGACATGCAAAGCATTGAACCCTTTGGCTATGAATATGTGCGCGGCGGGTTCATGATGCCTGTGGGACTGGAGGCGCCGATTGGGCGCTTTACCAGCAAACCGATCAAAGTCGCCAAAAAGCTGCGGAATTTCCAAAGCGCCGAGGTGCGCCTGCATCGCGTGCCGCAACTGAACCGATCCTGCTTTGTACGCGCTTTCCTGAACCTGCCCGGCGCGGATGCGACAACGCCCGTGCGCGGCAATCCGCATTTCGCCGGGTATCTGGCGATCTTTGGTCATGGCAGTTGCTATGGCGGTCCCGGTCACTGCGACCTGCCCCCGGCCCGCGCGCGAGATGGCGATCAGCGCCCGCGCCATCACAACACGCCCCGCAACCACCGGATCGACATTTCAGACGCGGCGCGGCGGATGCTGGAAAGCGACGATCACCTGAACATCACGCTGGTGGTGATCGGCGCAGATTATCAAGAAGAAAAAGACCTGTTGAAACTGGAAGGCGTCACTTTGGCGTTCTTGGATTAGGGGCGCGGACATGGACACGAGATATACGATCCACCCGGCCATCGGCATTGCCCGGCTTGGCAACAGCCCGGATGACTTTTACCTCGCCCCCGAAAACCCCGCCCAGCGCCCGCAGGACTGCGACAGCCACGGCAACGGGCGGTTTGAGGCGGATGGGATCACGCCCAAACGGGTCACGAGTTTCAAGGGCAAAGAGGGCCGCATCAAACGGCAGGCCGCCCGGTTTCAGGTCTTTGTCACCGATGCCGACCACCCCGAAGGCCGCCCGCTGAAGATCGGGGACACCATAGAGGGCGGCGGCAACAGCGGCACTTTGGTCGATATCCAGTGGCGCGTGCATCTGGCGAACAAGAAATCATCCTGGTACGAGTTTGCCCAACTGGACGGAGAGCACGGCTATACCGGCGATCACACTCGCCGCAACGCGCATGTGCCCGACGCCCAGCGCGACCGCCTGATCACCAACCCCGGCCCGCGCATCGTCAGCCTCAAGGGCAACCGGCGCGCGCAGTTCGACCGCTCTGGCGACGGGCTTTATGCGCCGACCTTTCCCCCTGAAACCACCTTGCCAAAGCGCATCGACACGCTTGGCGAAATGGTTGTCACCGATGCGGCCAATCTGGTGGTGCTGGGCGGCTATGGGCATTCGGGCAGCGAGTTCACCGGCCCCGGAGAGCCCAAGATCCAGAATTACGCCAATAACGACGGCTGGTACGATGATGTGGCCGATGGTCCGGTGATGGCGCGCCTTGTGATGTATTCCGAACAGGTCGACCGGATGCGCTTTGTCGATGTGGAATACCCCGCGTGGGTGATGACCGGCTATCCGCGCTATGTGCCTGAAATCCTTGACATCGTGACGCTGGACGACGCGATGCAGGATATGTTCATCCGCGAGATGGCCTATGACACGGCGCTTTATGGCAAGCAGGGCAGTTTTGACGATCCGCAAGACGTGGACAGCGCCAATCAAGGCGATCTGCGGTTCTGGAAGGCGCAGCGGCTGGAGTGGAACCCGGATTATTATCCCAAGTTCTATCAGGAGGTCTGGCCGATCCTGTTCCGCCCGAACGAGTTCAACTTTCTCACCAATGTGCTCTCGCAATCCAACTATCCCCATTCACAGGAAACACGCGCCACCTTTAGCCTGGAGGCCCTGTCACAGCCCCCGATCTATTGCGCGCCCGAGCAGATGGCACAGGCGCGCCACCTGCCCGCGGCCATGGCGGCGCATCTGGGGGCTTTCGCCAAAATTGCCCCCAAGATCGCAACAGAACTGGAGGACGGGCGCGAGCTATGTGACCCGAACCTGCCGATCCGTCAGTTCCTGTTCCAGCTTCTGCGCTTGCCCGGCGAAGAGGATATGTTCAAGGAAGTCGGCAAGATCGACAGCCGGTTTCACAACCTGCCCCTGATGCCGCTGCTCTGCGGGGACAACCCGATCAGCAACACGCTGACCGCAAAATTCCTGCGGCTGACCGACTATCAACTGTTTATCCTTCGCCAATGGGCCGATGGGAAATTCGTTAACGAATTGCTGTCCATGCCCAATCCGCCCAAGGCGTATAACCCCTATCGCCCCTACCCTACTGCCCCCCCTGTCACGACCAAAGCACTGGATCAGGGCGTGTTGTCCAATATCCTTGGCGGCGCGTTTTGTCCGGGGGGCGAGATCGGCTGGATCATGCGCAACCCGTCGATTTACCGCGAGCCTTACCGCCTCAAGGCCGATCCTGCCTTTTCGACATTCCGGCAGACCGCCGCGCAGGCCAGCGCGCAATATCGCACCAGAGGATTACTCTGCCTATCTTGCGGCAGAGCTGTCGCAGGACAATGACTTTGACACCGGGCTGCAACCGGGCGATCTGACGAAATATATGTCCGTGCCGTGGCAGGCGGATTTCAACGAATGTTCCTCGCAGACGATCGATGTGACCTATGAGGGCTGGAACCGGATCAACGCGGCGGGCGACAGTCGGCTGGCGCAGGATCAGCAAAACTGGGACACACTCTGGTGGCCCGCCCATCGCCCGATGCAGACCTATGTGCTGACTGGGCCGACAACGGTGTCGGGCTGGACCGAAAACTGGGCCAAGGGCATCCCCCAGACCAATGCGGGCGACCTCAAGATGGTGACGGAATGGCCCAATCTGGGCTTTGTGGTGCGAAACCCGACCCTGCCCGCCGACCAGTTGGACAGCGCCGATCCACCGGCTGCGAAATACGTCAGCACGGAACGGTCTTGATGGGTGGTGGCAGAGCCAAGACGCCCTATCTTTCTTAAATGCACGCAACACAGGGCTGATAGTAACAAGTGAACCCCGTTTTCGATGTCGTCATTGCCGGGGCAGGCCCCGGTGGCTGTGCTGCGGCCCTGTCGCTTAAATCTCATGCGCCGCAGTTGCGTATCTGTCTGGTGGACCACGCCGAGGACACCGGCAGCCAGATCGGAGAGGCGGCCTCGCCCCAGTTGCGCCCGCTGCTGGAACAGCTCGGGCTGTGGCAGGCGTTTCAGATCGAACGACACAAGCCCGTCTACCGCAGCCGCGCCGCATGGGGCGGACCGCACGCCGAGGGGGTGGAGTTCTTTGAGTTTCCCCTGACAGAGGGCTGGACGCTGGACCGCGCCGCCTTCAACCGCTTTATGCTGCACGCGGCAGAGGACGTGGTGGATCATCGCGCGCGGGGTCAGATTGCGCTTATCCGGCGCGGGCCGGACGGGCTGTGGCAGCTTGGATCGGACACGGGCGTGCCGCTGGCGCGCGCCAGGGTGGTGATTGATGCGACCGGACGCGCGGCTGCGATCTGTCGCCTGCTTGGGGCGCGCGCGCAGCGCCATGACCGGCTGATCGCCTATTATATCAGCGCCGAAAGCCGTCCAGAGTCAGAGCCGGGTGTGCTGCTGGAAACCTGCGCAGAGGGATGGTGGTATACGGCGGAGATGCCCGACGCGCGGCGCGTGGTCGCCTTTATGGGGGACGCAGATTTGACTCGTAAAGACATGGGGTTGGGCGATGTTCACTTTCGCGAAATGCTGGACGACACACGGCATATCCATCATGTGATCGCGCCGGGCACGATTATGTTCCCGACACCGCACCCGGCCGCCAGTCAGGTGATGCAGGCGGATCTGCCTGCCACGATATTGCCGGTTGGCGACGCGGCGGCCTGTTTTGATCCCATCGCGGGCAGCGGCATCATCAAGGCCCTGCGCGGCGGGATCTTTGCCTCTTACGCCATTGCCGATCATCTGCTGAAATCCCAGCCCGCCGCCTTGGGGCAATACCATGCCTTCAGACGTCGCGAGTGGGACAGCTATCTGTCCACATGGCGCAAGTATTATGCGCACGAGCGCCAGTTCCCCCATAGCCGGTTCTGGCAAAGACGCCAGACGCCCTGACCGCCATTGGCTGGTAGAACGAGCGCCCATTGTCGGACCGCGTAACTTACCGTAAACACAGCCACAGCATTTCAACCCGGAGGCCTATCCCATGACCGAAGCGCGCAGCTACGGCTTTGACACATTGCAGATCCACGCGGGCGCTCGCCCTGACCCGGCGACAGGCGCACGTCAGACCCCGATTTACCAATCGACCGCGTTCGTGTTCCGCGACGCCGATCACGCCGCTGCGTTGTTCAACCTCCAAGAGGTTGGCTATATCTATTCGCGCCTGACCAACCCGACCATCGCCGTGCTGCAAGAACGCATCGCCACTCTAGAGGGTGGCGTGGGCGCAGTTTGCTGTTCCTCTGGTCACGCGGCACAAATCATGGCGCTGTTCCCGCTGATGAGCCCAGGCAAGAACGTGGTGGTGTCGACCCGTCTCTATGGCGGCACGATCACCCAGTTCGGCCAGACCATCAAACGGTTCGGCTGGTCCGCGACATTCGTTGATTTCGACGACACAGACGCTGTCAAGGCGGCCATCAACGACGACACCCGCGCGATCTTCTGTGAAACCATCGCCAACCCCGGCGGTTATATCACGGATCTCGACACGATTGCCGCGATTGCCGATGGTGCGGGCATACCCCTGATCGTGGACAACACCACCGCCACCCCATATCTGTGTCGCCCGATTGAACATGGCGCGACGCTGGTTGTGCACTCCACCACCAAATACCTGACCGGCAACGGCACCGTCACGGGCGGTTGCGTTGTGGACAGCGGGAATTTTGACTGGACGGCTTCGGACAAGTTTCCGTCTCTGAGTGCGCCAGAGCCTGCGTATCACGGTCTGAAGTTTGCAGAGACCTTTGGCCCACTGGCCTATACCTTTCACGGGATCGCCATCGGTCTGCGCGATCTGGGCATGACCATGAACCCGCAGGGCGCACATTATACCTTGATGGGGATCGAGACGCTTAGCCTGCGGATGGATCGCCATGTGGAAAACGCGATGAAGATCGCGAAATGGCTGGAAACCCATGACGCGGTCGAGGCGGTGACCTATGCCGGTCTGGAAAGCTCTCCTTATTATGACCGCGTGGCCAGGATTTGCCCGCGCGGCGCGGGTGCGCTGTTCACGGTTGCGCTGAAGGCGGGGTATGAGGGCTGTGTGAAGATGGTCGACTCGCTGGAACTGTTCAGCCATGTGGCCAACCTTGGGGATGCGCGCTCTCTTATCATCCATTCGGCCTCGACCACCCACCGCCAGTTGACCACAGAGCAACAGATCGCCGCAGGCGCTGCGCCCAACGTGGTGCGCCTGTCGATTGGTACAGAGGATGTGAACGACCTGATCTTTGATCTGGACCAAGCCTTGAACAAATCTCGCAAATAACGAACGGCCCTTGCGACCGCAGGGCCCCAACGCCGTTTGGGGCCCTGATTTTATCTAAATGTTCACAAAGCTTACCCAAGACTTTTCAAAACGTGTCAATCTCTAAACAGATATCCTGCCTCAGGCCCCGGCTTTGTCGGTGGAATTAAGACAGGATTAGCAGTCCTGCGCACAAATTCACCCTCGGAGGTTGTGCCCGGAGGTTGTGCATGAGTCAGCAGACACATTCGCCTGTAGAGTTGCCCGGTGTATTCATCGAGGCGCTGTCCTATGCGGATAGCGTTGAAAATGTGCTGACCGCCGCCTCTGAATGGCTGCCGCGTCTGGTTGGGGCGGATCGGGGCAAAATCATGCATTTTGACGGCGACAAACAGGTTCACCACAACTTTCAAATCGACCGCGCAGATCGGAACTGGGACAAGGGCGTGCCGACGCGTGGCGATTTCTCGGCGCGGATCACGGGAACGCCCTTGTTCATGAATGCGGCACAGATGTTGGCGACAGGCCTTGATGTTTATCAATGGCTGGTGGACATCGGCCTCAAATCCTACCTCTCGGTGCCCTTGAAATCGGGGGACACCACGGTGGGCGTTCTTGCGGTTGCCAAATATGACGACTCTGGATTTTCTCAATACCATGCAGATTATCTGATGACCCTCGGGCGGCTTGTGGCCTCGCAGGCGGGATTGATGCAACAGGCGCGACATACAGCGCGGCTGGCGGAAACCGACATGCTGACGGGCGTGGCCAATCGCGCCCGCCTGATGCGGGTGTTGAACGGACCGGGCGCATTGCATGAACCGGACAGTTCCGGGCGCGTTATCGGCGCGCTGCATATTGATCTGGACCACTTCAAAGAGGTGAAAGCCAGCCTTGGCCATGCGGTTGGTGACAGGATCCTGCGCCATGCGGCGGATATGATGCGCGCGGTCGTCGGCCCCAAGGATCTGGTGGCGCGCAACGGGGGCGATGAATTTGTGATCATCACCCGAAGCGATGCAAAAGGCCGGCATCTTCAGGCGCTTGGCGAAAAGATCGCCGCCGCTGTCAGCACCCCGATCAAGGCGGGTGACGTGGTTGCGCAGGTCGGGGCCAGCATCGGCACCGCCCTCGCCGGACCAAAGGACAAGACCGCAGACCGGTTGGTCGCGAATGCCGATATCGCGCTGTATCAGGTCAAACGCGCCGGTCGCGGTGGCGTGCGCGCCTACTCCAGCCGGATGCGGGCAGAGGCCGACCGTCGCCTGCGCCTGCTGTCAGACCTGCATGATGCTGTCACAAACGACGAGTTCATCCCCTATTTCCAACCACAGGTGTCTATGACGACGGGGCATTTTTCCGGCTTTGAAACACTCGCCCGCTGGCGTCACCCCAAACATGGCATCATCGATCCGGCCAATTTCATAGAGCTTTCTGCAGAGGCGGGATTGTCAGAGCAGATCGACAGGATCGTGCGTGAAAAAGGGCTGATGGCCCTGCGCAAGCTGCGCGACGCGGGCTGGAATGCGCCGCGCATGTCCTTTAACGCAGGCGCGCGTACGCTGGCAAATGCAGACCTTGTGCGCCAACTGGTGTCAGAGGTGCTGTCACTGGGGCTGGACCCCGGCGATCTGGTCGTTGAAGTCCGCGAAACCGATCTGGCCGGACCAATGAAAGAGGCGACTCGCACCAATCTTGCCGCGCTCAGCGATGCCGGTTTCAAGATCGAGCTGGATGATTTCGGGGCCGGGTTTGCGGCGCTTTCAACCCTCACCCGGATGTCGATCAGCGCCCTGAAAATCGACGAGTCGGTGATAGCCCCCCTGCCCGAGCCAGAGGCAGAAACCATGGTGCGCGCCATCCTTGCGCTGGCCGCAGAGCTAAAGATTCAGGTGGTTGCGGAAGGCGTGGAAACCGCCGCCCAATTCGCCATCCTGCGCAAATTGGGCTGCGATTTTGCGCAGGGGTTCGGCGTGTCAAAACCAATGCCGCTGGATGGGCTGATCGATTTCATGGAGGGCTATGGTCAGGCCCCCGTCGATCTGGCCACATCGCAGGTTACCCCTTTGACCACACCTGTTACGCCCCCAGAAGAAGCGACCTTAACCCGTTGAAATCTCTATTTTTCCATCAAAGAAAAAACCATCGTCACGCAAGCCTCGACAGAAACTTCGCCCTGCGCAATCGGAACGGCTTTCACCGCCATCACCATTCGCTCCATCGCCATGGGTTGCGGCGTGGCCGCACCAGATTCCGACAGCTCCAGCACCGGCCCCAAAACCAGCCCCGCCGCCTCGGTGTAAAGAGCCGCCTTTCGCATTGCCTCTGCCACAGCCGCCTTGCGCGCGGCATCCTGCGCGGGACCGGGATTCTGCAGGCCAAAGGACAGACCATTGAACGTATTGGCCCCTTGATCAACCACCGCATCAAGGATTTCGCCCAACCCATCCAGCGCGCGCACCCGCACCACGACCGTATTATTGGCCTGATACCCGCTGATGCCACGCTCGCCGTTCAGCGAAGAGGAATTGTTCCAAAGCGGCGACAGCGACAGGTTGCTGGTCTGCATGTCACGCGGTGCGATCCCCTTGTCCGTCAGCAGGGCAAGCACCTCTGCCGTGGCCGCCGAAGTCTCGCGCAGGGCCACGCCAGCGGTCTTGGCCTCAGACATGACCCCCAGCGTGATTGTCGCCATATCCGGGACCGCATCCGCGAATCCCTCGCCGACAACAGTCAGGCGTCCGCCATCGGGTGATTCGGCCATTGCACCTGCGACCCAAAGGCTTGCCACCACTACGATAAACCATTTCATCGCTAATCCTCTCTCGGTTTTGACCTAGGGTTGCGGGACTATCTGCCCACAGCAAGGGAAAAGCGCCACCTGCCGCTTTCATTCGGCGAAATCCTGCTATACGTTCAAATACCGGAGACCGGGACTCCAAGCGCCCCCAAAGTCTGTGATAGATCAAGCGGATGAAGCCGAATTTTGCCCTCCACCTCACTCATGAAGGGATTACCCTTCTGCACCGGGCGAAAGCCGGGTGGCTGCGTATTGGGGATGTGGCGTTGGACGCGCCTGATCTTGAAGATCAGCTGAAAGTCCTGCGTCGCACCGCCTCTGACCTTGAAAGCGGTGGATTGACCAGCAAGCTGGTGATCCCCGAAAGTCAGATCCTCTACACCACGATTGAGGTGCGCGGGCGCGACACGGCCGCGCAGATCGCCCAGATCCGTGAGGGTTTGATTGGGCTAACCCCCTATGATGTAAAGGATTTAGTCTTTGACTGGCGGATCAAGGGCAGCCGCGCGCAAGTGGCGGTTGTCGCCCGCGACACCCTGCACGAGGCAGAAGCCTTTGCCGCGGAATTCCGGTTCAACCCTGTGTCCTATGTGGCAATGCCCGAAACCGGCGGGTTCGAGGGAGAGCCGTTTTTCGGCCCCACAAAACATGCCGCGACCCTTTTGGAAACTGGCGAGCGCATAGAGCCTGACAAGACCGCGATGATCGTAATGAGCGCACCGCGCGCCAAGCCAAAGATTCGCGTCGCCCCGCTCAAGTCAAAGCCCGACCCGGCGCAGGTGGTGTCAAATCCCGGCTCGATCGGGGATGCACCCGCAAAAGATGTCGCTGAAGCCACAGACATCCACCGTCAAGACGCGAAAGAGGCTGGTAAAAAAGACACTGGTGGCAAAGATCAGGACGCCGCACTCCCTGCGTTTTCGCCGATCCCCGCGCATGTGCCAGACGACATGCCGCGCGTTGCAAGCCCGGCCAAAGCTGCCGAGGTTGCCCCGGAAGACGCGAATCTGTCGGCAGAATCCGTCCACACCGAGGCGGCCCGAACGCCTGCTTCAGAGGCCCGCACCTCGCCGGACAAAGCCACAGTCCCAGAGACCAATCCAGAGCCAGCGGCAAGGCCCACACCGAAACCAGAGCCCGAACCAGAATTGGTGCCGGTTGCCTTTTCATCGCGCCGTCGCGGCGCGGCCTCTGTGCACGAACCCACGATCCGTCCGCGCGCCGAATTGCCGCCGCTTGAGACGCGGCCAGAGCCGAGCGCGCCGGTCGCGCTGGATCCAATCCCGGCCCCGCCTAAGATACCGGCACAAAAGGCCTCCGCGCCCAAGGTTCAACCCAGCATCACCTTGCCGCGGTCTGACCCAATGCCCGAGACAAGATCCGAGCCACAGCCCGTTGGCGCAGCCGAGCCACGACCCGTTCGCGCAGCCGAGCCAAGACCGATGCCAGAGCCGGCACCCGCCACGCGCGCGGCGGCCATCGGCACGCTCGACGATCTGCAACCCTACGACGACATCCCGGCGATGCCGCCGTCCTTTGGCACGATCAAGGGCGGCGCAAGCGGGCACGGGCGCGGCATTACCCCAATGCCAATGACCTCTGCCAGCGTGGCCGGGGCCTCTGTCGCAGTCTCATCATCGGTCGATGCCAGAGCGGACGCCGCCGCCCGGTCTTTAACCAAAACCATCTCGAGTTCGTACAAAAAGGCCGGTACAGGCGCATCGGGTCTGGGCAACGCTGCCCGCGTCAAAGCCCTTGCTGCGGGCAGCGCCGTCGCAGGCACCGTCACAAATTCAGTCGCCAACACCGTGTCCGGCACCATCGAATTGCTGGGCCGTGGCACGGCCGCCGGGGTCAAGCGCCTGCGCGCGCGCCCCACTGCGGTTGCCGCCTCCAACACCGAAGCACAATCGATGACCGTCTTCGGAGAGCGTAATCAGCCTGCAATTGGCGGCAAACCCCGCTTTCTCGGGCTGATGCTGACGTTGAGCCTGCTGTTGGCGCTGACGGTTCTGGCGCTTTGGTCGACGTTTTTCCTGTCCGACACCACGCCCGGTGTCTTTGACACGGCAGACGAAACGCCACAAATCGCAGCCGTAGAACCCGGCCTGCCCCTTGCCGAAGAGGGCGCACCAGAGACTATAGTCGGGGCAATTGCACCAGATGTCGCGCCAGAGATCACACCAGAAATCACAGCAGACACCACAACTTTGGACGCTGCGGGTCCGGGATCGGATGAGATCGGCGCGGCGGTCGATTCTGTTCTGGCGGGCATTCTCGGGACCGACACCGGACCCGAAAATACGCTACCCGAGATAGAAACACCTGCCCCCATCGAAGACCTGACAGTCCAGCCGCAACCCGAAATCACAGCCTCGCCAGCCCCAGATCAGGTGCTTTTGCCTCCGCCCAGCCGGGTCGAGGCCGAGGCCAGCTATGCCGCCACCGGCATCTGGCAACTGGACCCTGAACCACTTGATACCCTGCCCCCCGGGGACCGGCTGGAGGATGTGTTTGTCGCCTCTGTCGACCCCACAATCGTCGAGGATGACCTCAGCGATCTGCCCCCTGCGGCAGGCCTGCTGAATGACCGCACCCTTGAGGCCCTGCGCCCTCCCGCACCCCTTGGCACC
>ERZ887830.883-NODE-883-length-17950-cov-45.773456_pt1 | contig 17950 bp, 21 predicted proteins | sample MGYA00521101_ERZ887830 | MGnify/ENA primary metagenome ERZ887830 (study PRJEB32303, sample SAMEA104408592) | aquatic metagenome | biome: Marine water; feature: Pelagic; material: water | place: Baltic Sea | collected 2014-06-05T16:38:00 | depth 1,762 m ... | reverse complement strand
AGGCAGCGATCCTGCAGGACGGAAGCGTCGCCTGCCAGAAGCGCGTAGCTCACATAACGGAGAACGATTTCGCCGTCACGGAGGCAAGCAGCCATTTTGCGGTTGGTGTAAACACCACCATTAGGTGCGGTTAAGCCTGTGTTCTCACAGCAAATACCTGCTACAGCATCAGAAACGACACAGCTGGCGTTAGAAGTGATGGCGTTAACAGCGTCAAGGCGCTTGTTTCCGTCAGCAATGAATGACTTGAGAGAAGCAAGCTCGCCTCCGCCAATGAAGGCGCCGCTTGAATCGGCCGAGACGGCCTTCCTGGAGAATGCGTCGAGCATGAGGAGTTGGGAAGAGTTTTTTTTGGGGGATGCGTATCCGCCAAAAGGACATTACTTCTCTTTTCTGCTCGCTCCTGTTCAGGACGATGTCAAGACAGAAAAGTTTGCAATCACCAATCCGAAGAAAATATAAAGCAGCGTGCGTTGGCCGTCAAACTCTTTCGTAGAGGGCTTTTTGGGTGATTCATGAAACATCATGAATACTTCTTAAGCACTTGTGAGCAGCTCCATTTCAGTGGAACCCACTTTGAGCTCGTGCTGATCTCCTTGAGTAGGCCTAGCTGGTCGCTTAGATCTAGTTTTAGGCATGCCCACGCCGCGGCAACTCTAGATTTTGCATATTGAGGGAGTATTTCTGCCAGTGATGTTCTGACCAACTCCTCTCTTTCATGGATGGATCCCAGCCCAACCAACGATGTCAGCAAATAGTTAGCCCCGTAATCACTCCATAGCCGTGAGTGAATACCATCAATTATTTCGATTTGTTGCGACTTAGGCATGTTGAGGAGGCTAAGTGCTGCTCCATATTGTTTCCCTTCGTCCCGGTGTTGGAGGTTTTTCTCAATCTCTATTGGGTCTTGGTTGCTCAACCACTCTTCGCGCATGGAGAGGCTTCTCGGGTCATCTTGCAGAAGTGTCGTAATGCTTTGGATGTGTTCTTCGGGTACTTGCGCTTTTTTACTTGGATCAACCAGCTGAAAAGCACTCTTTGCTCGTAATGGCATCGATACAGCACTTTTGATCAGGTAGTCCAGCATCGTGATATCACCAGCATCACCTAGGTCAATCACAGCAGAACGCCGACGGCCTGCTTGAAGATCTTGGAGTTGAGGAATCAGCGGCTTCAGTTGATCTAGGTCTCCCTCGACTCGAGCGCAAAAAGCCCTCGCGGCTCCTGAAATCAAAGGGTTTTCATCATGGATGAGGGTTTGAATGAACGATGTACCACTCTTAAGGCCTAGTCTTGTATGAGCCTGAATGACTGATCGTTTTTGTGGATCACTTCCTTTTAATGCATCTAGAAGTGAATCACATTGACTTTCAGTGAGGGGAGCAGATATTTGTGTAATTGAATCAGCGGCGTTGATGACTGATGGCTCATCATCAAATTTTAGGGCTTTAAACAGGCATTCCAAAGCTTGTACGTCCTTTCTTCGGCCTAATGCTTCTATCGCTTTCCTCCTAGTAATTCTGTTAAAGAGGTCCTCTGGATCAAGATCAACTGCGCTGATGAGTCCCTGCAATGACTCTTCGCTTGTGCATGCTGCGAGCCGTGTTGCGGCCATATACTTATCTACAGGATTAGACAGATCTTTTGGATCCGACAATAGAATTTTTAGAGATGACTCTTCTGACATTCCCTCGAATAAGATATCGAATCGCTCTGCCATAATTCTTTTAATTCGTCGTGATTTAATTTAAGCTTCCCAAATCTACCACTTTGTATTGGTATGACATCACCTGAGTCGTTTCCTTTTGTTTCTTTGTTCTTCATCGATCTACTTGAGTAATCGCATTTTGCACTCGCTGCATTGGTATAGTATTGATATCGTCGGTTGGTTCTAGGATGTCAGCGACAATTGAAGCAGAAAAAGCATTGCCCCGCTTCGTACAGTTGATTTCTCAAGATAGTGATCTTCAGGACAGGTTTAACACTGTTGATGATATCAACTCACTACAGATTTTGATGCAGACAGTAGAACCATTGTTGACTGGTGCTGCTTTGATTCCATTAGAACAAGCCACTCGACCTCCTAAAATTTTGGTCGATTCTGGCCATACCAGTCAAAATATCCCTTGGCGTCTTCTTCGTTGTACTGGTGGTCCATTAGTTCTTCAGCTCATTTGTCTAAAATCAAATTTTGCCATTTGGATTGAATCTTGTTAAGTTCAACTTCTTCTTCCATCATTGAAAATTTTATTCACTCTGTTGTTCAGAGTCATGAGATTGCAACTGGCCTGAAAAAGCTTACTTCGCATGAACAAATTATTGACTATGCCTATTCGAAGGGATTCTCTTTTACAAAAGACGATTGGGATGAATTTGTTCTTTTAGATTCTGAGTCTTTAAAATCCCAGTCAAAGCAATCAGCTCATCTGCATGATACGACCCATTGGAGTTGGGCTTTTCGTCAAGTTTCAACTTGGAGAGCTATGCTGATGGAAGGAGCCGATCAAGGTTCTTCTTAACAATCTATAACTGCAATTCAAATCCATGAGTGCGCCCCTCTCTGATTCCCAGAAGGATCAAATTCTTAATGATTTTATTCAGCTTGCTCAGAACGATAGTCAGTTAAAAGAGGAGATCAAGTCATCTCGTAATCAAGATGAACTTATCGCAATTGCAGAGCAAAGGGGCTATCACTTTGATTCATTGACTTTGCTTCGTAAATGGAGTGAGCATACTGATTTTTCTCAGCCAACATGGATGGGATGGTTTTCCGATTGATGTTATTACGAATTTATTTCTGAATATCTTGTTTGTTTAGATCCTTTCTTTGCCCAATAAGTTACTAGCTCTTCGCCACCTGGTCTTGGTACTGAAGCGATTGCTCTTAAGATCTTAAAAGAGCGATTTGGACCCATTGGCCAATTCCCAACAGCCTTTACTGATCTCACCCTTCCCCCTAATGAATCCATAATAGTTTCAAATTTTTCTAGTTGTGTTTGATCCACAGTCTCGAATATAAAGTCGCTTCCCTCACAAATCAGATGTTGGGATCGAATCCAAGATTTTATTTGGGATTTACTATCCTTCATGATTTAGTTTTTTATCCATCCAGTCACTGGCAATCATTTCTCCAATATCTTCTATCTTCTTAAAAACTAATTGTCCGTGCTCAGATCCCCAGATCTGTTTATTTGTATCTGGATCGTATCCACGATCTCTGCTTATCCAGCTTTCTTGAGTGACTTCAACTTCGCTTACTAAATATGTGAGTTGTCCATCCCTTGGAATCATGCACTTTTTTCCTGGTTCTACGGAACCTATATATTTCCTGTCTGCTTTTGTTTTGAAATGCATTCCACACCCACATCTTGCTTTCAATTTTTCTTTTTTCAAGGAGTCAAGAAGTTCAGGATTTCTACCAGCACCTGCCAAGCGCATTTGATCTGCATATCCAAAATTTTCCATGATGAAGGTATCTGAGTGTTCATTATGAGCAATTAATCTGTGCACTCCCTGTCTATACGGTGACCATGGTGCATAGTCGTAGTGTTGTTCAGAATAGAACCCTGGGCCATTAAATATTGTCCAAGGCAGTGGTCTGAAGATGATATTGATGCGAGCAAAATCTTTTGGATTCCCTTGGGATTGCTCGAAGTTGTCGTATATTCCTGCAATTGTTTGAGCAAACTTTAATATGGAATCCATGGATTTGCCTTTAGTTATGATTTAGTGAGCCGTCGCACTTCTGAGGAGAATGATGTTTGTAGTATTCCAGAGCCCTCAGATGTCTTAAGCACAGATGAGCGGCAGCGAACATTTTCGCTTATAAACCAAATTCGTTCTTCAGCAATTGATTGATCATATTTTGTCTTTAAAACAAAAGTCCCATCATCTAGAAAGTTGTATTCTGATCTCGCTGCGATAGATTCTGCGTAACCAATACTTCTTAGCAGTACTCCAGATTTTTCATTGGTTGGTATTGGTACGATAATACACTCACCATTCGCAACATCATTAGGATCATCAGGCTCCCAGTCACTTTCAGCGGCCCATTTCATCAAAAAGGGTGACTTAATGTCGGATACTCTTAAGTCACCTTCTTGTTTTAGTATTGCTTGCAAATCAGTATTTGTTTCGCTTATTTTTTCTACTGATATTTCGCTTAGGACGTCTTCGAATTGCTGAAAGGCTAGAGAATGGGCTGAGCGCATTGACCTCCATTCACCTTCAGTCTGAGCAACAAACTGCTCTATATCCATTTCAGTTAGCGAATGTATTTGATTGTTCTTGCTGAAGAGGTGGTCTTGTATTCTGCATCATATTGACAACTGAGTCAATCATCATTGACATTGCCATAGGGTTTTTATCTACTGATCTTTCAAATGCCGTTTGATCTTGATTTGTTTTTTGGGAATTTGGACGAATGATTGGCATGGTTTTAGATTATTTGGGTTGGTTATGTTTTAAGTAATTCCTATGCTTTCAATTATGGCCCAGCGCCGAAGGGGCTAGGCCGTAAAACGAGGACTTTTAAGCCTTTGTAATACTAAGGATTTTTCCGCCTTGGGCGAGAATGCTTTTTATTGTTGACGACATCGATGTTTGGCTCACCACTGACTTTTGTGCGACACGGCGATTGGCTCCAATTTGCCTTCGTGAACTCCAGCTTATGGTTAAGGACCCTCCATTTCCAACTCCTTTCCTTCCAGTGATATCTGGAGTTTTCCCAGTTGTTATGCTTTGCAGAAGTGTAGATCCTTTCATTGCACCGTCGTATCCTGCATATCCAACTTCGAAGGCATTCGTTCTGGTGTAGTTGATCGTGCTCCCACCTCGCATTGTGCTTGATCCACGATTGTAAGGAACCTGATCAATTCCAAAAGAAGTTAAATACTCTTCGCTATAGGTGTAGCTTGCGATTTCGCTCTCGAAGCCTTCATCTCTCATGAGTTTTACATGCTTTTGGATTTCAGCTTGCCCATGAGGTGCTCTTCCGAGAAGATGCTTGAAATTAAGTTCAACAAATTTATAAGGGTTATTTGGCTCAAGAAAAAGTTTTTTGTAGGTTTCTGATTGCGCTAGAGCTGTTACAAATCCCTGGACCGTTAGGTCACCATTGATGAAAAGCGCTTCTAAGGACTTATTGATATCCAACTCCATGAGATGTCGATTGCCAAAAACTTGCCTATATATTCTCTTGATCACCTCATTTGAGTGCTCAAGATCAATATTCGCTTTAGTGGCAAGAGTGAGTGGCTGTGACATTGTTTTTTATGGGGTTGGATAATGTTAAGGGGAGCCTCCCAATCGAAAGGCTCCCCTTATTGAATATTAATTACTGCTTACATTACTTCTGTAATTGAAAGGATCTTCCCGCCACGTGAATGGATGTACTTCATTTGGCTGGACATGTCCTTTCCAGAAACTAAATAAGTGCTTCCAGCTGTGCGTTGTCTGCTGCGTGCAGCTTGTGCCGAAACAACGATTCTGAATCTCTTCTTGGTTGGATCTGCTGCACCTGATTGTGTACCAGTGCGGTTGATGCGAGTTGTCGTTGAACTCCATCCTCCTGGCACTGTTCCTGTAGCAACAGAGGTGACGAGTGAAGATCCTGTTTGAACCGTGTCACTTGCTGCATATCCTTCAGCTAATTTCAGGTGACGATTAAAGGCAACCTGAGACCGCCCATTCTCAGAAAGAATACGTGCGAACGGTACGGTGTCCTCGCCGAAAGTTGTTTGATACTCAACGCTATCTACATAGCTGCAAATTTCAGCTTCATACCCTCTTTCCGCGAGTATTTTTGTGTGCTCGCTGATTTCAGCTTGTGAACTTGGAGCCCTTCCTAAGAAGTGCTTGAAGTTTAACTCGATAAAGCGATAAGGGGCGTTTGTTTCAAAGAAACGTCGCTTGTATTCGGCTGACAGACCTAATGCTCGGACAAATTCACGAGTACTTAGATAGCCGTCCACGTATTGGCTTTCAGCCGTGATAGCCCTTTCAAATTCCATCAGGTGTGGATTGCCCATGACCTGCTTATATGTGGATCTAATCAACGCATTAAGTTGATCATTTGAGTCCCCCGGGCAACGCTGGAATGTCTCTTGTTCCCGTTGTCCAAGTCCAAAGAATACGTAGCTGTCACCACGCATTGGTGCTCCATCATTTCCGCTTGTGACACCCGGTGCTCTGCTTGCAAAACGACCTGCTGCGTAGCTTGGAGTTGGTCTTACTCCGATCGATTCAGATGGCACATTGATTTTTGGTGCCCTTCCACTTGCATAATTACTGATGAGGTTGCTCGCTCCACCCCTGGCACTATCACTACCAGCAAAGCTTTTTTGAATCGCTGCGAGTAGTGGGAAGGCGGAGGTTGCTAAATCAGCTGGGGAAGACCACGCTCTCGCATAAGGAACGATGTCACTGCCAAATACTTCGAGATATTCAGCAGAATCAACAATGCTGTCGATTACGGCTGCTTGACCATGTTCTGCCTGAAGAGAGATCTTCGCTGAAATCTCTGCTTGTGAATGAGGTGCTCGTCCCAGCAGGTGTTTGATGTTTAAATCAATGCCTCTTTGTGGTCCAACAGCTGTGAAAAATCTTTGCTTGTAGAAACTAGACTTTGCTAGTCCACGAACAAAGTCACGAACCGTTAGTTCTCCATTGCGCAGTTGTGCTTCGAGTTCTTTACAACGCTCAAAGTCCATAACATGAGCATTGCCAAATATTTGACGATATGCAGCCGCAATAACATCTTCAAGGGAAGAGTTATCATCAGGGCTATAGCATTCCGCAGTTACTCTATGCGGGCAATCTGCATGGGTTCTTGGCCCTACGCCAATAGCCATCTGATCACATGAATTCTTGAGGAATTCACCTGTTGTTAGTGCTGCTTTTTGGTTTGAGATGCCCTTTCTTTGAAAGGAAACTGGCTTATTCCACTTGCTTTCTGCGCCGAATCCTGAAGATGCTTGGTTAGTGTCCATGGTGAATTTGTGTAATTGTTGAAGTTGGTAGCTGATTGAATTGCTTTAGGGATTATGTAACTGGTGTAATACTGGAAATTTTCCCCCCTTCTCTATGTATTCTTATAAATTGCTCCGAAAGCTTGTCGAATGGGATGTAATACACACGGTTTGATTTCGTATACCGGGATATCCGGCGTACGTTATTGGCTCTGTATCCTGTCACTTCAACGCGATAAGTCGTGCCCTCTTGCCCTGCTCCCACTCCTAGGCGGGTTGGAGCATCTTGAAGATTTTTCGCCCTCCTAAAGCTCCAGCCTGTTGCTTCTTTGGATGATGGTGGGACAACTGCGAGCGGAGTGTTTTGGTAGACAGCCCCTCCTAGTTTTGCTGTGATTCCTGAGAGGTCGCCTTTCAGGCTGCTACTGCTGTTGCCACGAAGCAGTTGAAAACTCCAGGTGAATTCTTGAAGGGTCTTGCAGCTCTCTGTCTTCCAGCCACGTTGATAGGGCACAACCCACTCCCCATATGTATTTTGATAGTCGTCAGAATCTAGGAAGCTATCGATATCAGCGTCATACCCCTTGCTGTCGAGACGTTCAGCATGCGCTCGCATTTCCTCAAAATCGACAGGAGCACGCCCCAAGAGATGTCTGAAGGCAAGTTCGATATAGCGATAGCGCGGGCAGGATTCGAAAAATCGACTGCGATACAGATCGCTCTTGGCGATTCGACGGATTAATTCTCGAACGCTGATTTCGCCAAGTTTGAATTGGGATTCTGCGATCAATTGCCGCTCGCTCTCCATGACGTACGCATTGCCAAGAACTTGCTTGTAGATAGCGCGTATCAAGGCTTCCTTTTGGACGTCGTCGTCGCCTGGAAGCAGTTCGAGCGGTGCTTCACTCTCTGCTGAGAAACGCTCGACCCCTAGTAGCGAGGCAGGACCAAAGGGCATGAATGCTCTCTCGTTTATCTCCGATCAATCTCTTGCAAATTCCCTGCGAGTGGACATCTTCTTTATAAAGCTCAATCAAATGTTCAGTTTTGTTGCGTGACACGGCAAAATGATCCCTCGCGGCGACGAGCGCCTTCGGCCAATTGTGTCTTTTTGTTAACCTATTTCTGTACCAGTAGTGATTCGAGGCTTGCTCGTGTAGTGCTCCGGGTCAATGGATTCCAATGATCCAATTCATCAGAAGGCCTCTCTAGCAAGTGCTTGAGTTGGTTAGCCATTCCTTTACACATCGAGAAATCGCTGCCTTTGATTGATTCGAGTGCTTCAAGATTCGCCTCTGTTAGATCAGCACCACGTAGGTCGGCCATGTTGATTTCGCTTGTGCCAAACCGAGTGCCCCTACACATGGCCCCTCTCAAAATAGAATTTCGAAGATCGGCTCCTGCTAATGAAACATTATCTAATATGGCGCCGCTAAGATCTGCACCGCTCAGATAAGCTCCCATTAATGAACCTGTTCTTAGATCGATTCCTCTTAAATCAGCATTGTTTAAAAATGCACCGTTGAGTTTAGCTCCTGGGCCGATTGCTCCACTAGTACGAATATCAAAATCTTCTGGTAGTTGTGTTTTATTATCGTATTTTGCCAGCCTCATGTCAATGTTTTGCATGCGGCAGTATTTAAGATTTGTTCCCCTTAAATCCGTGCGACATAGATTTGCATCTCTTAAATCAAGATCCTGAAGATCTTTGTTTCTCCAGTCTGCGCCTCTAGCATCTATTGGGTACCCAGCAATTTGCTCCGGAGAGGTCTTTTCTGGTGGTGCCCAAGTAGTTATGTTTAAATTCATGCTCTTAATTTCGTACCATTGATACACCAATTGTAAGTATTACCCTTGCAAGCTCAAACCCTCCAATTGCAAATAGAACCAGCCAAGACTTGATAAGCCATGTTGGTGGCTTGCGAACGATTGATTTCATCTCGCTATTCATATCACCACCAGTTGTAAATGTTTTATTGACGAATTCTCTTTCGATAAGTGCATTCCTCCAGTCTTCTCCATAACGAGGAAATTTTTGATAAATTGGCATGTCTCCAGTTGATCTTCCTGGTATCAACCTGCCACGCTGCGCTGGCGCCCCGTCATATCCAAAATTCATCATATATTCATCACTCTCTAGTATTTGATCGACAAAGTTTGTAAAACCTCTCTCTGCAATCACAATTGACCAGGCCAATCTTTCGCCCTCGCCACTTACTGAACGACCAAGCACTCGTCCCACAACTTGATCAACCATTCTGTAATTAGAGCTACATTGGTAATATCCTTGTTGGAATCTTTCTGATAAGAGCAGACCTCTTACAAAATCTCGCATTGTTATATATCCACTTCTTAATTGCGACTCGAGATAGATTTCTCTATCGCAACTCATTGCATGGAAGAAAATTTGCTTGTATGTCTGTTCGATCAAGCTGTCCATATCTCTACGTGTTGATATCGAGGAGGCTGATATTTCCCCTGTTGCTTGATATTTTACAGAATCGGTGTTTCCAGCAAGATTGTCGACGCGACTGTTCTGGCTCTTCTGCGAATAGGTGAGAACAGGAATAGTCATACAGTTTTTTGTTTCTGCTAGGTAGAATTGCCCAATCTTAGGGGTCTGCGCCGTTATCTTTGTTTTTTGTTTCCAAAACTTAAGATGCCAAATGTGTCTTTGCGAGGTCATATATTATCACTTTGTACAATAGTAAAAAAAGATAGGCCTCAAGGGCATTAGTGATTCTCCCTTGAAGCCTCTTCTTTTCTTGAATTTTACAGGATTAATATATTCTCTTTGACCGCCTTTTGCTGTCTTTTTGGATTAATTATCGTTTTGTTGTTTGTGGCATATACATTCTTCGGAAGGCTCCTGAGGATGGGTCTCGTACTGCCTTTGAATAACTAAATCCTGAGACATCAAAACTACCAGATGATGTACTGAGTTCTCTTGCTTTGGCTAAAGCCATGACGAGTTGGCTTCTGCCGCCCACGATTTTGTCAGAACTTGCGTTCCCTGTGCTTACTGAGCACATATTGACAAATGTGGAGCAGTAAAATCCTGCTTCTGATTTCCAGGCTCGATCATAAGGAACTGTGTCTGTTCCAAATACTTCAAGGTATTCACCGGATGAGGTGAGTTTATTGATAAATACATCATATCCCTGGTCTGCAATTAGCCTAATAGAATTACCAATTTCACTTTGATTGATTGGTGGCCTGCCTAGTAAATGTTTGAAGTTATGCTCTACTCCTCTGATTGGTGATACTTTATGGTAGTAGTTTTGCTTGTAAAATTCAGACTTGGCGAGTCCTGTTACAAATTCTTTGATTGTAATTCTTCCGTCTCTTAGTGCGGACTCATGTTCCTTGCAACGTTGACTATCGGTTGGGTTTGCATTGCCAAATACCTGCTTATACGCACTGCTAATTGCAGTTTCTAATGCATTGTTTCCCGTGCTTGCATATTCTTCTGCTGTTACTCCGAAGGGACATTCTCCATGATGTCTTGGCCCAATGCCAATCCCCATTGATTTGCATTGATTCTCTTTAAATTTTTCTACTGTTAGAGCGACAGTTTGTTTTGACTTCTCGTTCGTTGCTGTAAAGGACGTTCGAGCATTATTCGTGAAATCACGTGTTGGCTTGATGGCGACCATAGCTCTTCAGAGTTTATCTTGATTTCCGTGACTCTAGTTCTGTTTTCCAGTCTTTCACCAATTTCCCTCTTTCCGCAACAAAAATTTTAGTCTTACCTGCTTCTGCCTAGAACCGTCTTATAGCGAACGAGACTACACTCTCTTATTGATCTTATAATGTATTTTTAATTTTGATTGTTTTCTGTTTTGTTTGGCTTTTACAATCTTTATTTATTGGAGTTCATCTTCTCCGCTAGATGGTTGAAACACCCATCTAGTAGTTTGATGTCCTCCTTTTCGTTTCTTTCTGAGTATATTTCCCTGCATTTTAGTTGCAATTCTTTTAGACATAGTGTTAGTGCATCAACTGGTACCTCAAGTATTGAGTACAACTCGTGAACTGCCTTCAACCCCTCTTTGTCTGTAATATCTGTTTCCCCCACGGCTGTTCCGTAGATGCTGATTCTTGCAAAGTGAAAGCAATCTCTCCAGCATGCCTCTGCCCTCTCCTCTGGATAGAGCGAACCACCTTTTTCTGTGATTTCTGGTTGCTTTCTGAGGAGCATCGCTTTTGCTTCATTGATTAATGAAGGCAATTTACGCTGGAGTTCTTCAAGTTTTTTTGCATTACAATGTGAGTTCTCGCAGAGTATATTCAGCTCTTCAAGGCTCAATAATCTTTTTGATGTATTGGCTGAATCTAGTATTTTTCTATTGCTTTCTGGTAACTTGCTATGTTTCGGGAGTGCAAATACGTTTGCTACTTTTATTAGCTCTTTGATCTTTGGCGATGATCTATTGATTGTTTCCATGGATTTGCTTTGTTGTGTCAATGATTGGTGAAGCTGTTAGCCACCCATGGCGCTCTAAATAAAATGCCCAAGTAATGTCCGTGCCAATTCCCGGACAGTGCTTGCTGACTCCTTCGGCGATATCTTTAGGTATATCAAGAGATTTTAATACATTTACGATGTCACTTTTCTTTTCGATCATTGTAGATCGAATAGCGGCTCCTACAATCCACGTCAATTTTGTTGATGATAATTCAACTTGGCTACTCTCGCATGCCAAAAGAACATTTCCTGGCTCCGAGATGTTCTTTAGAGTTTCCCCCCATAAGACGATGTCTTCTGTCTTTAAATTCAGCCGAAGGATTCCTTCACCGATGTTGAAGTGAACCTCTCTTTCTTCTGAACTGTTTTTTAGAAGTTTTGAGAGTTCCTGTTCCGCTGTGTTCAGCATTTGTTGGACCTCCTCTTCCTTTGGATGTTGCGTAACCAGTGTTCTATTTTCTTCTCTCTGGTCTGCCTTACCTCGTCTATCCCTGTTTTCATCATTATTCGTTATAAACACCCTGCTTCCCCCTTCGGCCTGTATTTGTTCTCTTTTTGTCTTTTCGCTTTAGTTCCTTCAAGTTTTGTTGTTTTTCCACTTAGGCTTATCTTCTTTGTTGCTTTATACACGGTTTAGCTCGCTTTTGTTTTCTTGTCTTTTTTGAATTTTCTGCCCTTCGCTTATGCTATTGATGCCTTCTTAACCCTATTAAATTTTTAGTTGCTGAGAGCTTGTTGCACTTTTGTTGGATTGCTATGCAAGCTGGGGTTCTTTCTCGAATGTCCTTATGAGTGTTGAGCAAGCAGGTTCTTAGCTGCTAAATTTTGACCGATCAGGCCGTTCGTTGCAATAGGACCTGATCACAGTGGACAAGTTCACCATGCTCGATACCATCAGCTTGATGAGTGGGGATTTTTCGCCAATGTCCATATCCAGCCAAGACTTGACTCAGCAGTTAAGCGGTCAACTGCACTTGGTCAGTGAGATTGCTGAATCTTTGACGCTTCGATTGCTTGCGCTTGAAGAGCGGTTCAACGAACTCTCGGAGCGTTCGGAGTCTGTTGAGCCTGAACAAGCTGATGATTCCGACAGTTTTTTATTGCTTGCAGATAGTAGTGATCGCCTCGAGCAACTCCGCGGTTTGCTGAATGAGAGAGCTGAAGTAGAGGCGCAGGTAGAGGTCCCCCGGCTTGAAGCAGTCACTGATTCTTATATGGCCCCTGACCACGTTTTGGATGAGTCTGAAAACTTTGAACTGGAGCAGACTGTATACGTTAATGATTCACAGGAGCCACCTTCAGACACGGTTGATCAAGGTATGGAGCAGATTGACGATCTGCTTTCAGCTTGATTGGTCTGAGTTATCCAGGTTTAGCAATCGAACCCTAAAGGTGGCGACCTGACGTGCTTGCTCGGGTTCAGTCTGGAGAAAAGGATGATCTTCCATCTGTTTGATTACGATATCGATGCGTTCATCAATAGATAGAGCAGCAAATTCCACTGTTTTTGCTGATTGCTTCCATGTTCGGTCGAACACCATTGCAAATCCGTCAGGATTGTTGAAGGTGCGATCGTCATCGATTGGTACGCGTATCATGAAAGGTGGAAGTAAATACCAGGATCCAGATTTGAACTGGGGGCATTTCGACAATTTGCCCCTTGATACATTCAAACTGGTTTAGCAGTGTTGCTAAGAAGCGCCTATGAGGGGTTCTTGCTTGTTGCTGTTCTACCTTTCCCAAGCCTATGAGCATGTTGTTTGGTAGTTCCAATGCATCCCTGAGGGGAGTGTTGGATATCAGAATTCTATTCCTCACCCGCTTCAATTGGTTTTTTGAGCCTGACTTTGTTGTTGAATGAGCTCAGTGGCGAGACATTGAGAGACTGCTTTTTCCTATTGGTGAAGTCTCAATATCTATTCCTGCAAATCTAACTTATTATTTTATTGCTAACGCTAATAATTTTTGGCTGAATGGATTGGATGTTCTTTGTGCTTGTCCTCAGCGTTTCATGTACGCATTGGCGTACTGATCAATGATATCTACTTCGTAATGTCGGGAAGATAAGACTTCTGTGATCTTATGTGCCATAGCCCTAGATGTTGCAGAATATTGATGGCCTAGTGGTTTTAGCTTTTTTCCCTGATCTCTCAATGTAGGTATCTTGGTTGCCCGATATTGTTCTTCGGCTAAATCGATCATGTCTCCACTGCTATTCTCAAGCCACCAGTGGTAGTCATCTGTTTCTTCTAGTTTGCGTGAACCTCTGATGCAGTCAAAATCTTTCCAAAAGAAGCGATGCAACGTATGCATGGCAAATCCATGCCACCCTCTTGTTTGACTCACTGCCGAAGGGAGTGTGCTTTTTGTTGATTGTTCTGGATTATCTGTCTTGAATTCTTTACTAAACTCTTTTTCAATCTCAAGAGTGGAATGCAACCACTTTTTCCCTTTCGACCTTTTCTCTTGCAGCATTCCCATCCGATTGATGTAGAGATCTAGGAAGCACTGAGAGATCGTGAGAATATTTCGATCTGTTGATGGGATTGATAGATCTCCATCGCAAAACTGATCGGATGGAAATAGGCCATCAGTGTGCGGCTTTAACACCCTTTTTCCATCAACACAGAGATGACCGGATCGACTAGAAAGAAGAAACCCCATGTGGATTCGTTAAAGCTCTTCTGAATGATCAATCCATTGATCTTACCTCGCGCTTGTGAGGTCTCATCAGTTTTTCAGGGCTTCCACGTGTCTCCTCCTTAGATTTCATTTCACTTGTCCTGGTATAACAGGTTTGGGTTATTTAGGGCCTTGATCTCTTGAAGCAGCGCATTTTAGAGGCTGCTCAGTGCATGGCCAGGAGCTGATTGGAGAGGAAATGCCACGAGTTGGAGCCTTTGTGGTCTTCCTGGTGGTTTAGGGGATTCGGTTCTCCCTCACCCCTTTGATGCATTCCAGCCAAAGACCTGAATCATTTGTCCCCTCAGTTGTGCTGCCGTTTCAAGCGCAGGTGAGAGGCTGCGTTGGCGTTGAGGGCTTTGCTTCATTACATACTCGAGGTCATGTAAGAGCATGGAATTCATGTTCAGGGCAAGAATACACTGTGCATTCTCACAGTGATTTTGCTTTATGTCGTTGTACATGGAGACAACGTCCTTGATGTAATCAATAAAGATCGTGTTTGACTGTTCGATCGTTAAGACTTCTTCTTTGTTCCATCCAAGGCAAGCCATGAGTTGATGGCATGATTTCTGGGCAGCGATGGTGTGTTCGGTTTCTTTAAAAGATGTTTTGATGAATGCAGTGATATTGGTAACGCAATATTGCATTCCATACACCATGCTGTCGGCTTGCTCTAAGTCGTCTTGGATTCTGTCCCAGACAATACGCGCAATACGGTCGTCAGGATGCATCTCAGCAAGTGATGCCAATTGTAGTGACCTTGTCACAAGTTCTTTATTTAGCTTGCTATTCATTAGTCTCCGTTCATGGCAATAGTTGTTAAAATGGTTTACCACTATAGCCCTTTTTGAGTGGTACCCCTGTTTGTTCTCTTGGCTTTATGGTTGTTCTTCGATCGTCTTGATTCTGAGCTATTCATCCGTGACTTTGGAGATGTATTTGCATTATTTTAACTATAGTTGTTGGTGGTGTTGTTATTGTTTTCTATGTTTTTGACGACTCTTGGGTTTGCTTGCGGAATTATTCAACTCGTTGCTTTTTCTGTAATCTATATGTTTATGCTCGGTTTGTTTTAGTGGGTTCGCTTCTGTAATCGTTTAATTCGCGTTGGTTGCTTTCCATTCTTTCAGCGTTGGTCTCAATGCTGCGCTGAAAGGAATGGATGGTTGATGCATTCGGTTAAAAGGTATGGAGTGGTTGATCAGGAATTAAGCGGTCTCACCTCTTCGGCAAGATGGTAGTTGCAGTTTTCGCTTCATGACGTACGAGCAAGAGGTCATCATCAAGTGCGCCATCAAGGGCACCCTTGGCGGTCTTGACAAAAAAATGACGTCTGAGGAGCTAGATGAGCTGCTGAACGCGTCTCAGGATTGGAGGAAGCACTTAGTGATTGAGGAGATTACGGAGGTTGCCACCATCCATGCAGGGCGCCGTCGTCCAGAAATTGACTAGCTGTTCAGGCTCTGTCTTTGTGCAGATCAATAGGAACGAGCTATTTGATCAGCGATTTTGCGATCTCCCTCAGCTCCCATCACCTTGGAGTTGAGGGGAGATTCCGTCGTTTGGGCGGCGTGGCAATCGATCTGCAACCTCTGGGCCGCAGCGTTGCTGTTTTGATCGAGTTGCAGTCAATGCCAGGACCCAGATTTGAACTGGGAGCGGTGCGTCAATTCACCCCATATGGTCTCTAAATCGGTATAATATTGATACCGAATATGCCTTTCAAGAGTGTTTGTGCTTGCTGCTCCCATACCGCTCCCATACCCTATAGATGAATTGCGGTAGGTCCGAACCACTCCTGGAAGGTGTTTCGGTAGGGGAACTTTATGGGACGGTCCTTGCCTCAAGAATGGATAGACGGCACCCTTCACACCCTCAACGTGGTGAGGGACTTGGGGGGAAAAGGCAACATCCCACACACCTCTCTATCGGTTGTCCGTCAAAAACCCAGCGCAAACAGCAGAAAGACCAAGAACCTCAAGTGGCACTTCCTGCCCGAGAAAGCAGACGACCCCCGTCCATTTGCTGGCAAAACCAACAGGGGGCGAGGAAAGCGCACTTACATAGAGGGGACCTGCGGGACCACCGACCCCTGGGAAGCAGCAAAAGTCGCGGTCGCCGCCTCTCAAAAGAAGTGGCAGGAACTTCTCTCACAGTCCCAAGTGCGGGAAGTGGAGAAGCAACACGCCCTATCGGTCTATTGGGAGCGTTGGTACGCCAAAGCGGAACTGGAACCACGGAATAACCAAAACCGCTGGTTGAGCGACAAGCGGAACCTTTGGAACGGGACCACAGGCGTAGGCGTTCAACCCTGGGCGACGGTCAAAAGCATTCAGGCGATTACCAGTAACGACTTCCTGGAGTTCTTTCGTCTTGTCAGGGAGAACTGTGAAGCGAAGGGCAACTCAGGAGAAGAGACCAAAAGGCAATACAAGACCCTTATCCGCAATCTGTTCAAGGAGGCGAAGTCAGATTTCCCCGCTCTGTCCTGCCCTGAGTTTCCTGCCATCAAGAAGAGTGTGCGGCAGAAACGGCACTTCACCCATCAGGAGTGGGACCAACTAGTTCGCGTTGCCGCTGAACTGTCTGGTGGTGCTGCTCGTCGGTCCCTGACGGCAGAGGAATATCTGGGGTTGCCTTGGACCCTGACGAACCGGCAGAACTTTCGCAACTGGGTGGATTTGTATGACGCGCTCCACCTGGAGTGGTTCTACTACCTCCGAAGTGAGGACGCCCCTCGGTTGAGAAGTGAGTGGTTCAGCGAGCAAATGACCGATGAGGGGGAACCTCAGGTCATCTGCTTTCTGGAGAAAACGAAGGGCGACAGGGACAAACACGACACCTATGCATACCGACCCGATGCTTTTGAGAATGTCCGACGCATCCTCAAGAGGAAACCAAAAGGGTGGTTGAACTTCCCGCACATCAAAAGGGAGATAGGCAGCGAAAATGAAAGCAATGTTGGTGAGACCATTAACTTCTTGCTCAAGAAGGCATGCGAGAAGGCAGGCATCTCAACGAAGGGAATTGATTGGACGACCTGCCGCCACACCGCGTTCCGGTTGACCCTCGAAGATTTCCCGGAACTCGGAACTTCCAAATACATCAGGGACTTCGCTGACAATGGTCACACCTCACCCTCAATGCTGGAGGAGCGTTATTTGCGATTTATTCAGCGTGAAGAGACGGCAGCACGAGCACGAGCAGCAATCCAACCAGGGAAGTGGTCCTTGGTTAAAAGAGTCTCTTTGTAGAACATTATTTAATCGATCCTTGGGATCTCAAAATCCTGGTGAATTTTTCTTTTGAGAAAAAGGATTCGATATATCAACCACGCAAAGCACTTTCTCTGGAGGTCAAATGGACCCATTAATTTATATACAGACATCAAAAAACATCTTCTGGGTCCAAGTGTTGGTGCCTGGGTTGTTCCTGGCGTCGCCAACATTTCCGTTATTGGTTTGGTGTAAATGTTTAGTGGTACTCAAGGTGCAGAGATAGCGGTGGAATGGTAGAGGACTTAAGTAAAAATTCTTAGTTGCAAAATAAATCTTTTCTGCTAAAGTAAAAAAATGGAAAAATACAGAAAAACTTTGCTCCACCTCTTGAAAGAGAGAGCATATAGTCATGGTGAATTCACTTTGTCATCTGGTAAAGAATCAGAGCATTACATGAATTGTAAACCTGTTACATTGTCGTGCGAAGGAAATGCACTTTGCTCGCATTTAATGATAGAGCATGTTGAAGACAATTCTGTAGCAGTTGGTGGACTTACGTTAGGTGCTGACCCATTAGTTTGTGGTATTGCGCAGAAAGCATATTACTCTGG
>ERZ887830.872-NODE-872-length-18122-cov-35.883766_pt1 | contig 18122 bp, 22 predicted proteins | sample MGYA00521101_ERZ887830 | MGnify/ENA primary metagenome ERZ887830 (study PRJEB32303, sample SAMEA104408592) | aquatic metagenome | biome: Marine water; feature: Pelagic; material: water | place: Baltic Sea | collected 2014-06-05T16:38:00 | depth 1,762 m ... | reverse complement strand
TAAATACTTAACGACGTACCATTTGGATAAAATTTTTCGTTATTCATATAACGAAATCCTGCCGAATTAATGATAGAAAAATGTCTATTGTGCCTATAACCAAAATTAGTAATTATATTTGAGTTTTTATAACAAGTAAGATTTATTCATTAATGTTTCTTGATAAGACATATTTCTTTTGGATCATCTATTGGTCCATAATTCAATAATAATGTTGGATTATATTTTTTTAATGGTAATAGTGAAGATTTTAAACCACGAAAAATTTTTATGTTGTTTTCATCATTATTTATTGTATCTTGATTGTCATACCTTTGAAATGAAGTATTTATAATCAGAATATTTTCAAAATTCTCAGATAAAAAATCAAGTAACTCATATATATAAGAATTTGGTAAATGTTGAAGAACATCCTTTATGATACATAACTCACTTATTTTGAGTTCTTCTTTTTGTTCAACTATATTTTTGTGTTGAAAGTGATAATTAGTTTTACTTTTATATTTATTTTTATGGTGATTTATTATATCTTTATAGACATCATATCCATAATAAGTAATATCTAAATCTTTATATATTATTTCGCCACATCTAAAATCACCGCAACCTAAATCAGTTACACTTTTAATATTATTATTTTTTATAAATCTTTGAATAAAAGGAATATATATTTCCAAATTATAACTGGTTAAATTGCTACCTCCGCCAGAATTTCCAGAAAACGACGAACATATAGTTTTTCCCCAGGATTCTTTTTCATAAATATTTGTAAATAAAACTTCACAATCCATAAAATTATTATTTAAATTTCTTTATATAGTTTAAATTTCTTTATATAGTTTAAATATTTTATGACGTACCGTTTGGATAAAATTTTTCATTACCCATATAACGAAAACCTGCTGAATTAATGATAGAAAAATGTCTATTGTGTCTGTAACCAAAATTAGTAATTATATTTGATTTATAATCTGTAAATGGTAATAACATAAAAATTAACATAGAATGAATATTTGCGTCCATCCAATAGTTCAAAAGACAACCATTCATTTCTAATAAATTATCAAAGTATTCTTTAATAAATGGATTCTTAAAAATTTTAAGATCCGCATAATGAAAATTATTATAAGGTGCTAGTCCCAAATATTTCTCATTTTTATCAATAAAACGATAATTTATTAAAGTTTCTTTAATATTATCATAATCATGACCTTTAGATATAATATATTTTTTAGTAAATTCATATAACGATTGCATGGGATATCCATGTTTTGCCTGTGCGTCATAAAATAGTGTCCTATAAGAATAATCAAATGCACTAACATTCTTTACAATATCTTCATGAAATGGTGGAATTAAAAAAGAATCATCGTCAAAACGAATATACGAATCAAACCCATTTTTAATTAAGATTTGCTGTAATTCTCCTGAGAAAAATCGACACATAAGCATATAACCTTTATTTCTACCAATATGATTAAAATCTAATTCTTCTCTAACAAAATCTAATTTATGAAATTCAACATTAGGTTGTATAACACGAATTTCTTCAAATTGTTTTTCTTGATAATCCTCGTGAAATATTAGATATTTATATTTTGATAAATATTTACTTGTATTTTCAATAGAATCTTTAAGCATTTCATAGCGCGAATCGCCACTAGAAAGTTTAGAATCAAATGGGCTCGCTAGATATACAATTGCAATATTCATAATATTATATTAAAATAATACAACTTTTATCTTTAATATAATTTTATCAATACTATTTTCGGTTTCATTAAATATATAACCGTTCACAATATTAATTATATATTGTGAACGGTTATTTATTTAAAGCGTTCAATAAATTAGCAATGTATTCTAGAATGTTTTTATACGTCAATATATTTTTTACAAATTCTTTATTATTTTGTATTATTCTTTTATCTGAGATAATATTTCTATTATTAATAACATCTTTTAATTGTTCGATATTCGTACAAGAAATATAATTTTCGTTATCAGACAATAAGTAAGAATAAAATTCTTCAAACTGTTCGGTACATACAATAGGAACACTATTCATAGATAGTAAGAGCCTCATACGGTCTGTTCCAGCATCTTGGGGATCTATAAGAATTGGATACTTATATTCAAAATGTTTTGAATAAGGTAGATACTCTTTTCCACATTTATTCAAACTGATTAATTTTAAATTTTCATTGTTCCATAAATATCCGTCACAAATATTCAAATTATTAAGCATATAATTAAAATATTTTTTTCTTTTATCGCCAGCATTATTACCCGCAAAAAAAAACTTATTTTTTTTATCCTCAAAAGGCAATGTATCATTTTTAAATATATAAGATTTTGTATCTTCCCATTTTACACCTTCGCAATTATTATCCAATTTAACTTGATAATTATTCATTAAATTATCGTTCGTAAAACGGAAATTAGGTATAAGAAAAACCCCTTTATTATTATTTTTTGGACGACAAAAATTAAAATGTCCTTTTCTGGGCTTATCGTCAAGATTTATTTTTATGCTACAATCTGATACAGAAAAGTTCTTTAATGTGTCTTCAATCATAACTTTCCACGCTATAGATCTCTGTTTCCAATGAATGGATACGCGAGGTGTGTTTACGATCTTATTATTTTTAATTTTAATTAAAAGCACTTCTCCTCTAAGAGGCTTTTCATTTTCTTCATTATAAATTCTGATACTTTCTTTATCGCTTTGATTTTTTATAATTTTTTCAAATAACATAAAATTTACTTTTGTACCACTTTGAATATTCCCCATTTATTTAAAATATATAAAAAAAAATCACCATTTTAAACTTATAAAAAAATTTCACCAATAACAACTATTCTCACAAAGTCTTGGGTTTTTTGAAAGAGATTTTGGCTTATCTTCTTCCTTTACAGAACACCATTTGTCACTCATCATTTTTGAAATTATTGGATGATGTAACCAACGGTTCCCTTTTATTCCAAAATATAGTTGTAATCCTCCGCCAATATACATGACGTTTTTATTTAATTCTTTATAAATAAAATTTGATGTTATCATACCAAAACCACCACAACTTACTAATGCAATATCAAAATCAAATTCATCACAAATTTTAGATAATTCTTTTTTTATAATTTCATAATGATATATCCATGAATTATTATCATGATTTCCTCCATTTTGTTGAGGTGGTTTATATATATAAAATTCTGTAGTTTCATGAAAAATAGATTTATCAAAAATCTCAGAATGAATTGATAATTGAGATTCAATTGTTTTTTTATGCGATGAAATTATTAATACTTTTTTATTTTTAAAATACTCATTCATTTTATATTCATCTTCTTTCATAAAATAAAATGGTTCTAGTGCTTGAGCGCAGATTCGTTTTTGATTTGGAGCTATCTTATCAAGAAAATTATAAAATTTTTTTGCTTGTTCGTACATACCACCAGACCATACCGAAAGCAAAGTAGAATTTATACACGATTCTGTATAATGATTAACATAAGATTTCAAATCATCAATTTTCAAAAATTGAATGCCTGCAGTTCCTAACATTTCTTGAAATAAATAATCTGGAATATTTTGCTTGGAAAGTATTTTTCCACACAAACTTGGCTCGTTTCCTGATAATCTACCAATAAAAAATTTTTCATTTTTACTATCTTTATCTAACATAAAATTCTGTAAATAAATAAACGAATCATTTTTTTCTTTTTCTGTAAAATTCTGTGAAATATTTGAAAATTCCATTTTTTTAAAAAAACAATAAATAACTTTATATCATTTTCATTAGATATTATGATTATCATATGTCTGAACCTGAATATCATACTTTCTACATATTCCCAAATCTATTATTTTTTTGATATCAAAAATATTAATTTTGTATAATTCAGATTTATATTTTATAATATCTTCTGCATTATATATTTTTTCAATAATTTTATTATACTCGTCATCGGTAGCAATAAACCAAATTTTTTTAAATACATCATAAGAAGATATAGTAAACCAATCGCATGGATGCCTTCTAATTCTATTATAAACACTATTTTGTTTCATATTGAATATAAGTTTATTAAATTCTCCTTGATAACAATTGGCCACAAATAAATCTGTTCTTATTCTTAACGTAATGGCTTCAGGATGTATTAATTTCTTATTATCTATGAATTCAACCATTTGTTTTATTCCATAAAACATTTTATACGTTCTAGGCGTCCAATGTTCAATTTTACCATTTAATTGGTTTTGTTGAATCGTCCTGCCATAAATATTTTTATAAATTAGGTCATCATCAGGCTCTATGCAAGGCACAAAGTAATCAACGTTTTTTATTTTATTTGAATAATCGTCGTCTTCATTTTTCCAATAACCTAAAAAAACTTTTGAATCATATTTTATTAATGTTTTAAAATAAAGTATCATATTATTTACATAGTCTATATTAGGTCTGATTGGTCCAGTAATAATTAAATTAACAGAATTCATATAATAATTATTACTAGTTTATTTATATCATAATTTCTCCATTTAAATATAATTTTTAATAATATTATTAGAAAATATGAGTAAACCATCAAGCTTTTCAACAATATGTACGTCCAATTGCGCATTTGAGTTAATTGGATTATTATTATCGCTTTCTATTTTTCATACATATGAAACAATTTATATTCTAACTGATACTAAAACAAAAAAAATGATAGATGAAATGACTCCACAGCCAAAATTAAAGATTAAATGGTTTATTGAACTAGATAAATATGATGGAATGAATAGACAAATTATGACAAGAAATAATATTTTTGGCGATTTTTTGAAGAATAAAATGAAAATAATGAATTATGCATTAAAAGATTTTCAAGATACCTTATTACTAGATAGTGATATTATTATAACAGGAACTGTAAATGACATAGATAAAACAAAAGATGTTGGGTTATCACCACAATATATAAATACGACCGGCATAGACAAAAGCGGATATTATAATGCGGGAATGCTATGGTGCAGATCAGAAAAAGTTTTAAATACATGGAAAAATTCCATAAATAATTTTCACGATTGTCCGGAACAAATAAATATGAAAGAATTAAAAATGTATCCACACTTTGAATTTGGAGAAAATTACAATTTACAATGTTGGAGATATTATTTATCGCCAGAAGGAATAGAACAGGTTTCTAATAATATTACATCTATACCTAATGATACCATATATTATAAAAATAAACCATTAAAATTTATTCATACACACTTTCTAGATAAAAGATTTCATTTATTCAATAACAATATAATGTATCATTTAAATTGTGCCAAAATGTATAAAATATTAGCAATTATATTCAGAGTTATAAACAATAAATGGATATTAAAAATACCAAAACAACCTATGAATGGAATGGGACAACATAATAATGACAGTTATAGAGAATTGCCATTACTTATGAAATTAAAAAATAAAGACGTTGATTTTGTTTACAATGATAAGTCAATGCATTGTTGGTTAGAACCGAATATTTTGACATATGATAGACCAACATTAGAATGGTGTAATGCAGAAATTCATAATGCTTCATTAATATTAATGGGAAATGGTGATATTGAACTAGAAGGAAAACAACTAAAAGATAATATCCAACATATGAATGTAATGCCGTGGATATTTTGGCCGAGAAAACCCATATTACTTGAAAAGTTATTACAAAAACATCCCTTATTGAATTATAATGAGCGTACAATAGAATCCATTTTTATTGGTAATTTTGAAAATAACGTCCAAGAGAAGTTTCGTAAAACAAATGTGAACTGGGAAAGTGTGTTAGATGAATATCACTGCACGAAAGGAAAAAAACATAAATTTACTCATGAAGAATATCTTATGAAATTAAGTAACTCTAGATATGGTTTATGTTTACGCGGATACGGTAGTAAGTGTCATCGCGAAGTTGAGTTGATGGCTTTTGGAACTGTGCCAATCATAACACCCGAAGTATCCATAAAGTCATACATGAATCCGCCAATAGAAAACATTCATTATATTACAGCAAATACGCCAGAAGAATTAAAAGCGAAAATAAATAATATAGACAAAAATAAATGGGATGAAATGTCAAAAGCGTGCTCTAAATGGTATTTTGAAAACATACACAGTGTAAATTGTTGGAATAATATGATAGAAAATATATTGTATAAATAATATAAATCTTAATTAAACGTATGATAATTGAAGAAAATTATAGAATGTTAAAAAATGATAATCTAAACATAACTTTTGAATATAAAATAATTTAAATACCTATTTTTAAATAAACTATAATGGATATTCCAATTATAGTTTATCATTTGGGGTATAGAGATTATGTTCCACTTTGCATGAAACAAGCTTTGAAATATAACAAAAATGTTATTTTGATAACAGATAATGTAGAAAAATATAAACAAATAAAAGGAATAACATTGGTGGATTCAAACAAATATGTGGAAAAAATAAATACCTTTCAAAAATTATATATTCATTTATCTACAAATTCGCGCATCTTAGAATTATTGTGTATTATAAGATGGGTTGTCGTACATGAGTATATGAATGAAAATAATATCGAACGCGCATTCATATGCGATAGTGATATTTTAATTTATGATAATATCACAGAAGTAGATGATAAATACTTGAAACAATATCCATTTATGTTATGTAGTTCTCCATCTAAAAATTTATGTGGCTCTCACTCAATATGGAATATTTCAGAATTAGAAAAATTTGTAAAGTTTGTATTTGAATTTTATGAAAACCAAGAAAATCGCGTTAACATGATTGAATGGTATTCAAAAAACAAATCAGTAGGAGGAATTTGCGATATGACTTTATTGTATTATTTCGCACATAATGAATCCAAATTCAATGGTCTGCGTTTACCAAATTATCCATCATTCAAAATGGAACTCAATCAAATATTTGATAATAATTTTACATTTGACTTACATATGGATTCTGAAGGAAATCACAAATATCCGGAAGATTGGGAAATGACCGAACGAGGATCAAAAAATATTAAATATATAAACAATGTTCCTTATTGCTATAATAAAAGATTAAAGAAAGATATAAGATTTTCTTTATTGCATTTTCAGGGTAGAAATAAAGCTATTATGGGAGAATATTACAATAAAACTAATATTGTATGATAATTATTGTATTCAATATTAATATAAAAACTAAAATTTCATATTAACAATAATGCATATACATTTATTATTGGCATATATTGGTACACCAAATAACTACTGGGAATATTATTTAGATAGTGCGCTATTAAATAAAGATATTCTTACTCTTTATATTTTTTCGGATATAGATATACCAGAGAGTTATATTCAAAAATATAAAAATGTAAAATTTATACCTGTAACCTTTGATGAAATAAAAAATAGACTTTATTCTTTTCTAAAAAACAATCTCAAACTTGATTTCCATATCAATGATTTTGAAAATATTAAAATTCGTAAATTATGTGATATAAAAGTTATATATAGATATATATTTTCTGACTATATAACCTTTTCATCTGACGAAGATTACGTTGGGTGGTGTGATTGTGATTTAATTTTTGGAAACATAAGCCATTTTTACAAAAAATACAATTTTTATAATTATGATTTACTAGGTAATTGGGGACATTTTACCGTAATAAAGAATAAACACATATTCTGGGATGAATTATTGAAACAAAAAGAAACAATTTATGAAATTTTTAAAGAGCCTGAACATTGCGGGTTTGATGAATATAGCAAAAATAATGCACGTAAATTATGGGTAAAATTATATCATGAAAAAAAAATGAAATTATTTTTATTTAGCTGGGATCAAATATTTTCAGATGTTGTTCGTCAAGATGAAAGCGAAGATATGTATGTATGGACTGAGAAAAACGCAAGAGTATATTTTGAATATGTTGTAGACGATGGTCTATATAAAGTTTATAGAGATAGAAATATAAAAGTCCCTACTATATATTCTCATTTTCAAAAAAGAAAATTTTCCAATATAATAATTAAAAAAAATTACAATAAAATTATTTTTGATAATTCAAAAATAGAAGAATCTTAATGCTCTTGAGATAAATATTTAATTTTATTAAAAACTAATAAACGATGTTTTTGTGCCAATTCCATTGTTTTATTTCTTAATTCTACAATATTTTCTCTACCATTTTCCATAAATGTACTATTTCCATCAATTTCATATCTTGGGTGCCCCCCCTGATTATTGCAAAAATGATTATTCAGTGGAAATAATAATTCAGGTCTGTATACAAAATTATACCAATCATCGCAACACCAATTTAAAATTTCTTCTGGAAAAAACCATCCAAAAATTTCCATGTGACGTCTTGATACAAACGCTTGTGTTAATATTCGTGAATTATTATTAATCGGTCCGGTAACTCCAATACCATGGTGTGTTTTTAAAACATTTATACAATCATTTACCCAATTTTTTGTAACAAAATTCATATCATCCCCACACTGAAAAAAATAGTCGCAATTTTCATCATACGCCTTTTTAAATAATATATTCCACATTTTTGTTAAATGACCTTTTTCAACATCATCCATATAAATAAAGTCAAATGAAATATTTGAAAACGCTTTGTTAAATTTCATTATTTCTTCTTGATTTTGCAAATTGTCAAAAACTTTATCACCCCGATCAATTCCAATATAAAACTTATATTGATGTTCTTTATCAGATGAAAGTAAAAAAGTTTTTAATGTTAAATTGTATAAATAACTTTCTTTTATATTTTTCCAATCACGATTTTTAGAAGTACATGGAATTAGTAATCCAATTTTGTGTGATGTCATTTTTTAATTATTAATTAATCTGTATGTTTATATATTTATCAACATTAAATATATTAATCTTCTTTTTTATCAAATATAGTGCTAAATTCGCCAAAGACCGGGCACTGAATAGTTAAATTCGGAATTTCTGCCAAATCAAAATCATCAATGCTGATGTCATGAATCGGCGAAAATAAACATTTATTTTTTGCATATTTATTACATTTCGGACAAAATGGTGGCGGGATCTCGCTGATGATAAATGGCAAATGAAAACTATCATTTTTTAATTGTTGAATTTTATCAAAATCATCGTGAAGCAAATCAATATTTTTAATATTCCAAATATTATTCGTATTATATTTGCGAATATTATTTCGGAAAAATCGCGAAGGAAGCGTTCTGATAGAAACGTTCATAGATGTTCTTTCTTACTGTGAAATATAACTCAGTGGGGAGGGGCGCTTTAAATCAATTTTTATTTTATATAATTAATTTAAAAAGCGACTTAAAGACGATTTTATTTTTTATAAAAATGAGTAAATTAATTGAACCGTGTCATGGAATTAAGTAACATTATTAAAAAGTAATTTATAATAATGTTATAACATTAGTATAGTATGAAATTAATATCCTTATTGACTCAAAAAATTATTTTCGAAAACTTATTATACACGAGCATCAATTTATCTCAAGCAGTGTATTGCAATACTAGTAAATGGGAATGTCTTACTTGTTCTCCTGAAAATATTATAGAAACAACTTACGAAGATTATGGCGAAAAGAGCTTGATTGGATATAACAATAAGTTAGATACTTTATTTTTGTCATTTCGCGGAAGTTCAAATATTCAAAATTGGATTGATAATATACAAATAGAACACCACTGCATTGACAATACTAATAATATATGCGTAGAGACCGGCTTTTACAAATTATATGAAGATCTTTATCCATTTATTTCTACCGAAATAGATAAACTTTCTCAAAAATATAAAACAAATGAATTATTACTAACCGGACATTCTATGGGTTCCAGTATTGCTTCTCTCTTTGCATATAATTTTTCTAAAATAGGTTATAATACTACAATTTTTACATTTGGTTCGCCGCGAGTTGGTAATTATGAATTCGTTCAAGATTTTTTCTCAAGAAATATAACATCTTTTAGAGTTACACATTACTATGATATTGTTCCGCATTTACCACAATATAGACTAAATTATCACCATATTCCTAACGAAATATGGTATAATGAAAACAATACATATTATAAAATATGTAATGATTCGAATTTAGAAGAAGACCACGAATGTAGTAACAGTTGTTATCCTTTATCATGCTCTAGTATAAGCGATCATTTGAACTATTTAAATATTACATTTGGTAGTGAGGGTAGTTGTTAATCATATTATTTAGGTTGTTGTCTTGCTTTCACATGTTGTTTTGCTTGTATAAAACCCATCATTACATACATCACCGCAGCCCATCTTGACACATTCATTATTAGTTAAACAATATTCTCCACTATCCTGATCGGCATCTGTTATACTATTTTCTGTTTTACATTTATTCATGTTACAATATTTTGTACTAGATCCACAATCATTATCATCATTTTCTTCTTTACAAATATCGCCAATTAAACAATATTGTTTTGCATATGAATCTTCATCTGAATCATTTTCCATTTGATCTTTTGCATCATTACAGTTATCTTCAGTAATATATGTTCCAATATGAATGTCATGACAATCGCCAAATTTTAATTCTTCACAACTTTTATCATTTTTTAAACAAAAAATCATATCGTCTGAACTCATAATAGTTAACTTATCTATATCATCTGTAGTATACTCTGAACCGTTATTTATTAATGCATCTTTCCATTCATTACATTCTTTTTTTTCGTCAAACCGGTTTTGACAATTATCTTCACTAGAAATTTTTTTACATATTTTTTCGCCACTTGTTTCGCCATCAACTAAACAATATTCTTCAATTTTACTGGTTTCATTGTCTGTCTCACTTTCATCATCCGCACCACTTTCAGATAATGGCGATAAATTAAAAAATATAATAAGAGCAAGAATCATAAACATCAAAAATCTAATAACCGATGTATTATTATTCATTTTTGTATTATATATTAATAATTATTTTTTTTTCCATTCTCGTCCCACATATTCCAATCAATATCATTTTTATGTCCTCCAAAATACGAAACGCCCCATTTTTCCAACATAATTTTATTAACATTTTTTCCATCATATTCTAGTTCAAGTAATAGCCTCCCGTATTTATCTGTTCCCTCATTTTTTACAACATTTACAATTTTTCCATATATCATATTTGTAATATATTCTTTAGACCATTGCGCCACCTTTTTTTCTTGTAGATCTTTTGTGCGGATTTCAGCACAATCATATCCCAACATACGAATGTTGAAACGAACGCGCTTTTCATTCATAATGGTTGCAATAGTAACCGTATCTCCATCATAACATTTAACAATCTTTCCACGAGAAAATGCCGGAACAAATTGCTCGCAATTTTTATAATCACAAGATTCAAGTTCACTATCACTCATAATATGATAATATACTATTGTTAATTATATTTAAGTACTTATAGAAATATTATTACAAGATGAATGTAGATGATAAAAATATTACATTTAAAAAATATTTTATAAATATACCAAAAAATAGAATTTTACCAGTTTTTAATAAATTATCAGGGATGTTAAACGATGAAGAATTTAAACAAGATTTTATAGAAGAAATTATCGGAGAATTCTCTTCAAATGGATTTATTGTCTTTTTTTCAATTGTTGGTGGCGGAATCGCTTTAACAGTTCATCCGATTGTCGGAAGCATTATATTGATAATGTCACTTGCATATGGAAGTTTTGTAAAGGTTTTTTGTGGCAGGTATTATAAAGAAAAAAGGTCTCTTAGAGATGCTAAAAAATCTCAAGTAGAAAGAATATCAACACAAAAAAGGATTGAGGACGGAATTTTTAATGTTTTTAAAAAATGGGACTCAAATTCTTCTATGAAATATTTTCGTACCAACACTGCAAAATATGGATTTATAAGACTGACATCTAGAATTAGTTCTAAAAAAGGAAAGGTTTTCCCAGAAGATCATAAAAAGATAGTCGTTAATGAAGAAAATTCATCTTGATGCATACGGAGAACATAACAATGCTATGAAGCAAGACATGAGAGAGCGCTTGATTGGACTTGATCGCAAATACGAAACATATACAAATATCATAAATTGTATTCAGATATCTATCATAGTGTTTGCTGCGACGTCTACATTTATTCAAGCATCATCTGAAACAATGCAAATAACTCAATTCATTTTTTTTAATAAATGTGAAAAATCGTCTTTGTTCATTATTATTTTTTGAATATTAATGAACATAATTAATATATTTTTAAGATACTTTGAATTTTATTGGGAATGTTAGGAATGGGTGTAACTAACGAAGAAATTAATTACTGTAAGCCAATCCGCCCATACCACTCATGATGCGGAGAACATTATAGTTTCTGGCGTAGACGCGCACCTTGGCGGTGCTGGTGCCCTCAACAGTGGCGTTCGAGAGAACAAGCTGAAGGGTGGCGTTGTCAATGCGCGACATATTGCAGGTACCCGACGGCTGGTGCTCCTCCGGGCGGAGCGCGAACGAGTAAACGTTGACGCCGGTGTCCGGAGCACGCGAATGGTGCTGCCACGGCTGAACCTGGTCGAAGTAGGTGCCCTCACGCTCCGAGAAGCGGTCCTGGCCGTTAAGCTGCAACTTGGCAGTAACAACCGGGTTCTCACCCCAGCAGTGCATGTCAAGCGAGGTCTCGGCGAGGACGAAGGTGCCCGCATCCGAAACTCCCGAATTGATGACGCCCTGGTTCCACGAGCCACCAAAAGTCGCATTAGCGGTAACATCCGCGCCGCCAGCAGTCTCGAAGAGTTCATTGGTGATGAAGGCATCGCCGGTGTCGTCTATGAGACTGGCCGGGCTACCGAAGGCCTTAATGGAGTTCGGAAGAGCATCAACGGCATCAGTGTAGTTGAACGGCTGCGCGCCAAGAGCCTTGTAAAGAGTCTCGCCGCCAGTGAGCGAAGCGCAGTAGTCAACATTGGCATCCGGCTGGACCACCCAAACAAGCTCCTTGCACGGGTGATTGAAGTTAAGACGAACTTTATTCGAGGACGAACCAACCGACTCAGCGCCAGTGTACTGAAGCTGTTCGATGAGGTACTCGTGCGGGTTCTGGGCCATACGACGTCTCTCATCGGTGTCAAGGTAGACGTAGTCAACGTAAAGCGATGCCGAAACAAGCGACTGGGCGTAAGCGGTCGAAACCTTGGCATCGACACCATCGGCGGCTGCTAAGTCGCTTACCGCGAATAAGCACTCATCAATGGCACGAAGGTCGAGGTTGATCTTAACCTCGTGGTACTGGAGGGCGATGAGCGGAAGCGCGAGACCCGGGTTCGCGCAGAACCAGAACTGAAGCGGGATGTAGAGAGTGGTCTCCGGGAGAGCATTTCTCGGGGCACAAACCTGTCTCGGCGCCGACGAATCGCATGGTCCGTCAACATCGGCGAACGACGGGTCAGTGACGAAGGTGAGCTGGGTGGTGTTACCAACCATCTTGTTGTAACCAGCCTCCTGGTTCTTGTCCATGGTGAGCTGGCACCAGATGTGCATCCAATCACCGTACTGTTTCTCGATTCTCTGACCACCAATCTCAACCTCAACATTCTCAATAAGCTGGTGTCCTGGGAAATCAAGCCATCTGGCGTAAACATTATTACCAGAATCAACAAGCGACTGGCCGATCTCCGGAAGAGTAACCTGCAAGTAGGTTCTGTAAGCTAAATCACCATTTCTTGAAACGGTGCATGTAACTCTGCGGCCGAAATCAGCTTGGCCGTTAAAGGTCTGCTCGATCGACTCCATAGCAAAATTGGTGTGTCTTCTGTATGTAACTTTCCAGAAGGTAATCTGCGGATTACCAGTTAAGTAAACGTCCTGTGCGCCGTAAGCTACTAATTGCATTAAACCACCACCCATGATTTTCTGTTATACTATACTAAAAGAAAAAAAATAAAATATTTAATCTAAATTAAAATATTTTGTAATAAATTTATTCAAAAAGTCTTCTGTAAAAACTTGTTTCTCCTTACTTTTATGCTTTGAAAATATATAACTATTTTTATTTTTTTTTACATGCCACCCATCTTCTATTGCGTTAAAAATAAAACACATTTTGCTTAAGTCCTTGTTATTAGAATAATTCTTTTTTAAATCTATCTCATTCATTTGATTATATTTTTTATTTTATATTTAAAAGAAATACACAAAAAAATATATATATATGCAAGACATTGAATCAAATTATACTTTAGATAAATTATTTTCAAATCAAATTAATATATTTAAAGAAGACGAAAAAAAAATTATTAAAAGATTAAACAATAAAATAGAGATAATTGAAAAAAAAATTAAAATGTCAAATGATGATGATAAAATAAATAATTATAGAATAAAAATAAAAAGTCTTGAATCCAAAATAAATAATTCTCACCGAAAAATAGATAATTATTTGCTGTCTAATTCAGATCAATTGTTTGATTATTTTGTTACAAAACAAAACATTGAAAAAAACAATAATCCTAAAAAGGCATTAGATAACTTTTTCAAAAAAAATAAAAAGGAAGAATTTATTTCACATAGCAAATGTAGTCAGAATATGAAAGATTATTTGAAAGAAAATAATTTTGATGTATATATAGAAAACTATCACTATCGCGACTCAAACAATGACGAGTGCGAAACATGTTCGATATGCAACGAAGGAGAACTAATAAAATCAATCTATGACGGTATATTAATATGTAATAGATGTTTTTCAATAGATAAATATTTAATACATAATGATAAACCCGCCTATAAGGAACCCCCTAAAGAAATATCTTTTTATGCATATAGAAGAATTAATCATTTTAAAGAGATATTGGCACAATTTCAAGCAAAAGAATCAACTGATATACCCGATAATGTTATTGTAAATATAAAAAATCAAATAAAAAAAGAGCGCATATCCATAGATACTCTTACAAGCAAAAGAACAAAAGAAATACTAAAAAAATTAGGTTATAATAAATATTATGAACATATAACATTTATAAAAGACAAATTGGGAATTAAACCACCAATAATGAGTCAACAATTAGAAGAAACCTTGTGTAATTTATTTATAGATATACAGGTACCATATGCAAAATATTGCCCTACCGATAGGGTAAACTTTCTTAATTATTACTACACATTATATAAATTGTGCGAATTATTAGACGAAAAACAATATTTACCACACTTTCCCATGCTTAAAGACCAAAAAAAAATAGAGCAAGATCAAATATGGAAAAATATTTGCCAAGATCTAAAATGGGATTTTATACCAACACTTTGATATTTTTAGGTTTTAATAATATGTTCTTTACTTTATACAATTATTAGATCATATTATTATATTAAATACTCAACATTTGTTAATAATTTTAAAATCCGCCGGGGAATCTAACTAGATTTGCACCAATACCGAACCCGGCGCCAGTTCTAGCACTTTCTCCCATAGAAGGAATATAGGTGTCGAGAACAGAGAAAGTTGCAGCAGCAGTTAACGCTATTAACCCAATTTCATCTAATTTAAGAGATGCCTTAGGAATCGCGTAACAGGCGACGGCTACCATAAGACCCTCTACTAAATATTTAATTACTCTTTTTAAAACCTCTTGAACGTTCAATTGCATAATTATTTATAATATATAAATAGAAAAAAAATATAAAAAACTTATCACTATACTATAAATAATGAGTGAAAGTGAGTATATTGATTTATTGGACGAAGATAAAGCTATTGCCGAACAAAAATTTGTTTGTCTATCTTTTGTTTCTCCAGAAAAAATACTAAAGGATAAGAAACTTTTCTTCTTTCAGAAATTTGTGGAAGAATATAATTTCAATAAGAATGCAGAGCTTCTTACAAAATATAGCAATTACTTGTCATATAAATATAACCTAAAAATTGATGATGTGATGGAGGATCTCAAAGAATTTTCTACAGTTGAAGGAGACACAATGTATAAGAATGTCGATGAAGATTATAAAAATTTCATGGACCGGAATGAAGATAAATATGAATCAGAATTTAATAAGAAACATGAATTTCAAACCTCTGTTAGAGGTATTAAGGTTAGGGGCGTATTCCCTACACAAGAGGAGGCTGAAATGAGATGTAAAATGTTAAGACAAATTGATGCTAATCACGATGTTTATGTTGGACCCGTTGGGTTATGGGTTCCATTTCACCCAGATGCGTACAAAACCGGAAGAGTAGAGTATCTTGAAAAGGAGCTTAATCAGATTATGCATGAGAAACATAAAAACGAAGAAGAGGCCAAACTTCAGTTTGATAAACGCGTAAAAGAATCTAAATTGAATGCTATTTCTGAAAATATTGAAGATGCCAAGAAACATGGTAATAAACTAACACAAACAATTAATAAAGACGGGGAATTGGTCGGAACCGATGAAGGTAATACTCTGGAGAAAAAACTTGGAGTAAACGCCTCAATGGACGAAATTAAAAAAGAGTTGTTTCAGGGTGATAATATTGTTACCAAGATGACAGATCATGGATTGAGTGATTTAACATAAAATTGATTTATAATTATTTGTTAATATTTAACTACAGTATATCTTATGATGGATAAACCGGAACAACAAAATCTTTCACCCAAAACTAAAAAAAAAATAAATAGATGCAATGTTTGTAAAAAAAAGATCATTGTAAATATTACATGCACTAAGTGCGACAATGTATTTTGTATTAAGCATAGATGTCCTGAAAATCATAATTGTATCCACGACTATAAAAAAGATTTTCAAATACCCGAAAAAATTATTACCTCGAAAATAGAAGCGATTTAAATGTTTCTGTTGTAATTTATAACAGAAACATTCTTTATTGTGCGATTTTATTTATATTATCCATAAATATAAATGACAACGAGCATTGTATTTGGAGATATTGATTATTCCGAAATAGAATTTGATATAGACTCAACCGATGATTCTATGTTGACAGATCCTAGTGCGTCTATTATTGCGTTGCAAAATTTACGCATATTGAAAACCCGAGAAACTGGCGAAGTACAAGTAATACCAAATACAGCCGGGCGAACGCAAACAACTATGATCGATTTCACACAAAATAATTCAAGCTACGAAGACCAAAAAATGAGGCGCAAAGTAGAAGTGTTAAAATATAAAAAACATGTAAATGAAACAAAAAAAACTCAATTTTCCGCACTTGCATCAAGGCGAGGCAAGTATTCAAAATCAGCAGCTATACAAAGTACTTGTTCGGAAAACGTAGAGAGGAGGAAAGTCGCGTCAAAGTCTGGTATAAAATGTGATAGGACAATACTTGTCTTTAATCCAAACGTTCAGTATATTGATAAATTATAGATTATTTCATTTCGGTACTAAACATTCGTCAATTCTGTTGTAAATATCTCCTGAAGTACATATTTCATCCTTGTAAGCTTGTATACATTGGCGCATGTTGTCGTCGGTTCCCAAATAACAATACATATCATCTGCATCAACAATTTGAGATCTTGAATATTGAGATCTCAAATCACTATTAACCATCCTTTTTTTTTCTTTTGCCACATTTCCGACGCGTTTTATTTTATCTTCTTCAATTACTTTTCCATCCTTCTTTATTTTGTCTTCTTCAATTATTTTGTCTTTTTCTTTTTTTTTTATTTCCTTTAACTTCTCGTCACCATCTTTTATAACAGTTACCTTTTTTGAAACCTCCTTTTCTTTATTAAAAACGCTTTTTATTCTAGCATTGATTTCTTGTCTAAAATAATAAAGTAATCCTCCAATAATAATTAAAAACACTAATAAAAGAGGGAAAAATAAACTGGTAGTAGGCGAAGAATCATCTGTGGAATTAGAACTATTGTAATTGTTAGGTGACGAATTATAGCCCGGTACATTATTATTACCCGAATTATTTGAAATGTTACTATTTGAAATGTTATTATTTGGTTTTGTTTTAATTTTATTTAAGACTTGATTAAGTGAAGTTTTTTTTACATTGCTAAAATTAGTATCATATACTTCATTCACAGTATTTTTGATGGTATTTTTCATAATTAT
>ERZ887830.871-NODE-871-length-18123-cov-7.689562_pt1 | contig 18123 bp, 17 predicted proteins | sample MGYA00521101_ERZ887830 | MGnify/ENA primary metagenome ERZ887830 (study PRJEB32303, sample SAMEA104408592) | aquatic metagenome | biome: Marine water; feature: Pelagic; material: water | place: Baltic Sea | collected 2014-06-05T16:38:00 | depth 1,762 m ... | reverse complement strand
AAGAGCTGAAACAATATCTGGCAGAGCGCCCCCAGACCAACTTTATCGAGTCCGTCACAACAGAGGATGTGCCTTGGACTGTGGGCGGATTGGATGCGGAACGCTTTACTCTGCGGTTTCCGTTCTCGTGGAAAAAGCAACGCTACCTGTTTGACCGTTATGTCAAGCTACAGCGTCGGGTGCGGTTCAAACGCAAGATACCGGACGGTCTGATCCCGCATCTTGGCTCTCAATGGTGGTGCCTGACCCGGCAGACCCTGTCGGCCATTCTTGAGGACCCGGACCGCGAGGAATATGATCGGTACTTTCGCAAGGTCTGGATCCCGGATGAAAGCTATTACCAGACCTTGGTCCGCCAATATTCGTCGAATATCGAGAGTCGCTCGCTGACCCTGTCCAAATTCGATTTTCAGGGAAAGCCGCATATTTTCTATGACGAGCACCTGCAGCTTTTGCGGCGGTCCGATTGTTTCGTTGCGCGCAAGATCTGGCCTCATGCGAACCGGCTTTACAGCACCTTCATGAATATGCCCGCCGATCTTCCCAGCGATGCAGAGCCTAATCCGGGCAAGATTGACCGGATTTTCGCCAAGGCTGTCGACCGCCGCACGCGGGGTCGTGCCGGGTTGTACATGCAAAGCCGCTTTCCCTATGACGGATGGGAAAACGGCAAGACCTGCGCGCCCTATTCCGTGTTCGAGGGGTTTTCTGACCTTTTCGAGGATTTCGAGGTCTGGCTAAGCAAGATGGTCGGCGCGCGGGTGCATGGGGCCTTGTTCGCGCCCGAACGGGTCGAGTTCGCGGGGAACCAGAAAATCTATGGCGGGGCGCTAAGCGACAGTGCGCAACTGCGCGATTATAACCCGCGCTCTTTCCTGACCAATCTGATCTGGAACACGCGGGGCGAGCGTCAGTGTTTTCAATTCGGCCCGCGCGACACTCAAAAGATCGATTGGTTCATGGCAGGGGATTCCAACGCTCAGATCTCTGTGATTACAGGCGCTTGGGCTGTTCCCTTGTTTCATTCGAACAAGAATTTTTCCGAGATCCGCAAAGAGGCCGCGCGATTGCAGAAGATCGAGACAAAGCATCTGGATGTCTTGCGCAGGCCACACACCAAGGCACGCGTGCGGATCTGGACGATGGCGGATTTCATCGAAAGCCCGATGGAACCCCTGCAAACAATTATTGACGAGATTGGGGCGCGCAATATGCGACGCCTGACCGAAGCGCCGCGTATGGTGGATCTGACCGGGTTTGGCCAGTTTCTTCAGAACCTCAAGAACCAAGGGATGCACCCGCATTTGATGGGGGATTTCCCAAGCGGTGACACCTTGACCTCTGCCCCTAAAAAGCAGCGTAAACCGTATCTTATCAAGAAGTAGACCGACATGGGTAAGCGTTTCGATTATTTTGTGGTCTTCGCCGAGATGCGCACGGGCTCTAACTTTCTAGAGGAAAACCTGAACGAAATACCGGGGCTGCATTGCTATGGCGAGGCGTTCAATCCGCATTTCGTTGGGCACGCGAACAAGTTCGATCTGCTTGGGATCGATATGAAAAAGCGAGAGGCAGATCCGGTCAAATTGATCGACCAGATGCGGGTCAAGACCGATGGGTTGCCGGGCTTCCGGTTTTTCCACGACCATGATCCCAGAATTCTGGAAACGACCCTGCGCGACCCGCGCTGTGCCAAGATCATCCTGACGCGCAACCCTGCCGACAGCTATGTCTCGCGCAAGATCGCGGCGGCCACGGGGCAGTGGCGACTGAACGATCTCAAGAACGCCAAGACGGCCAAAGCGCAGTTCGAGCGAGCGGATTTCGAACAGCATCTTGACGCCTTGCAGCAGTTTCAGCTTTTGCTTTTGAATGCGTTGCAGACCACGGGGCAGACGGCGTTTTACATCGGCTATGACGACCTGAACGATCTTGAGGTTCTGAACGGTTTGGGCAGCTTTCTTGGGGTTCAGCATAAGGTAGAGACCACAAGCAATCGTACCAAGGTGCAAAACCCCGCGTCTTTGGAAACCAAAGTTGCCAATTTTGACGAGATGCAAGAGGCGCTGGCACAGATTGACTGGTTCGATCTGACCCGCACGCCCAATTTTGAACCGCGCCGTGCGCCCGCGGTGCCAAGTTATGTGGCGGCCGCCAAGGCGCCGCTGTTGTTTCAGCCGATCAAGGCGGGGCCAGAGTTGCGGGTTCAGGCCTGGCTTGCGGCGCTGGACGGCGTTGACCTTGATGGGCTTCAACTGGGATTTACGCAAAAAACCTTACGCCAATGGAAACGCAAGAACCCCAGCCACCGCAGCTCTACCGTGATACGTCACCCCGTCGCACGTCTTCATGCCGCCTTTGTCACGCATTTCGTGAATTATGGGGCAGAGACGTTTTGGGATATGCGGGAAACTCTGCGCAAAACCTATGATCTGGCCATCCCCGAAGGCGCGCCGGATCACAGCTATGGTGTGGGGCAGCATCGCAAGGCGTTCCTGACCTTCATCAAATTCGTCAAAGGCAACCTTGGCGGGCAGACCAGTCTGCGCGTCGATGCCAGTTGGGCGTCTCAGACAGAGGTTCTGCATGGTCTGGCGCGGGTTATGGTGCCTGACATGGTGTTGCGCGACGATATGTTAGAGTTGGGGCTGGAACAACTGGCCGCACAGGTTGGTCTGACCTCGCCGGGTGTGATCCCGCATGTGGACAACGCGCCTGTGCTGCTGTCAGAAATCTATGACGAAGAGATCGAAGAGGCTGTGCGCGCTGCATATCAAAAAGATTATATGATGTTCGGGTTTCGCGCCTTCGACCCAAAGCGCTAGATCGCCTTCAGGCCGCTTCAGAGGCTGGTGCCTCGGTCAAAACCGCGTGCAGCGTGGCGATGTCGTTATTGGCGCGCAGCTTGTCACAGACATTGGCATGACGCATCGTTCTGGACACCAACGCCAATGCCTTTAGGTGATCCACGCCTGCCTCTGCGGGGGCGAACAATGCGAATACCAGATCGACAGGCTGGCGATCCACAGAGTCAAAATCAATCGCCTTTTCGAGGCGCATGAACACCCCGACCACCCGGTCAAGTTTCTTGAGCCGCGCGTGTGGCAAGGCGATGCCTTTGCCGACACCGGTCGGACCAAGCGCCTCTCGTTCGATCAAAGCCTCTACAGCGTCTTGCGGGGCCAGCCCGTAGGACTGGCCAGCGATGTCTGCAAGATCTTGCAGCAACCGCTTTTTGCTGGTGACAGTGCTGACAACTTTGACGGCGTCAGGCCGGATGATGCTGGATAGGTCCATGCGTCTCTATTCGTTTGCGACGGGCCTAAACCGTCAGTGTCAGGTCGAATTGCTGGGGTCGACCCAACCGATATTTCCATCTTCGCGCCGATAGACCACGTTGATGCGGTCGTTGGCCTCATGTCGGAAGATCAGCACAGGGGCACCTGCCAGTTCCATCTGCATCACGGCTTCGCCAACGGAGAGGGACGGGATTTTCGTTTCCATCTCTGCAATGATGACGGGCGTAAGGCTGTCGGGTTCCTGTGAATGATCCTCCTCGGATGCGGCGAGGATATACGAGGAACCACCAGAGAGTTCAACCGGGTGCATGCGTTCTTTGTGATGGTCTTTCAGCCTGCGCTTGTAGCGGCGCAGTTGTTTGTCCATCTTTTCGCCAGCCTGATCGAAAGCGGCATAGATATCAGTGGCATGGGCTTTGGCCTGTGCGGTCAGGCCGGTCGAGAGATGCACGATCGTCTCGCAGACGTATTCATGGGCATCGCGTGAAAAGATTATGGTCGCGTCCGTCGGGCGTTGGGAATATTTCGTCACCACCGTATCCAGCTCGCTGCGCACATGCGTTTGCAGGGCTTCGCCGATGTCGATCTGTTTTCCACTGATTTGATACTGCATAGCACCTCCTTAAGTCATGCCATTCTTCCGAACCCGAAGGCCGGACAGTGTCAGGATTTCGATTAGAGAATATTCATCGCCTCTGATGGGGTGAGGCGCGTAAAGGTGTGTCAGGTTTCGCTGCACACCAACGAGAATGGTAAGGTCACTCATCCCCTTCATTTGGCGCTAGCTTAGGCCCGTCTGTCAACCAAAACGCGACAGGAACGGTCAAAAAGCGTCAAAAAGATATTATTAGTTGAGTGAATTTATTAAGTAATTCTAAAGCTTTGCCCAAGATAGACGCGGCGCACGTTCTCGTCCTGCACGACTTCTTCGGTGGTACCACTCATCAGGACCTTGCCATCATGCAGGATATAGGCGCGGTCCACGATTTCCAGTGTTTCGCGTACGTTGTGATCGGTGATCAGCACACCGATCCCCCGGTTTTTGAGGTCAGCCACAAGCCCGCGGATCTCACCCACGGCGATCGGATCGACCCCTGCAAAGGGTTCATCCAGCAACAGATATTTCGGATCCGCCGCCAGACAGCGCGCGATCTCGACCCGGCGTCTTTCCCCGCCCGACAGGGACAGCGCAGAGGCACGGCGCAGGTGGCTGATGGAAAACTCTGACAGCAGTTCTTCGAGGCGCTCGCGGCGGCGGACCTTGTTCGCGACTGATATTTCCAGAATCGCCAGAATGTTGTCTTCGACGCTGAGCCCACGAAAAATCGAGACCTCTTGTGGCAGATATCCGATGCCCAGCTTGGCGCGGCGATACATTGGCAGATAGGTCGCGTCGCGCCCGTCGATCATCACCTGACCGCCTTCGGGGCTGACCAGACCGGCGATGGAATAAAAGGTTGTCGTCTTGCCCGACCCGTTCGGACCCAGAAGGGCCACGACCTCTCCGCGACCCAAATCAAGACTGACGTCCCGGATCACCGTCTTTTTGCGATAGCTTTTGCGCAGGTTGACGACATGCAGGCCAGCCTGTCCTTTGGTCACTGTAAGGCCTGGTTTGGCCATCAGTTCTTGACCTGTTGCAGCACCGTTTTCACATTGCCTTCCATCCGGCCATCCCCGGATTGCAGGTCATAGATCAACCGGTTTGCAGATAAGGCCGTCGGACCCTGGGTCACCAGAACATTGCCGGACATGACCAGCATTTCAGTGCTGAGGGTATAGACAGCCTCATCGGATTCGGCCGCCTCGGCGGCACTGACAAAGGTCACGTTGCCAAACATGCGGATCACCTTGATCTCGTTCTTTGCCCCATCCGCCCCATCGCCATATTCCACGCGCATCCGCTGGCAGGTCATGCGAATGTCTCCCTGAGCGACGATGACGTTGCCGGTAAAGATCGCAGCACCGCCACCCTGATCCAGTTCAAGCGATTCAGAGGTGATTTCAACGGGCGTGTCACTGTCGTGATCGCTAACCCCCAAAGAGATCGCAGCCCCCTGCGCAAGACCCATGGTCAAGGATCCTGTGAAAATCGCAAAACCTAAAATCACAGACCAAAGAAGAGATCGAACACTCATGGCAGTTCCTTATTCCTTAGGGTCGTATAACAGCTTCACATGGCCTTTGAAAACCAGCACGTAAGGTTGGTCATTTCCGGCCCGCTTGGACAATTCAAAACTATCGGCGCTCAGATTGCCAATCGGGGCGTCTACGGTCGTTCTTGTCTGGGACACAACACGCGTTGCGTCCAGCGCGATTTGCACGTGTTGCGTCTGCATAACGTAGCCGTCAGAGGTGGTGATTGTCACGCCATCGCTTAAGGTGGCAGACCCCGCGCTGTTATCGAGCGCCATTTCGGCGGCAACCACATCGATGCGCCCGCCACCGGGCAGGTCGATCCCCGCATTCACCCCGGTTCCACTAACGCGCTCTGAGTTGTTCGGATCCGGGCGGGCGCTTTGCGCAGACAGAGAGATGGCAGAGCCATCCTCGGTCACACTGGAAAAATTCGGCGCGCCAATGCGCTGTTCTCGCGCGATGCCTTCGACGTCGACATCTGCAAAGGGCAGGTTCTGTGCAGGGTCAACGGTGCGCGCAACAAGAAACAGCGTAGACAAGATGCCCAGCGCCAAAAGCGGCAAGATGATCTTGAGCCAGGATATGACGTGAGAATAGGTGTTGTCGGGCACCGCCATTTCAGATCACAGACGCTTTTACGCGCGCTTGGGGGGTAATGAGACGGTTCATCCCATTTATCTAGTGAGAGAAGATGTCGATTTCAGGCCAGCCGGCAAGATCCAGCCGGGCACGCGTTGGCAGAAAGTCAAAACAGGCCTGCGCCACGTCCATACGACCTTCGCGAACAAGCCGCGCGTTCAGCTTTTCGCGCAGTTGGTGCAGGTACAAAACATCCGACGCGGCATAGTCCAATTGCGCCTTTGTCAGGGTTTCCGCACCCCAATCGCTCATTTGTTGCAGTTTCGAAATATCGACCTTCAGCAGTTCATCCAGCAGGTTTTTCAACCCGTGACGATCCGTATAAGTGCGGATCAGTTTTGACGCGATCTTCGTGCAATAGACCGGGGCGGTCAGCGCGCCAAAGGCGTTATACATGGCGGCGATGTCAAAGCGACCAAAGTGGAACAGTTTCAGCGTATCCGGATCGGTCAGCATCCGGCAAAGGTTGGGTGCCTCTGTCTGGCCTTTGGCGATCTGGATCAGATGCGCGTTGCCGTCACCATCCGACAGTTGCACAACGCAAAGACGGTCGCGATGCGGGTTCAGCCCCATCGTTTCACAGTCGATGGCCACCACAGGCCCAAGTTTCAGATCATCAGGCAGGTCGTTCTGGTACAGAGTATTGGTCACGCGCACATCCACTTTTGTTCTCTATGCGCATAGGGGTTTATCCCGATCCTGTAAACTCTCTGCTAAAGGGCTGGCAAGGATGCGCAGGTTATGGGTCGACAGGGCCAAGGCGATGGCCCAGTCTGAGGGACATTTTACCGGCTTGGACCCAAGACCATGACCACAGCGCCCCTGATCGCCAACGACCGTGCGCGGCGTCTCTTTTTGCAACGTCACGCGCTTGCTGATCCTCCTGCGGGGCCGGGCAAGGGGTCGGATCTGTGCGATTTGATCACGCGGCTTGGCTTTGTGCAGGTCGATAGCATCAACACCGTGGCCCGCGCGCATGATATGATCCTTTATGCACGCCGACCTGCCTATCGCGCCAAGAACCTGTTCGCGCCGCTGGAAAAGCACCGGCAGTTGTTTGAACACTGGACCCATGACGCTTCTGTCATCCCGGTCCAGTATTTTCCCCATTGGCAGCTGCGCTTTGATCGCGACCGCGAGAGGCTGCGAAAGCAGTGGCAAAGCTGGCGACGCGAAGGGTTTGCCGAAAAGCTGGACGATGTGGTGAAACATATCAGTGACAGCGGTCCGGTCTGTTCTGCCGAGGTGGGCGCGGATGAGGCGCGATCCAGTGGTGGATGGTGGGACTGGCATCCGTCAAAAACCGCACTGGAATATCTCTGGCGGACAGGGACGTTGTCGGTGACCCGGCGTGAGGGGTTTCGAAAGTACTATGATCTGACAGAGCGGGTCATTCCCAATGATTTCGCCACCACGCGGTATGATCCGCAAGAGACGATAGACTGGGCGTGTTCTGCGGCCCTTGATCGGCTGGGCTTTGCCAAATCCGGCGAAATTGCGGCGTTCTGGGCGCTGATCACTCCGGCAGAGGCAAAGGAGTGGTGCGCGCGCGCTTTGGCAGAGCGGCGTGTGATCGAGGTGGATATAGCCGCATCAGACGGCAGTGCCCCGCGCCGTTCTTTCGCTTGGTCAGAGACGGTCGACGAAGACGGCCCTGTCGCCCCCAACCGGATCCGCGTGCTCAGCCCCTTTGACCCTGCCCTGCGTGACCGCAAACGGGCGGAACGGCTGTTCAATTTTCACTATCGGATAGAGGTGTTCGTGCCAGAACCAAAGCGGATCTACGGCTACTATGTCTTTCCTCTGCTCGAGGGGGATACCCTGATCGGCAGGATCGACATGAAATGCGACCGCGCCGCAGGGGATCTGAACGTCAAGGCGTTCTGGCCCGAGGCAGGCGTCAAGATGGGCAGTGGTCGGGTCAAACGGCTGGAAACCGAACTGGACCGTGTTGCGCGCTTTGCGGGAGTGGGCGAGGTGATCTATGCCAAGGATTGGCTACGCGGCGCTGTGCCCCGGTAGCGGCTGGACCTCGAATTTATCGGTCATGTAGATAGGTCGTGGGCCGTTGGGCTTTATTGTGCCCAAATGCCTGTGTGGTTTTAACACGCCTGCCGGAATTGATGTGGCCATCGCAATCGCGCGTTCTGGCGTCAATCCGACTTTATGCACCAGAACCTGAATAGAGCGCGGCATGTCGATATCGGCCCCGGCCAGTGTCCCATCTGACAGGCGTAGCGTGCCGTCGCGACGATAAATCTTGCGCCCGTTCAGCGTGAACTCTGTCAGTTCAGAGCCAACGCAGGACATGGCATCGGTGACCAGAAAGATCTTTCCGGGCCCCTGTTTGGCACGCAAAGCGGTGCGGATCGTGGCGTGATGCACATGAAGACCGTCAGCAATCAACCCCGCGCTAAGCGACCCACTGTCCAGCGTCGCGCCCACAAGGCCGGGTTCGCGATTGCCAAGCGGGCTCATGGCGTTGAACAGATGTGTGGTGCAGCGGACCCCAACGCGGGTGTAGGCCAGACAGGTCTTGAAATCTGCATCCGTGTGGCCAAGCGACAGGATAACGCCCGCGTTTGCCAAGCTGCGCGCCTGATCCAGCATGACGTTTTCCGGGGCGATGGTCAGCATGACATTGGGCAAACGCTTTGCCGCGTCAATCAGCATTGCCATGTCGTCGTTCGTCATCGGGCGTATCAAATCGGCGTCATGGGCCCCTTTGCGCGCCAACGACAGATGTGGGCCCTCCAGGTGGAGGCCAAGAATCCCCGGCATTCCCATTTGCACCGCCTCGCTTACCACCTCTATCGCGGCACGGCTGCGCTCTGGCGTGTCGGTGATGAGGGTCGGCAGGATCGCATAGGTGCCAAGTTGGCGATGCGCGGCGGTGATCACGAACAAACCCTTGAGGGTCTGGATATCGTTGAACATCACACCGCCTCCGCCATTGACCTGAAGGTCAACAAAGCCGGGGGTCAGGTAACCGCCGTCCAATTGGTGTCGGATACACCCGGTGGGCAGGTCATCAGGATTCAGGATGCCGATGGTCTTTTTCTTTTCGACCAAAAGGGCTTTTCCGTGGTGCAAATGGGTGCCGTCGTGGATCGCGGCACCAAGCAGGGCGATCTGGGTCATTCGGTTAACTGTCTCGGTCACTCTTTGAATACTATGGCGAATGTCGGGGTTGATCCGCTCGCCATATTACCTGTTTCCACCATTGCGTAATGGCTTGCAATGCATGTGATGGAAATGGACGGGTTAAAGCCTGTCCGCTTTGCTTTGGCTCTGCGCCGCAGCAAGCCGGATTGCCCCGTCCAAGGCATTGCCAGAGGCGGTGATTATCCCGTCCTGCACCTCTTTGGGAAACTGGGTTGCATAGTGCTGTCCAACGCCGCCCGTCAGGCACAGACGGGCACCGGGATGAAACCCAAGCGTTCCAAGTGCCGAGGTAAGATACGCCAGACCCTCTTTCATGATCGAGCCGCCGACAGCATCGCCGGCCCTCTGTGCCTCGACCACCAGAGGGGCGAGCAGACCAAAGTCACCGGGCGTGGCGTTTGTCCCAAAGAGGATGATGTCGTTGGGATTGCTGTTAAACCGTATAAATGCGCTGCGGGTCAAATCGCTGTGTGGGATCAGCCCGTCGTGGCAGAGCAAAACATGTTCCAACAGACGCCGCCCCAACCACGCGGCCGAGGCTTGGTCTGACAGCTGATACCCCCAGCCCCCGACACAGGACGTTGTCCCGTCCTGCAGCGCGGCGATGAAACTGCCCGTGCCTGCGGCGATCAAAAACCCGTCCTGTCCAGCCAGCGCCCCGGCGAGGGTGGTCGGACGGTCATCTGTGACGGTAAGATATGCATAGGGCAGGGCCTGCGCGACCTGTTCTGCGATGGTTTCCGACATCACCCCGGCAAGCCCAAGATGCACAGTGGCGTCTAGCAGGCGGTCGGGTGAAATCCCCGCCAAATCTGCAGCAGCCGCAATTGTCGTGGTGATATTCGCAAGCGCGGCGCGGCGGTCGCTGGTCACATTGGCGGGGCCGCCCTTGCTTTCGGCCAGAGACGTCAACGACTTATCTGCAATGCGTACCCGGCAGCCAGTTCCGCCACCATCGACACCAATCAAGAGATGGTCATGCATAGACGTCACGCCGCACCTGTTCTGTCGTGTTCGCGGTTGCGTTGACGTTCTGCGTTGTAGAACTGCGTTGCCCTGAGGACGGACAGGTTTTCTGATCCACACAAAGCGGCCCTGTAAAGGACCCGGTTCAGAGCGCCTTTGTCACGCATGGCACCACGTCATCCGCATTCTTCGCGATGATCACGCCCGCTTTGCGCAAAAGATCCGTCTTGTCCTGTGCGGTTTCCGAGCCAAAGATCGACAGGGTGCCCGCGTGGCCCATGCGCTTTTCCTTGGGGGCCTCACGACCCACAACCAGCGCAATGACAGGCTTGCCGTAGTCCAGAGTCGTCAGATAGGCCGCTGCGTCTTCTTCTTCGCGCCCGCCGATCTCGCCGATCAGCACGACGACTTTGGTCTGGTCATCCTCGCGGAACCGTTTGAGGCATTCGACAAAGCCAATCCCGTGGATCGCATCGCCACCGACGCCGACCGTGGTGGATTGACCCAGACCAGCGACACTGGTCTGCGCCAGAATTTCAGAAGTCAGCGAGGCAGAGCGAGAGGCGATGCCGACCACGCCGGGGCGCGCATCGCGCGTTGGCATCACGCCGATCTTGCAGCCGCCCGGCGTCAGGATGCCTTGCGAGTTCGGCCCGATCAGCACAGAGTCCGATCCCTCTAGCGCGGCCATAACTTGCGTCATATCATGCTGCGGCACGCGTTCGGTCACGCAAACGATCACACCGACCATGGCCGTGATTGCGTCGATCATCGCCTCTGCGGCGTGATGGGCGGGGACCATGATCAGGCTGGCGTTCGCACCTGTTTGGGCAACAGCCTCTGCCGCAGTGTCAAAGACGGGCAGCCCAAGATGTTTTGTGCCGCCCTTGCCGGGACGCACGCCTGCCACGTAGTTCGACCCATAGCGCATCGCCAGATCCGTATAGAAGGTGCCAGAGCGGCCCGTCATTCCGTGAACCATGACCTTGGTGGTCTCATCAATCAGGATCGCCATCAGACACGCCCTCCTTTGGCGATAGACACGGCCTTGTCGACGGCCTCGCCCATACTGGTGCAGACGGTCACTGGCAGGCGACGTTCCGATAGCATACGATGCGCCCATTCCACGTTTTGCCCGGCCAGCCGCGCGACGATGGGGGGCTTGCGCTTGGCGCGGGCATAGGCAAAGGCGACGCCTTCGGTCACTGTATCGCAGACCGTCATGCCGCCGCCATGCACGTTCAGCAGGATAATCTTGACCGCCGAATCTTCCAACAACAACTCGACCCCCTTGGCGATCTGAAAACTGGTCGCGGTGGTGCGGATATCCATAAAGTTCGCAGGCTTGCCCCCGGCATCCACAAGCATATCGTTGGTCGCAAGACCCAGCCCCGCACCATTCACGACGACGCCGATATTACCGTCCAGCTTGACCAGATTGATCTCGTTTTCCTGCGCGGTGCGCTCGACGCTGGACAGGGCGTGGTCCATGACCAGTGTCTCAAGCTCTGGATGGCGGAACATGGCGCTGCCGTCGATAGAGATCTTGGCGTCCACGGCGACCCAGTCACCAGAGGCCAGCATGGCCAGAGGATTGATTTCCAGCAGGGTCATTTCGTTGGCAAGGAACGCCTTATGCGCGTTTTCGACCAGCTTGGCGGCGGCTTTGGCGTTTTGAAAGCCAAGCCCTTGCAAAAACGCCTCAACATCATTGCCTGCCAGCGTCAGGCTGGACACCATGTCGGGGTTGCGCCGGGCTTGTTCTTCGAAATTGACGCCGCCCGTGGCCGAGGCCAGCAGCGTCGGCTGCGCATTTTGATCCAGAACGATGGCGATAAAGGCATCAGCCGCGATTTCAACCGCAGCCTCGACATAGACCTCTTTGACGATCTCGCCAGAGGCGTTGGTTTGTTGTGTCACCAACGGCTTGCCCAGCATCTTTTCCGCTTCGCTGCGCACGGCAGACGGTGTGGCGGCGAATTTCACACCCCCGGCCAGACCGCGTCCACCCGCACCAATCTGCGCCTTGACAACGTATTTCGTGGCGGTGACCTCGCGGCACAGGGCCTCTGCCTCGGCTGCCGTTCTTGCGACGCGGCCCTCAGGAACTGCCACGCCATATTGCGAGAGAAGCTCTTTGGATTTGTACTCGGAAAGGATCATCAAGCGTCTCTCCTATAGGCCGGTCGCGCGGCAGGTCTGGCGATATCGTGGTTTGTGGTACACCAAGAACCACATTTGGTCAAGCAAAGCCATGTGCCGGATAGGGTCATTTAAGGCGGACCTTTAAGCTATTTTATCAGTTTCAGAGCGTTCTTGAACGCAGGCGTTCCGGCGCGGCCAAGCCATTCAAACACAACCATTTCTGTGGTGACAATGCCAGCCCCGATTGCGCCAAGCCGCGTCAAACAGGCCTGTTCGCTGTCCAATGTCCGCGAGGCAGTGGCATCAGAGACAACGAAAACCTCGAAACCCTGTTCGATCATACTGGCGGCGGTCTGCATAACGCAAATGTGGGATTCCATCCCGGTCAAGATCGCCTGCTTGCGGTTCAGCGCAGTGAAGGCGCTGGCAAATCCGTGATCCTCCATGCAGGAAAAGTGTAGTTTTTCAAGAACAGGCGCAGACGTTGCAGTGCGGATATCGGGCACCAGATGCCCCAGACCCGCTGGGTATTGCTCTGTCAGGAGGATCGGCACGTTCAGTTCTTCGGCCACTTGCAGCAAGGTGCGTGCATTGCGCAGGGTGCGAGCCGGGGCTTGCATCGCGGGAACGAGGCGTTCCTGCATGTCAATAACGCAAAGTACAGAGTCAGAGGCACGAATCAGCATGGGATTTTCCTTGTCTGTTTCTGGACGGTCTTTCAGGTCGACTCGCCCTTGGTATACCAACTACCATTTTTTGAGAGAGAGTACCATTTCAAAGAAATGATGTAAGTCGTGGACATCAAATATATTGAGAAAAGCTGTATAACTAATTGAAAAAAAACATTAAAGCTAAATTCAACATGCTAAGCGAAAAGTTTTCAAACACTGGTATTGCTATTTTTTTAATAGGGTCTACGGTATACCAACGCTGTCCTGACCCGTCGAGAGTCCAGAATGAAGCTTAAGCCGATCGCAACTAATTTTACGCTGAAGGATCGTGTTTACGATATGCTTCGTGCCGCGATCATTGAGATGAACATCTATGATGAAGATGCGGACTTGCGGCTGGATGAGCGGTCGATGGCGGATCAATTGCAGGTGTCCAGAACGCCTCTGCGCGAGGCGCTGACCCGGCTGGAACAGGACGGTTTTATCGAGATCCGGCCGCGCAAAGGCGTTTATCTGGTGCGAAAGACGCTGGATGAGGTTCTTGAAATGATTGTGGCCTGGGCGGCGCTTGAAAGCATGGCGGCCCGCATCGCAGCAGAAACGGCGTCTGACGTACAGATCCGCGAGTTGCGTAAGCACGCGCTGCGTCACAGCCAAAGTTCGTCAAGCGCGGACCTTTCGGAGTATTCCGAGGCCAACATTCTTTTTCATCAGATGATCCTCGAAATGTCCGGCTGCAAGATGCTCAAGACGCTGGCGGATGGGTTGTTCATGCATATGCACGCGGTGCGTCGGCGTGCGTTAGAGGAAAACGACCGGGCCACACGGTCTGTCGTGGATCATATGGAAATCATCGAAGCACTTGAGGCGCGCGACTCTGATCTGTCAGAGCGCCTCGTGCGGGAACATACGATGCGCTTGCATGTGCATGTGCGTCGGGCGTGGACCAAGTTGGAAAACGTTCAAAAGGGCAAAGAGGCCACCGGGTAACATAACCGCGGGGCATTAGGGAGAGAGAACATGGCAGGCGAAGCCGCTGAAGCTATTGACATGGAACAAGACCTGACGGACGGCTTTCACCTTGTGATCGACGCGCTCAAGTTGAATGGTTTGAACACCGTTTATAACGTTCCCGGTATTCCAATCACCGATCTGGGCCGCATGATGCAGGCTGAGGGTATGCGCGTGCTGTCTTTCCGCCACGAGCAGAACGCAGGCAACGCCGCCGCGAGTGCGGGCTATCTGACGGGCAAGCCGGGTGTGTGTCTGACGGTGTCGGCTCCGGGCTTTCTGAACGGTCTGACCGCGCTGGCCCATGCCACCACGAACTGCTGGCCGATGATCCTGATTTCCGGCTCGTCAGAGCGCGAGATCGTCGATCTTCAGCAGGGCGATTACGAAGAGATGGACCAACTCGCCATTGCCAGACCCCTGTGCAAGGCCGCCTATCGCGTGCTCCACGCCGAAGACATCGGCATCGCCGTGGCCCGCGCCATTCGTGCAGCGGTTTCTGGTCGTCCGGGTGGCGTTTACCTCGATCTGCCCGCCAGCCTGTTTGGTCAGGTCATGGAGGCTGCCAAGGGCGAGGCCTCCTTGGTTAAAGTGGTTGATCCGGCCCCCGCGCAGTTCCCCTCGCCCAAGGCGATTGATCGCGCATTGGACGTGCTGAAATCCGCCAAGAAACCAATGATCATTCTGGGCAAGGGCGCGTCTTATGCGCAATGCGATGATCTGGTGAAAGAGTTCGTCGAACGTTCGGGCATTCCCTATATCGCCATGTCGATGGCCAAGGGTCTGCTGCCTGACACCCACCCGCAATACGCCGGGGCCGCGCGTTCGCTGGTTCTGAAAGACAGCGATTGCGTGATGCTGGTCGGCGCGCGTCTCAACTGGTTGCTAAGCCACGGCAAGGGCAAGCAGTGGGGCGAGGCGGGGGCCAAGAAATTCATCCACATCGACATCGACCCCAAGGAAATGGACAGCAACCAGCCGATTGATGCGCCGCTTGTTGGTGATATCGAAAGCTGTTTGACGGCGCTGACCGAAAAGATGGGCGATTGGCAGAAACCAGACGCCTCCTGGACCGATGCGGTCAAGGCCAAAGCCGCCAGCAACGTCGAACGCATGGCGCCCAAGCTGCAAAACAACAACGTGCCGATGGATTACCACGGCGCGCTGGGCCGACTGAAACGGATCTTTGACGAGCAGCCTGATACAATCCTCGTGAACGAAGGCGCCAATACGCTCGACTTTGCGCGCTCTGTCATTGACATGGCCAAGCCGCGCAAGCGTCTGGACGTGGGCACTTGGGGCGTGATGGGCGTTGGCATGGGCAGCGCCATCGCGGCGGCGGTCGAAACCGGATGCCCCGTGGTTGCGGTCGAGGGCGACAGCGCCTTTGGCTTTAGCGGGATGGAGGTCGAAACGATCTGCCGCTACAACCTGCCGATCTGTGTAGTGATCTTTAACAACTCTGGCATTTATCGCGGCACGGATACGAACGACACCAGCGCCGATCCGGCGACGACTGTTTTCGTGCCTGAAGCCAAATACGACATGATGATGGAGGCCTTCGGTGGCGTCGGCGTCACGGCCCGGTCTCCCGACGATCTGGAACGTGCCGTGCGCGAGGCGATTGCCTCTGGCAAGCCCACTTTGGTTAACGCGATCATCGACCCGCAGGCTGGTACAGAAAGCGGACGCATCGGCAATCTCAACCCGCAGAGCGTGGTGAAGAAAAAGTAACTTTGGGGTAGGTTCTGTTCGGGCCAGACCCGGACACTTTCCCCAGACCTAAACATAAGGCCCATGATCAAACGTGGGCCACGACGGAGACAAAGACAGATGAAAGCTCTTGAAGGCGTAAAAATTCTGGACTTCACCCATGTGCAGTCGGGGCCGACCTGTACCCAGCTTCTGGCATGGTTCGGCGCGGATGTGCTTAAGGTCGAGCGCCCCGGTGTTGGCGACGCGACGCGCAAGCAACTGATCGACGTGCCCGGCGCAGACAGCCTCTATTTCACGATGCTGAACCACAACAAACGTTCGATCGAGCTGAACTCGAAGAACGAGGTCGGCAAAGAGGTTCTGACCCGTCTGATCGAAGAATGCGACGTGATGGTCGAAAACTTTGCCCCCGGCGCACTGGATCGTATGGGGTTCACGTGGGAGCGTATTCAAGAGATCAATCCACGCATGATCCTTGCCTCTATCAAGGGCTTTGGTCCGGGCAAATATGAGGATTGCAAGGTCTACGAAAACGTGGCGCAATGTGCCGGTGGCTCTGCCTCAACCACAGGTTTCCGCGATGGTCCGCCTTTGGTGACGGGTGCGCAGATCGGTGACTCTGGCACGGGTCTGCACCTTGCGCTGGGCATTGTCACAGCACTTTACCATCGTGAAAAATCCGGTCGCGGCCAAAAGGTCAGCGCCGCGATGCAAGACGGTGTTCTGAACCTGACCCGCGTGAAACTGCGCGACCAGCAGCGTCTGGATGCCGGACCGTTGAAGGAATACAGCCAGTTCGGCGAAGGCGTGCCCTTCGGCGATGCGACACCGCGTGCGGGTAACGATTCTGGTGGTGGCCAGCCCGGTCGCATCCTGAAATGCAAGGGTTGGGAAACCGATCCAAACGCCTACACCTATTTCATCACGCAGGCGGCAGTCTGGGGCAAGGTCTGTGATCTGATCGGCAAGCCCGAATGGAAAGACGCGCCCGGCTATGCCACCCCGCCAGAGCGTCTGGACAAGCTGAACGAGATCTTTGGTGCGGTCGAAGAATGGACCATGACCAAGACCAAATTCGAGGTCATGGATCTGTGCAACCCTCTCGACATTCCCGTTGGTCCGATCTTGTCGACCAAGGAAATCATGGAAGACGAGGGCCTGCGCGCCACCGGCACCATCGTTGACGTCGACCACCCCGAGCGGGGGCGTTACACCAGCGTCGGCTGCCCGATCAAACTGTCGGACTCTCCTGTGGATGTGGTCCGCTCGCCTCTGCTTGGCGAACACACCACTGAAATCCTGATGCAAGTGCTTGGCTATCAAGGTGATGACCTTGCCCGCGTGATTGACAGTGGCGCGGTGGGTGACGTGAACAAGGCGGCAGCACAATGAGTAAAATGCGCCTGATCGTGATGGGCCAGCAGGCCTTTGGCAAAGACGTCCTTGCCAAACTGCTGGACGCTGGAACCGACGATGTGATCGCCGTCTATTGCGAGCCTGATAAAGAGGGCAAGCCCGTTGATCCGATCAAGGAATTCGCGCTGGAAAAAGGTCTGCCTGTCTACCAGCCCGCGAATTTCAAGGGTCAGGAAGACCTGGATCAACTTGCCGCGCTGAAGGCCGATCTGATGGTCATGGCCTTTGTTAATGTCTTTGTCCCCGAGGCCGCGCGCGATACGCCCACTCATGGGTCGATCTGTTTCCACCCGTCGCTTTTGCCGCTGCACCGTGGCCCGTCGGCCGTCAACTGGCCGATCATCATGGGATCTACGAAATCCGGCTACAGCTGGTTCTACCCTAATGATGGACTGGACGAAGGTGACAGCCTGCTGCAATGGGAATGCCCCATCGGGCCAGACGACACGGTGATCAATCTCTATTTCAAAAAGATCTACCCTTCGGCGGTCGAGTCCGTCCTAGAGGTCTGTGATTTGTTTCGAGGGGGTAAACCGCCACACATAGTCCCGGACGAATCGCAAGCAACTTACGAGAGGCGCTGCATCAAAAAACATGCGCATATCGACTGGAACAAACCCGTCGGTCAGGTCTATGACCTGATCCGAGGAACCAATCCCGCACCCGGCGCTTGGACAACGCTGAATGGCGATGCTGTTGATATTTTTGACAGCGCTCGCGTGCCGGGCGATGGGATTTCCAGCAAGATCATCGAAATTTCTGACGATGGCGTCACCGTACAATGCATCGGTGGCCGTGTTTTGATCAAGCGCGTCAAACCTGCGGGTGGCGCGAAAATACCTGCCTCTGAATGGGCTGCAACTGTCGGCTTGAATGCTGGCGATATACTGGGAAGCTGACCATGTCCGACATCGAGATTGCGCGCGCTGCGAACAAGAAGCGAATTCAAGAGATTG
>ERZ887830.870-NODE-870-length-18153-cov-52.492375_pt1 | contig 18153 bp, 17 predicted proteins | sample MGYA00521101_ERZ887830 | MGnify/ENA primary metagenome ERZ887830 (study PRJEB32303, sample SAMEA104408592) | aquatic metagenome | biome: Marine water; feature: Pelagic; material: water | place: Baltic Sea | collected 2014-06-05T16:38:00 | depth 1,762 m ... | reverse complement strand
CTTTCTCTGGCCATTCTTTGGCAGGGCGAATTGCGCCGCTTGATGGAGCTCCTCGGCACAGGGCGGCTCGCCGTTTTGTTGGGCAATCCTCAAAGCAAGCTCAGAGCGACCGCCAGCACTGTCGCCCAATTAACCGATGCTGCAGGTCGGCTGTCTAAATCTCGCCGCGGTGCCTTGATGGTGGTGGATTTAGGCAGTGACTTGCGCCCCGAGGATTTCCTGAACCCAGGGGTAACCGTCGACGCTCAGTTGAGCAGTGAACTCCTTCTCAATCTGTTTGCTTCCGACACACCTCTCCATGATGGTGCCGTGGTGCTGAAGGGAAATCGCATTCTTTCTGCTGGCGTGATCTTGCCGCTGTCGCGTCAAGGCATCAGTCGCTATGGCACAAGACACCTCGCTGCTTTAGGCATTACAGAACGCTTCGACCGCTGCATTTGTGTGGTGGTTTCTGAAGAAACAGGCACGTTGTCGCTCGCGAATCAGGGCAAGCTCGAACGTCCGATCACCAGTTCGCGTCTTCAGGATTTATTGACCGAGTTGATGGCGGCTCCGGTGTCCTCTGCTTCAGCGAAAACCGGGTCTTCACGTAGCGTGAAAAATGCTTCCCAGGACTCATCGCTTTGAGTCAACGCTTGGTCACTAGTTCAGATGACGCTCGGATTGAGGTTTGTCCTGCCGAGATCAATCCTCAGCGTTTGCCCGCCCATGTGGCAGTGATCATGGATGGCAATGGACGCTGGGCCCAATCAAGGGGCTTACCGCGTGTAATGGGGCACCGGGCAGGTGTTGAGGCTCTGAAAGCGACCTTGCGTCGTTGCAGCGATTGGGGTGTGAAGGCTCTTACCGCCTACGCCTTCTCCACAGAAAACTGGTCTCGCCCAGGCGATGAAGTGAATTTTTTGATGACGTTGTTTGAGCGGGTGCTCGAACGCGAGCTTCAGGCTTTGGAAAAGGAGAGGGTTCGGATCCGTTTTCTTGGCGATCTTGAGCCCCTGCCGTCCCGTCTGCAGTCCTTGATCGACGAAGCGACGAAGCGTACGGCGTTGAACGATGGAATTCATTTCAACGTTTGCACCAACTACGGAGGACGGCATGAGCTGGTTGTCGCAGCCAGACGGCTGGCTGAACGGGCAGCAACTGGTGAGCTGGACCCCTCCAAGATCGACGAGCAGACCCTCGCTGGAGAACTGTTCACAGCCGGAGAAATTGATCCCGATCTCTTGATTCGCACGAGTGGTGAACATCGAATCAGCAATTTTTTGTTGTGGCAGCTCGCTTACGCCGAAATCCACGTCACCGATGTTCTCTGGCCCGATTTCGATCGTGAGGCCTTAGTAAGCGCGTTCTTGGATTATCAAAGTCGAACCCGTCGCTTTGGGGGGTTAGTGGTCTAATCGCCGATGCTCTGGGATCCTGAGGGTTCGAGGTTCTCTCTCAGGGTTGATGACGGAAGCGGTTGAAGTGCGCCATGACTGGACGCGAAGCGAGATCGAAGCGCTTTTGGATCTTCCCCTGATGGATTTGCTTTGGCGTGCTCAGGGGGTGCATCGTGCCACCAACCCTGGATATCACGTCCAGTTGGCTTCGCTGTTGAGTGTCAAAACGGGAGGGTGCGAAGAAGACTGCGCGTACTGCCCCCAATCGATGCATCACAGCAGTGATGTCACAGGTCAGCCCGAATTGCAGGTGGCTCCTGTTTTAGAGCGAGCCAAAGCTGCCAAGCAGGCTGGTGCGGACCGATTTTGCATGGGCTGGGCTTGGCGTGAAATCCGCGAAGGTGCCCCATTCGAGGCGATGTTGCAGATGGTGAGTGGCGTGCGTGCCTTGGGGATGGAAGCTTGCGTCACCGCCGGGATGCTCACCGATGACCAGGCAAAGCGTCTCGCTGAGGCGGGTCTAACGGCCTACAACCACAACCTTGATACCAGCCCTGAGCACTACGACAAAATCATCACGACGCGGACCTTCCAAGAACGTCTGGAGACGCTTGAGCGGGTGCGTCAAGCAGGTGTGACTCTCTGCTGCGGCGGCATCATTGGTATGGGGGAAACTGTGAAGGACCGAGCCTCGATGCTGCAGGTGCTGGCGTCGATCAATCCCCATCCGGAGAGCGTTCCGATTAACGCTTTGGTGGCGGTAGAGGGCACTCCGCTCGAGGAACTCCCCCCCATCGATCCCATCGAGTTGGTTCGCATGATTGCCGTTACGAGGATCCTGATGCCCGGCAGTCGGGTTCGCCTCAGTGCGGGTCGGGAACAGCTCAGCCAGGAGGCGCAGATTTTGTGCTTGCAAGCTGGTGCGGATTCGATTTTTTATGGCGAAACGCTCCTCACGACTGGAAATCCCGCGGTGGAGGCTGACCGTGCGCTGCTTCGAACTGCCGGTGTGCAGGCCAACTGGCACTCCCCAGCGGCTGCCTGATGGGAGCTGCGATGGGAGCAGATGGGATTCAGGACGATCTGCTAGTTGCAGCTTTTTATGCCTTTACCCCGTTGGCGGACGCCGATCAACAGGAGCTGCTAACCGCCCTGCCCCCCCTGGCGCAGGCTGAAACCGTTCTTGGTTCGGTGTTGATCGCTGCTGAAGGTGTGAACGGCACGGTCTGTGGTCCTTCGTTGGGAGTGGAGCGATTGCTAGCCCTTCTACGCAGCCAGCTTCCGCTTGGTGAGGCCCATTACGACTGCCTGGAGGTGAAGCGCAGCTGGAATCCTGATCAAGTGTTTCGACGCTTTAAGGCCAGGAGCAAGCGAGAGATCGTGACGCTTGGACAACCGCAAGTGGATCCTCGTGACAGTGTTGGCACCTATGTGGATCCTCAGGATTGGAATGCCTTGATTGATGATCCCGACACGCTGGTGATCGATGCGCGCAACACCTACGAGGTGGCGATCGGCAGTTTTGCAGGGGCCTTAAATCCGCAAACGGAAAGCTTCCGGGACTTTCCCGACTGGGTGGATCAGACGCTTCGTCCTCGCGTTGCGCAAGAGGGCCCTAAGCGCATTGCCATGTTTTGCACCGGTGGCATTCGCTGTGAAAAGGCCAGCAGTTTTTTGCAACAGCAGGGCTTTGGTGAAGTCCATCATTTGCGTGGAGGCATTCTTCGCTATCTCGAAGAGGTTCCAGAGCAGAACAGCCGATGGCGAGGGGAGTGTTTCGTGTTTGATCAGCGCGTTGCGCTGAATCATCAGTTGGAACGAGGTGACTACTGCCTATGTCATGCCTGCGGTTTGCCGGTTTCCTCTGAGCAGCAAACCCTGCCGAGCTACATCAAGGGCGTGCAGTGTTTGCATTGCATCGATCAATTCACAGAGGCCGATCGCCGCAGATTTGCCATGCGCCAACAACAGATCGACCAGCTTCAGGCCTAGTGCTTCAGTGGCCATGTCTTGCTTTCAGACTTCGCTTGCTGCCCATCCTCTACAGCTTTCGCCGTTGTCCCTATGCGATGCGTGCTCGCTGGGCCCTGCTCCAGGCCGGTCTCATGGTGCAGTGGAGAGAAATTGAACTCAAAGCCAAGCCTGCAGCGATGCTGGAGGCCTCTCCTAAAGGCACGGTTCCGGTTCTGGTCTTAGCTGACGGCAGCGTGATCGATGAGAGTTTGGCGATCATGCGCTGGGCTTTGCAGAAGGCTGATCCCTGTGGCGTGTTGGAGGCTGAAGACTCAGCTCTTTTGATTGAAGAAAATGATCGGTCGTTGAAGCATCATCTCGATCGTTTCAAGTACACCGACCGTTATCCCGGAGCCTTAAAAGAGGACCATCGCCAGGCTGGTCTTGTGATTCTGCGCAGCTGGAGCGAACGCATCAGCAGGAACGGCTGGTTGCTGGCTGATCGGATGGCTTTGGCGGATGCGGCCCTATGGCCGTTTGTACGGCAGTGGCGTCTGACCGATGCGGCTGGATTTGATGCTGATCCTCACTTGGCACCGTTGCGGGAATGGCTGATGCGCTTTCTCGATGATCCGATGATGGAACGATTGATGCAACGTGCTGATCCCTGGTTGCCAGGTGGAATGCAACCGATTTTTCCGGCTGATGCCATTGCAATTCCCATGGATCAACCGCTGTTTCATCTCGCCTTGGAATCCGATTGGCAGGCTGCTCTAGAGCGAGGCGACTATCGCGTTTCAACGCGCGGCTTGTCCCTCGAACAGGTGGGATTCATTCATCTGTCTTGGCAAGAGCAGCTGCAAGCCACGTTTGACCGGTTTTATGCCGACGCTGGTGCCGTCCTAACGCTCAGAATCAATCCGAAGCTGGTGTCTGCCCCCCTGCGAGCAGATGCCATCCATACAGGCGTGCTTTTCCCGCATCTGTATGGCCCACTTCCCATTGCCTCGGTGGTCGAGGTGAGTCCTTTCTCTTCTCTGCCCGCGTGCTGATGCTTAATGATCTAGAAGCTCAGGCACGCGAACGTGGCTTGCTGCTGCGCCTCAAAGTTGGACGCCCCCTAGGGCTTTGGAGTTTGCGCTTGGTGGTGGCTGAACAGTTGGCGGCTGATCGCTTGCAACTCCAGGGCGAGATGAAAGCTTGGGCCTATGGCGCTACCACTGGATTGCAGCTCGACACCATGCGAGTTCGGCCCCAAGCTCCCGCTGGCACGGGAGATCTGATCTGGGCCGCCACCATGGCTTGGGCGCTTGAGTCCACCCCTTGCCTAAGGGCCAGGTTGTTGGCGATACGCGATGCAGAGGGCCAGCATCGTCGCTTGGTGCGTTACTTCCAGCAACGTGGATTCAGCACGGTGCATGAGGTGGAAGCCGCTGTTTGGGACTTGCCTCTGCGGATGGTTTGGGGTGGTGCTGGCGCTCTGATGACGGCGGATTGTGCCGAGGTGCAGCAGCGAGCTGCGCAGCGCTGGACGGCTCAGTCTCCCGCTGCGTGATAGCTGCTGCGAACCAATGGCCCACTACGCACTTGAGTAAAACCAAGGTCTGTGGCGATGGCCCCAAGCTCTGCAAATTCCGTGGGGTGCCAGTAACGCGCTACGGGGATATGGGCCAAAGATGGTCGGAGGTACTGGCCGAGTGTGATGCGCTGACAATCCACATGGCGTAGGTCTTTCAAGGTGTCGATGACTTCCTCTTTGCTCTCGCCCAAGCCGAGCATCAGGCCACTTTTGGTGGGTATCGATGGGGCAAGTTCTCTGGCCGCGGCAAGCAGCCCAAGCGAGCGTGTGTAAGTCGCCCCACGGCGAACTTCGGCTTGCAGTCGCTTCACCGTTTCAAGATTGTGGTTGAAACAAACGGGCTGTGCCTTCAGAACGCTGGCGAGACGTTGCTGTTGAGCCTGGAGGGCTTTGGCTTGATCGGCCACACCGCCCCAGAAGTCTGGGGTGAGCACTTCGATAGCGATCAAGGGATTGCGGGCACGGATCGCCGCCATTGCGCTTGTGAACAAGCTGGCTCCATGGTCTTCAAGGTCATCGCGGGCTACGGCCGTGAGGACCACGTAGCGCAGACCCATGCGAAGCACGGCTTCTGCCACCCGTTCCCCCTCCTCAGGGTTCAAGGCTTCGGGCGCACGGCCTTTATCGACTTGGCAGAACGCACAACTACGGGTGCAGATGGAGCCGCCTAGCAAGAAGGTTGCGGTGCCGGCTGCATAACACTCCCCCCGATTAGGGCAGCGTCCCTCCTCGCAAATCGTGTTCAGCCCATTTTGTTTGACCAGGGATTGCACCTGCTCAATCGCCGAGGCATTACCGATGGGACGTCTCAACCATTCGGGTAAGCGCTCACTGGGGCGGATTTCGCTGTAACGGCTCATGCTCTTTTTCATGACCGCGGCTCTTGGAGTTTCATTCAACTGCTCGACGCCCTTCCAAAGCCCGACTCAAGGTGACATCGTCGGCATATTCCAGTTCGCTTCCAACGGGAAGGCCGTAGGCGATTCGACTCACTTCCGTAAACGGTTTGAGTAGGCGTGCCAAATAAAGACTCGTGGTATCCCCCTCCACGCTTGGGGTGAGAGCAAGGATCACCTCTTTGATTTCATCTGCTGCGACCCTTTTGACGAGGCTGCTGATCTGCAGCATTTCTGGTCCGATGCCGTCCATTGGAGAGATCAGGCCACCCAAAACGTGGTAGGTGCCTACATATTCTCTGGTGCGTTCGAGGGCGAGCAGATCCCTTGAATCGGCAACGACGCAAAGCAAGCCGATGGAGCGCTCTGGATTCCTGCAGATCTCACAGGTGGGTTCCGCACTGAGATGGAAACAGGTTTGACATTCCCCCACCTGACTCCTTGCTGCCAAGAGAGCATCAGCAAAACTATGGATCTGCTCTTCTGGTTGGCGCAGCAAATGAAGGGCCAGCCGTTGTGCGGTCCGTGGACCAATGCCGGGGAGACGTTCGAACTGGTCGATCAACCGTGCTAACGGTCGGGTGAAGCCGCTCAGAACTCTTCTGCAAGTCTTTGAAATCTAGGCAGGGAGATCTCCGGGCAGAATGGGATGGATTCATGAACGATTCGATGCGCTTTCCGTTGCAAGTTCCGCTCCGATCGCTCCTCAGCATTGTCTGTGTTGTGTTGCTTACCGCTTGCAGCGGTGCTGGAGCCGGCCTTAACTCGTTCCAAAGTCCTGACGGCAGATATGCCTTCCTCTATCCCACGGGTTGGACCCGGGTAGCGGTAACGGGGGGCCCCACGGTTGTTTTTCACGATCTGATCAACAGCGATGAAACGGTGAGCCTTGTGGTCTCGGAAGTGAATGCTGATAACGACCTGCAGGCACTGGGCAGTGCTGTTGCCGTTGGGGAACGTTTGCGCCGTGACGTGATCGCTCCAGATGGCAGCGGCCGCAATGCTGAGTTGATCGAGGCACGAGAGCGGGAGGCCTCAGGTCATACGTTCTATGACTTGGAGTACGCCGTGCATCTTCAGGATCGCGATCGCCATGAGCTGGCCACCGTCGTTGTGGATCGAGGCCGCTTGTACACCCTTGCCACAAGCACCAATGAAAGCCGCTGGCCTCGCGTTAAAGACTTATTTGAATCTGTGATTACATCGTTTACGTTGTTGATCTGATCTGTGTTTGCAACTGTGGGAAGGAATGAGCCTTGAACATCGATGACAGACGATTGATCTTCGAAGGCTCGTCCTCATCCCTGGTTGTCACGATGGTCCTGCAACAGCGACAATTATTGTGTCTTTGATCTCCTTCTATAAGATCAAAACTCGTTGGGATGGTCTTGATGACCATCAACAAGTTGGTGCTTGTTTGGCGGGAATGGGGGGACTGCTTGGCGTTTGGCTTCTGTTTTGGCCTGTTCCTACTCAAGTTGAGGGTAAAGGTGTTCTGATCTATCCAGATAATGCTGGTGTTTTGAATGCCAGGTCTGCTGGTCAAGTCTTGAACGTTGATGTAGGTGTAGGCGATCGCGTTGAGAAACAGCAGGTCCTGATGACGCTGTACTTACCTGAGCTTGAACGTGAACTAGAGCAAGAGAAAGGCAATTTAAATCAGCTTCAAAAACAAAATATCGAGTTAAATCAGCGCGATGCATTGAGGCTTGAGACGGCACGACAAACTCTTGATACCACTCTCGCTAAGCTCAAAGACGACGAGCGCCGGCTGGGTGAACTTCAGAGCACTTTTGCCGGGAAGCTTCGCAATCTTGAATGGTTATCGCGGCGGGCTGTGGTGGCTCCACTGTCTAGCGATGTGGTGTCGGCGCAGCAAGGACTGACCAGTACCAGCGTTGCTTTGGATGATCTCAAGATTCAAAGCAAACAGGCCCTTACATCATTTCAACAAATCAAACTTGATCTTGAGTCTGAGCAGCTCGATCGGACCTTCGTGATTGATGATCTGAAGCGGAAAATTCGCGTTAGCGAGGCGAAATTGGCCTTTGATGGCACGATCACAGCGCAGCGCGACGGCCGCGTGCTGGATCTTCAGGTGATTCCTGGTCAGACGATCAAAATGGGGGATCGTCTTGGCACGATTGGCCGTGGTGATGTGGCACGAGGTAACGGCCCCGATCTGATCGCTGTTGCCTACTTCCCACCTGCGGATGCGCGTCGACTACCCCTTGGGTTGCCTGTTGAAGTGGTTCCGCGCTGGAACCAACGAGGGCGTTTTGGTGGCATTGAAGGAAAGGTGAAGAGTGTGCTCACGTTGCCTGCAACGCAGGAAGATATCGCCACGACAACCGGTAATGCACAGTTAGCGAATGACTTGGCTGGAGATGGCCCAGTGATGCGTACTGAGATCACTCTGCAGCGTCAATCAACGTCTGATGATGGTTTCCTTTGGACGCTTTCTGATGGCAGTGGAGTCTTCCCGATTCGCGATGGTTTGACCGTGGATGCCTTTGCTTATGTGGAATGGCGCTCACCGATTACCTATGTCTTGCCCGGGCTTCGTTCGCTCACAGGCGGTTATCGCTCATTGAGGATTGATCGCCTTTTTGATCGACCTTTCCTGCGTCAACCTGACACTCTTCCCTGATTCTGTTTCTACGATGTCCATACGCCCACTACTGAAGCAAGAGATTCCTTGGTTGATTTCTGAGTTGGTTTTATTGATCGTGCTATTAAATGCCAATCCACCAGAATTATGGTTTTGGTTTGTTGTCTTTTTAGTGATTTTTGGATATCGAATTGAGCGCTGGTGGACTTCAAGGACTAACTAGCTAGGACTGTTTTCAAGGAAAACTAAGAGTTAATTGGGTTAAAACTGGATGGTTTGGATTTTTAGGCATGGGTAAGAGTTCACGCAGCATGCGTGCATAGGTGACATTCACATCCACAGTGGCGAATAACCGTCGTACCAAGGCATTCACGAGCTGTTCCTGGGTAATGGAAAGGTCGATTTCATCGCTGAGCCCAGTCTGATAGCGCAATTGCGTGTCTCGGAAGGCCTCTTTGCTGGCGCCTACCGCTCGTCTGGCTGAGACTAATTTCGCCAAGCTGGCTTCATGGTTTAAAAAAGCTCGCTCCAGGCGTAAGCGAATCGCATTTCGGGTGTTTGCATATTGTTCGGCGGTTGCTTGCTCTTGAAGTTGCAGTGCTTTCACTCTGTTTGACGTTCCACCGGCATCAAAAATCATCCAGTTGAAAGCCAGCCCTACCGACCATTCGTACCCACTCACCTGTTCGAGGGGAAGAAAAGTATCTCCGCAGCATCCACCCCCGATCAGCGCAAGATTGAAGGTTCGCTCCACGGATCCCAGGCCACCGGCTGCTGCAAACAGGCTGAGTCGCGGTAGTAGCTGGGCAGCCGCTTCGTCTTGGCGACGGATGAGGGCCTGTTGTGTGGCGAGAATTGCTGTGAGTTCTGGATTGTCGTCATAAGCCGCCAACACAGTTTTTTCTAAGTTCAGGGGCCATCGTGGTTGGAGGCTGATGGGATCCTGTGCACTGGGTGTGACCTCACTTGACAGGTTGAGAACAGTCCAAAGTTCGCGTCGGGCTACCGCACGATCAGCCATCGCTTGGATCAAGCTTTCTTCATCTGCAGCGAGAAGGCTGCTCCGTCTCAGCAGATCCACTCTCGGAACAAGACCAGCTTGTTTGAGATCAAGAGTGTCTTCCAAAACAACCAGATCAGTACGAACGATTGCATCGCGAATCTGTACAAGTTGCTCAGCACGTTGAAGGTTGTAATAGGCCTCACTCACTTCAAGCTGAATGACTCTTAACCGGTCGGCATAGAGATTTTCTTGTTGTGTGAGTCGGGCTTGCGCCGCTTGAACTCTGGGAGTTCGAGCAAAATTAATAATGTCGTAGTCGACTTGAAGGCCCGCATCGGCGGAAACGCCATTCATTACAGCGCCGAGCCCCCCTCCGGATGGGACGTAGAAGGGGCCAGCGCTTGCTCCGCTGACCTGGTTTCCATCGTTTGTGAAAGCAAAATTGGGCGTTTGACCTTTTCGGTTAAAGAGTGATCCCAGCCCGTAAGTGTTGTTGCCGTAGGGGTTGTACGTGGTTGTTCCGCTTTGAAATCCATCGACATTGGCGAATACGCTGATCGTTGGCCAGTAGCGACTTGATTCGGATGCAATGGTGGCGGCCTGGGCCTTGATTAAATCCCGCTGAGCGCCAAGGGAAGGATTGTTGCGGAAGGCAAGCGTGACAGCATTTTCAAGCGTGAGAGAAAGAATGCGCGCTGGCTTGTCAGCCGAAGAAGGAAGGCGAAGAAGAGGATCAGGCTGCGTATCTTGCTCTGTCAGCTCAGCGGATGCGGGGGCATTGACATCGATGAGCAGTTTGGGAACCTCTAGGGATCTGAGATCGTCACTGCTCTCGATCGCTGGTGCTGGGCCGGTCAACGTGTCAATGGCGTCAACTTGGTTATTGAGACGTTCCCAACTTTTTTCAAGTTGTTCTGTTGTGCCACCTTCATCAAGAGGAGCCACGTTGGTCTGGGCAGATACAGGCGCGTAGGTGCCGCAAATCAATCCGATCGCGGATAGGTAGCGGGTTAGGACCAGATCACAGCGGGAGGATTTCAACACGTGCTTCGGATAATCTCTTCAAATACGACTTTTGGGTATGTTTACGCACATTGGACACGTGTGATAGGTGCCCATTGCGCAACTTCGTTGAGTTTGATCGCTAGCGATCCAGATCGATGGTGACCATGAGACTGTTTGTAAGCTGAACGATGCTCCAACCAATGATCGCCAACATCTTCAATTATTTTTTAAGTGAATAGACTGAGTGGTTGGTAAACAGATTCCAATCTTGAGATCGACTTCACTCTCTGTGCTTGAAAGTGCTTGAAGTCTTCACCTGTGAATGTTTGTGATAGTTGACTTGGAGTGGGGAGATGTCGCTTCTACGATTGCTGATCGGATGTAGTCAATGAGGGTCACTCTTAGGATGATTTGTCTGAGCTGTTGTTTGCTTATCTGTTTGATATCAGTGGTAAAAGTTCCTTCTGTCGTCTGTTCAAGCCATTGATTATAATCTTGAGTTAGAGTCTTGATTTCAAGCATTGCTTTAGGATTAAATTCTTGACAATTGATCGTTTTGGGGTTTTTCAGTTCTGCGCTGATTCTTAGTATTTGAGTGCTCATTATGTCGATTAACTCTGATTCTTTATAGTGGATTTGCTTGATCTGATCGGGCTTCTGAATGGGAATTGTCAAGCTTTTTATGGCCCATAAAGAGGTGAGTAGCTGTGAAGTTAAAAGATCGATTCTGCACCAAAGGCCATGCAATGGGTGCTGTTCAGGATTGACACCCAGCTCCATCTGTGCCAAGACCTGTTGTTGTCTTGCGGCATTGAGTTGTTTCTGGAGGGAGATGCGGATTGCCTGTTGTTGTTTTGGCGAAGTCGCGGTTGGAAACTGTTGTTTGAGTCGACTGCTTTCATTTATTAATTCTTGTCCGATCGAAGAAAGAAGTGATGCAAATTGTCCATGTAAGTTGGGAATTGTTCGACTGGGCCATATCGATTGTGAGGCCCACAGTGAAATGACAATGCCAAGCCCAGTCCAGAAGAGGCGAATGGGACCCCAAACAGTTGCGTTCTGTTCATGGACAAGCCATCCCATCACGATGATATTTCCAGCCACTTTGTAGCCCACTTGCAGTCCTAGGATTCCTCCAAAAAGCCTGGTTATAGCAAGTGCGAGTCCTAGTCCTAAAGCAAGAGGAAGCTCAAGCCCACGTGTAAAAATAATTAGAATAATGACACCCATGAGTGAGCCCAGCAGCCTTTGAATGCCGAGCTTCATTGAATTGCCGTAGGTGCTCGATAAGACAGCTGTTGTTGTTAACGGTAGGTAATACCCATAGGGAATGGGGCTTAGGAGGCCAAGCCCGGCACTTAATCCGGTTACAACTGCTAGTCGTAGATCTTGTCGTGTAAACCAGGGTCGCTGCTGGTGTCCACGTTGGGAATGGTGGATATCGTCCATCATCGATGCGTTCCTTGAATCAAAATGCGATTGAGTCTTCTTTGACTGCTGACGAGTCGAAGGAAGCGTGTGCACTCCTCCTCCAGGAGGATCTGTTGCGCAAGACCAATCTGATGAAGCTGATTTTGATCATGAAGTTGTAATCGATTCCAACCAATCACATGGTTTGGATCTAATTGTTGTGCTAATTCAGGTAATCGCAGAGGCTGGTACTTACCGGATAAAGAATCTAGAAGTCGCTCGATTAATATCCAATGTGATTGAAGACTACGCCATAGGCTGATGCGTTGATTCCAGCGCAGCCGAGTGAGCTGATCGCGACGCCGCGGACCCAGTTGTTGCTCGATATTCATCAGACGCTGGATTTCTAAAATATTTCTCGTGAGCGAAACAGGATTCAAGGGGGCTGGCATTGGTGTGAGTCCCTGAAGGGCTTGCATATGTTGAAACATTCGCTGATTTAGTGTCGCCATTAATAGTTCATGGAGCTCTTCCATACGCTTCAAGCGATCTTTAGGCCAAAGCAAATGGCTTATCACTAACGCTACGCAAATGCCAACTAGGGTATCAATACTTCTATTTAGAACGTAATTCCAATCCAATAGCGTGTAATCATGGATCCCTAAAAACATCACAGTGATCACAACAGCAGTCGACAAACCGCTGGTCCAACCGAGGCGCCGAAGCAAGGGAACGGTAATGAGAAGACTGATCAAAATTCCGATCCAGCCTGATAGAAGCGTGTGAACTAGAAAAACGACCAACCCCCCAGTCACCGTGCCGAGAATCCTTCCTCGAGCTGCTCGGAGTGTGTTTTCATCTTGATCATCTACTACGAAAATTACGGCCAAGACCGGATACCAAACGAAGTTGATGCGGTCAAAGTGTTGAGCGATTGCACAGGTGATTAAGACACTGATTCCCAGTCGCAGGCTTTGTTTGACAAGGTTGTCGTTCATGCTGGAAGTGCTACCTTTTAGACGCGTTCAGAACAACAATTGGAAGCGCCTGCTGCTGGACTCAGTCGCATCGACTCCCCTTGTTGTCTCCTTCCCAGGCCATTGTGTGTCGAGATAACTCACCCCATTTTGATAAAAAGGACGGGCTTTTAGTCGACTCGTTTGAAGATCTGTTGTTCCCATAGTGGTGATTAACTTGCCCAACTCCATAGGACCAAGATCTGTTTCAAGATTACGTCCAGCTGCTGTGATTAGGGCTGGCAGGCGGATTAGATGCTGAGGTTGGATGAGTTTGTTGAAGAGACTTTTTAACACGAGTTGTTGTCGGTCAAGTCGTCCTAAATCACCCTGTCCATCGTGGCGCCAGCGTAGAAACCCTTCGAGCTCACGGCCTTTGAGGACCTGGCGACCTGGTTGAAGATCGATCAATAATCCTTGGCTTTTATCTTGGTAGTAGAGGCGTTTTGGTACATCAACTTCTAGACCCCCAAGTAAATCACTAATGGTGCGGATCCCTTCTAAATTAACGAGTATATGATGATTAATGGGGCGACCCATTAGGCGCGTTAATTCTGTTTTGACAGCATTTGGCCCACCTCTGGCATGGAGTGCGTTGGCCTTCATTGGTCCAAAGCTGCGTGAATCGATATAGCTGTCTCTTGGAACTTGAATGATTGAAGTATCACCATTCTCAATACTTAGAATAAAAATAGTGTCTGTATTGCCGCCTCCAGCATCCATTCCGAGAACAACGATGTTTTCATTATCAAAGCTCGACCAGCCTTCGAATGGGTTGCTGATTGAGGTCAGCTTGGGGAGTTCTGTTGATGGAAGGAGAGATCGACTCAGAGGTATCGACAGCAGCAATCCACCAAAGAGTCCAAGCACTGCTGCTGTGAGCAGGGATTTTTTGTTCGGACTTCTTTGGCCGTTCATCTGCAAATCTTAGGTCTGTTCCTCCAACAGTTCGATTGTGTTGATGTTTGTGTGGTGTGAACCACGATTAATTGAGGGGATCGCTGATCATTAGGGCTGGGCAGGCCAACTGATGGACCAAATTGCTCGTGCGATCACTAGCCGGAATGGGGAGGCCCGCGACCCGCCGTCGTTGTGATCGCAAGATCACGAGATCTTGGTTTTTGCTGAACCAGTGGATTTTTGAATCGATGCCTGGTCCCTGCAGCAATTTGATTTGAATTTGTTGGCTAGAGATGTTGCGAGGACACCAACTCATCAGTTGCTGCTCCATCCAGGATCGTTCGTGTCGGTTAAAGCGTGGATCATGGATGTGGAGAAGACTAATGGTGGTGGATGTTGGGTCTGGTGCGGTGGATAGGAGCCGAAGGGCGAGCTCAAATTGTTCGCGGGCACTCGCCGATAGATCTTTGATTGGAACCAGGATTTGGTTGAGATCATTGAGTTCTCGTCGCCCAAGATTGGCAACGACCACTGGGCAATGCGCGGTTCGGCAGACCCCGTCGACCAGGTCTCCCAGGAGCCATTTGCGTAGTGGGTCAGGCCGTCCTGCTCCAATCAAAAGCAGATCGGCACCCTCCTCTAAAGCGCTTCGACTCATGCCTGCAGCGATGTCATCATCCACGCGCAACAGACATCGCGTGGTTGCAGTGAGGCCCTCTCCGTTGCTTGCCGCCTGATTCAGCCTGGCTCTTGCCGCTGATAGCGCTCGATTTAAGCCACCGCGGGCCTCTTCAAGGCTTGGACTCACTAATGCGAGGGGCAGGAGTTGTCCGTTGTGATCGCCTTCTCCCTGGGAGAGTCGAGCGGCCAATTTCAGCAGGCTCAACTCTGTGTCTGGATTGGCAACTGGGACCAACACTTTGAGAGGGCGGCGTACCACCTCTCCGGGGACCTCTTGATCTTCATCGAGTCCTGTTGTGCCGTATGGGGAGCGCTCATTCGGTTCCATCAGGGCCACAACGGAGCGTGTGGTGAGAGTTGGACCGAGCGTTGCCGTCACAACCATTACGGCAAGAACGGCGTTGAGAACTGTGTTGTCGAGTAAGCCGGCCTGAAAACCAATGAACGCGGTTGCAAGCGTGGCAGCCACCTTGGGCATGGCAAGTGACCACATCAGCAGCATTTGATTGCGGCTGTAGCGGAACCAGCGCCCAGCGATCACAGCAGCAAGTGCCTTGCATCCCAAAGCTCCAGTGAGCATTAGGGCGGTGAACTCAATGTTGCTAATGCTGTCGGCGAGGCTGCCGAGATCGAGCAGCAGTCCCAAATGAATGAAGAAAATGGGGATGAATAAGGCTCCCCCTACAAAGATCACCTGCTCTTTGACCTTGCCTTCTGGAAGGACGGAATTCACGGCGAGCCCAGCCAAAAAAGCGCCCACGATTTTTTCAACCCCTGCGAGTTCAGCGCCGAGGGAGGCCACAAACAAGGTGAGTAACACCGCCAGAAACACCCGGTTTTCATCGATGACGTTGCGCATCCATAGATGTCGCCCAATCATTCGAATGCCCAAGACGACGACACAAGCAAACACGCTGATGCTGATGAGCAGCGCAATAAAGCTGCTCGGTGTGAGATTTCCCTTGCCCAGGCCTAGGGCTACAGCGAGCAAGACCAGCGCTGCAATGTCCGTGAAAATCGTGCTTCCAACGCTCACAATTACGGACTCGTCACGCTGGGCGCCGTAACTCCTCACGATCGGATAGCCGAGCGGAGTGTGCGTTGCCATCAGGGCTCCCAATAGGAGACTGGGTACTAAGGGGAAGCCAAAGATCTGGCCGATCCCGAACCCTGTACCAACTCCGAGCACAAAGATCAGGGCCCCAAATGTCACAGAGCGTCTTTTGACTCTGTTGAACTCTTCAAGGTCGATCTCTAGCCCGACTGTGAACAGCAGATAGATGGCTCCGATATCGGAGAGAAGGGTGATCGTTTCACTTTTGGCATCGATCCAATGCAACACATGGGGACCGATCAGTACGCCAGCGGCTAAGAGTCCGACAAGATCAGGAAGCCTTAACCGTCTTGTGATGGGCGGAACCAAGACGCTGATCGCAACAAGCTGGGCAAAAATGCCCAGTGGGTGATGCATCAGGTGGGATAGCGAAGCAGCCATCAGTGAAGTCTTGGAAGAAAAGTTTTGGCGTTAGAGGCTCAGCGCTTCGTCACTACGTAAGCCAGCTTGAACCCGCCAGAGGTCGGAGTAAGCGCCTGGTTTGTGCAGAAGTTGATCATGGGTGCCCTGTTCCACAATGCGACCAGCGTCCATCACAATGATTTGATCGGCATGTCGCACGGTGCTGAGTCGATGCGCAATAACCAGTGTGGTCCGATTCGCGGTGATGCGCATTAGTGAACGCTGAATCGCAGCCTCTGTTTCATTGTCAACCGCGGCCGTTGCTTCATCGAGGATCAACACGGGCACATTCTTTAAAATGGCTCTAGCCAAGGCGATTCGTTGGCGTTGACCACCTGACAAACGCTGACCACGCTCTCCTACGACCGTATCAAATTCTTGAGGTAGGCCTTGAATAAAGGCTAGGGCTTCGGCTTGTTCTGCTGCCCAAATAATGGACGACTTGGATGCTTCTGAAGATCCGTAGGCAATATTTTCAGCGACGCTTCCGTGGAAGAGGTAAACGTCTTGACTCACGAGTGCAATGCAGCGACGAAGATCTTGCAGATGCAGCGATGCAATTGGATGGTTGTCAAGAAGAATCCTGCCGCTACTGAGCGGATAGAGCCTCAGCAGTAGTTTGACCAATGAACTTTTACCTGAACCTGTAGCACCCACAATGCCAATTGTTTGTCCAGCATGAATGCTTAGGTCGAACTTGTTCAGCAGTGGTTCGCGATCTTTATAGGAAAAGCAAACTTGTTCATAGCGTATGTCTCCTTTGATATCACTTGGGTTGAGGCGAATGTTTCCGCTGGCGATCTGAATCGGTGTGTCGATGAGATCCAGAACGCGCTGAGTGGAGGCCATTGATCGTTGGTAATCATCTAGGGTTCGCCCCAATGTGGTTAGAGGCCACAGCAGTCGCTGGGTTATGAAAACCAGAAAGCTGTAGGTTCCCACTGCGATTAGTCCTTGCCAGGCTTGGATGCCTCCGATCAGAAGAATCGCTAAAAAGGCAAATAAGATCGCAAAGCGAATGAGGGGAATGAAGGCGGCAGAGATTCGAATCGCCTCACGATTGCACTGCTGGTAGGCATTACTCGCTGTACGAAGTTGTTCGAGTTCCCATGCTTCAGTTGCAAAGCTTTTGATGGTGAGCATTCCACCAAGATTGTTAGACAGTCGGGAGGCGAGATCTCCAGCTCTTTGGCGGACGTCGCGATATCGCGGAGCGAGGCGGCGTTGAAAACTGAGTGATCCCACAAGGATGATTGGGATCGGAACAAATGCGAAGAGTGCCACGCCTGGTGCCAGGAGTGCCATGGCGCTACCGACCAGCAGAACGGTGGTCACTAATTGCAGAATTTCGTTGGCACCACGTTCCAGAAAGCGTTCGAGCTGATGGATGTCATCACCAAGCACGGTGAGTAGCCGTCCAGTGCTGTCTCGCTCGAAAAAATCCATCTCAAGCTTTTGGAGATGGTCATAGGCTTCTAATCTCAGGCTGTGTTGCGTGGTTTGTGCAAGATTGCGCCACAAAACGCCGTAAAGATATTCAAACAGTGATTCTGCTGTCCAGACCAGGAAGGACAGCAGCGCAAGCACGATGAGTTGGCTTGGCACTGTTGTGGCACCCAAAGCTGCCAGCCACGATGAATCCTGTTGAACAACAACATCAACGGCCAGGCCGATCAGAACAGGAGGAAGTAAATCAAAGACTTTGTTGATGATCGAGCAGCTCACCGCGATCCATACCCGTCTTCTGTAGGGCTGAAGATGGCTCAGAAGCCTTGGTAGGGCAGGCTTTATGCGCCTAGCTGGATTGGGAGCGGCCATCATCTATGGCAAGACGCTCTATTCAAGCGTTGTGTTGCCCAACAGCGTCAAATTTCTTGAAACGGTGTAGACCGGAACTAGAGATCGGGGAACTGTATGACTCGTTCAAGAGCGTTCAATCGTTTTCATCGCTTCTTAGCGCGGAAGCATCGAGATGAAGTACGGAATGCCGCTTCTGTTTTGCCTGCTGATGAGACAAGACCAATGGATCACATTCAAAAATTGATGGATCGCAGTTTCGTCTTGGATGACAGGCTCGAAATGGAGGAGACGGCTCGATGAGCTGTCTCCTCCATTCGGATCACCAGCGGTTGCCGCCGCCGTAACCGCCGCCGCCGCCGCCGCCGTTGCCGCCACCGCCGTAACCGCCGCGGCCGCCGCCGCCG
>ERZ887830.865-NODE-865-length-18230-cov-5.651994_pt1 | contig 18230 bp, 15 predicted proteins | sample MGYA00521101_ERZ887830 | MGnify/ENA primary metagenome ERZ887830 (study PRJEB32303, sample SAMEA104408592) | aquatic metagenome | biome: Marine water; feature: Pelagic; material: water | place: Baltic Sea | collected 2014-06-05T16:38:00 | depth 1,762 m ... | reverse complement strand
TTCCCAAAAGGGCTTTGCAAATTTGTCTGTATGGAGGCCGAGATGGATTGGGACGACCTGCGCATTTTCCTTGCCGTGGCGCGGCGAGAGAGCCTTTCTGCGGCGGGGCAGGTCCTGAAACGCGATCCCGCGACCGTGGGGCGGCGCATCCAGCGGCTGGAGGATGCGCTGGGGGCGCAGCTGTTCACCAAATCCCCGCAGGGCTATGCGTTGACGGATGCGGGCGGGCGTTTGTTGGCCCATGCGGAACGCGCCGAACAGGCGGTCGTGGCGGGCAATGACGAGTTGAGAGGGCAGGGCGAACGCCTGTCCGGTCAGGTGCGTATCGGGGCCACAGACGGCTGTGCCAGTTTCATCCTGCCCCAAGTCTGCGCTGCGATCTCTGTCCAACACCCTGAATTGGAACTGCAAATCGTCGCGCTGCCGCGTGTCATCAATCTGTCCAAACGCGAGGCGGATCTGGCCATCACCGTCTCGCCACCGCCCACCGGGCGCATCATCACTAAGAAGATCACCGATTATCACCTGCATCTGGCCGCCTCTGAAAGCTACCTGCGCAGGCATGGCCCCATCGACAGCCTCGCCGCACTGAAACAACATCGGCTGGTCGGCTACATTCAGGACATGATCTTTTATCCCGAACTGGATTTCCTCAGTGATCTGATGGTTGAACACCCCACGCTCGCCTCAAATCTTGTCTCTGTGCAGCTTGGCTTTTTGCGCAATCACGGCGGCATCGGCGTCACCCATGACTTTATCCTTCCCTTCGCGCCGGAACTGAAAAAAGTGCTGGAAGATCAGCTTTCGTTAACCCGCTCCTTCTATCTTATCCGACATCAGGACGACGCCCGCGCCGCGCGGCTGACGCTGGTGTCAACATTGCTGGAAAAGGGGGTTCGCGCCGAGGTTGCGCGGCTGGAAGGTTGTTCCACTTGACAGAGTGGCACTGCTCACGCCACGCTGACCACATAAAAAAGTAAATACCATTGGGAGGGTTAATCATGTTGGTGCATCAAATACTCAAGGCAAAGTCTGACGATGGCGTTGTGACGATCGCGCCAGAGACCACAGTCGGGGCCGCGACAGAGCTTTTGTCCAGCCGCCGGATCGGGGCCGTGATCATCAGTTCGGACGGCAAGACGCCCGAGGGCATCCTGTCCGAACGCGATATCGTGCGCGAACTCGGGCGGCGCGGCACCGCCTGCCTGAGCGAAACAGTTGACACCATGATGACCCGCGACCTGATCGGCTGCGCGCGCGAAGACTCTGCCGATGCGGTTCTGACGAAAATGACCGACGGGCGCTTTCGTCACATGCCGGTGTTGGAAGGAACGGAAATGGTCGGACTGATCTCTATCGGTGATGTGGTCAAGGCGCGACTAAGTGAATTGGCGATGGAAAAACAAGCACTTGAAGGGATGATAATGGGGCATTGACGATCCTGTTGTGCCCGCGATCCGGGGCGTGTCGGACCGGATGCAACGGGCGTGTCTGGGATCTGCGACACAGCGGTCAAGCGTATGAATAGCGCGCGCCTTTGGATGTTCCACGAAACTGCCTCTTGCATCTGATCCCGCAATATTGTTGCGTGGCGCGGAATTCACAAGGGAGGGGCGTGGGATGCGCACCGGACTTTATGCAGGTACGTTCGACCCGCTGACACTGGGGCACCTTGATATCATCGGGCGGGCCTCTTTATTGGTTGATCGGCTGGTGATCGGCGTGGCGATCAACCGCGACAAGGGGCCGTTGTTTACCCTTGAAGAACGTGTGGCCATGGTTGAGGCAGAGACCGCCAAGCTGGGCGATGCGAACGGCAGGCGGGGCGAGATTGTCGTCCATCCTTTCGAGAACCTTTTGATCGACTGTGCGACCGATGTCGGCGCGACGGTGATTATCCGTGGCCTGCGGGCTGTGGCAGATTTCGAATATGAATATCAAATGGTTGGCATGAACCGCGCGCTTGATTCCAGTGTAGAGACCATGTTTCTGATGGCCGAGGCCAAATATCAGGCGATTGCGTCAAAGCTGGTCAAGGAAATCGCCCGTCTTGACGGGGATGTGTCAAAATTCGTAACCCCCGCAGTACGCGACAGCCTGTATACGCGACTGGGGCGATAAGCCCGCGACCGTAAGTCATAAAGAAGGCGCCATCAACGGGGCGCCTTTTTTATGTTTTTTCGCAGGGTGTTAGATCAATCTGCCAATGGCGACGGCAGTGTCGCTCATCCGGTTGGAAAAGCCCCATTCGTTGTCATACCATGTCAGGATGCGACACATGGTGCCCTCCATGACCTTGGTCTGATCCATGTGGAAAATCGAGGAATGGGGATCGTGATTGAAGTCGGTCGAGACCAGCTTTTCATCCGTATAGCCCAGAATACCCTTAAGCGGACCATAGGCAGCGGTGCGGATCGCGGCGTTGATCTCTTCGATCGTGGTGGCGCGGGCGGCCTCGAACGTCAGGTCAACGACGGACACATTCGGGGTCGGCACGCGGATCGCAACGCCGTCCAGTTTGCCGTTCAGTTCCGGCAGCACCAGACCCACGGCCTTGGCCGCCCCGGTCGAGGTCGGGATCATCGACAGGGCCGCCGCGCGGGCGCGGTAGAGGTCGCCGTGCATCGTGTCCAGCGTCGGCTGATCGCCGGTGTAGCTGTGGATCGTGGTCATAAAGCCTTTGACGATGCCGATCTCGTCATTCAGCACTTTTACCACAGGTGACAGGCAATTGGTGGTGCAAGAGGCATTAGAGACCACAAGATCTGCCGAGGTCAGCACGTCGTGGTTCACACCATAAACGATGGTCTTATCCGCGTCAGAGCCGGGGGCCGAGATCAGTACGCGGCTTGCGCCATTGTCCAGATGGGCCTGACATTTCTCTTTGCTGGTGAAAATGCCGGTGCATTCCATCACCACGTCCACATCCGACCATGGCAGATCGGCGGGGTTGCGGATCGCGGTCACGCGGATCGGGCCACGCCCCACGTCGATGGTGTCCGTGGTGGTGGTGACGGTCGCGGGAAAGCGGCCATGTACCGAGTCGTATCGCAACAGATGGGCGTTGGTCTCGACCGGGCCCAGATCGTTGATCGCGATAACTTCGATATCGGTGCGTCCGGACTCAATGATCGCGCGCAGCACATTGCGTCCGATCCGGCCAAATCCATTAATTGCAACTTTGACGGCCATGGTGACGTCTCCTTGGGTTTGAATGTCACAACGTCCGGTCAAAACGCCCGAGCGCCTTTTAGCGCCAAAAACGGGATAATCGTGGAAAGGTCAACCGCAACTGCGCAGCTCAGCGCCAGAAGGCGAGATATTCCAGAAGATCGAGGAGTTTTCGGCCAAGGAAGATAAACATGTTATCCTCCATGAAAAAGAAATCGAAGGCGAAGAACCCAAGGATCAGGACGGCAAGCCAGAAGGCAATGATATTTGTCATACATCCGGTCCTGAGGTGGGTCCTGCGTGGGCTCTAATTGGATCCTGCCGGGGTGTTACCTGAACGTTCCAAGACACTTGGGGGACTGGGGCAGGGAGCGATCAAAGGGGCATCCAGTGTGATGCCTCTTTGCTGAGAGAAACGGGGTCTAGGCCAGCAGGTCGCGTACTTTTTGTGCGGCTGCCTCTGCGGTGATGCCGAATTTTTCGAACAACACTTCGGCCGGGGCCGAGGCGCCAAATGCGGGCATCCCGACAAAGCCAGCCTTGCCCGATTTGCCACGCTCACCGATCAGCCAGCGATCCCAGCCAAATTCGACGCCCGCCTCGATGGCGACGCGCACGGGCCCTGCCGGTAGAACGCGGCGGCGATAGGTCTCGTCCTGCTGGGCAAAAAGTTCTTGGCAGGGCATAGAGACAACGCGTGTGCCGATGCCTTCGGCCTGCAGGATCTCGCGGGCTTTCAAGGCCAGACTGACCTCGGACCCCGTCGCGATCAGGATTGCCTGTCGTTTGCCGTCCGCATCGGCCAGCACATAGGCACCCTGTGCTGTAAGGTTCTTGGATTTGTGATCCAACCGCACTGTGGGCAGGCCTTGGCGCGTAAGCGACAGAACCGAGGGCGTTTTACTGTTTTCCAGCGCGATTTCCCAGGCTTCTGCAGTTTCCACAGCGTCAGCGGGGCGGAAGACGTTCATATTTGGCGTGGCACGCAGCATGGCCAGATGCTCGACCGGTTGGTGGGTCGGGCCATCTTCGCCCAGACCGATGCTGTCATGGGTCATCACATAGATCGCACCCACGCCCATCAGCGCCGACAGACGCATGGCAGGACGCGCGTAATCGGTGAACACCATAAAGGTGCCGCCATAGGCCTTGACCCCGCCGTGCAGCGCCAGACCGTTCATCGCCGAGGCCATGCCGTGCTCTCGGATGCCATAATGAATATAGCGGCCCGCGCGGTTTTCAGGTTCATGCACGCCCATATCCGGCGTTTTTGTGTTGTTGGACCCGGTCAGGTCAGCAGAGCCGCCCACGGTTTCGGGCATGATCGGGTTGATCACTCCCAGCACCTTTTCAGAGGCCGCGCGGGTCGCCATTTTGGGCGCGGTTTCAGACATTTCTGCCTTAAATCGTTTGATCGTCGCGGACAGTTTCTTTGGCACGTCGCCCGCCATTTCGCGGCGGAACTGCGCCTGACGGTTCTCGCTCAGGCCTGCAATCCGTTCTTCCCATGCGGCGCGTGCGCCCGTGTTGCGCAGGCCGATCTCTTCCCACTGGGCTTTGATATTGGTGGGGATCTCGAATGGACCGCCGTCCCAACCGTACACCCGCTTGGTGTCTGCGATCTGATCCGGATTGGTCAGCGCGCCGTGGCCTTTCGACGTGTCCTGCGCTGCATGTCCCAAGGCGATATGGGTCTTGCAGGCGATCATCGAGGGTTTGTGGCTTTCCTTGGCGGCGGTGATCGCGGCGTCAATCGCCTCTGGATCGTGACCGTCGATCTCTTGCACATGCCAGCCTGCCGCGTTGAACCGTTTGGGCTGGTCGGTGATGTCGGCCATATCGACCGTGCCGTCGATGGTGATGTTGTTGTTGTCCCAAAAGACGATCAGCTTTTCCAGCTTTTGCTTGCCCGCCAGACCGATGGCCTCGTGGCTGACCCCCTCCATCAAACAGCCGTCGCCTGCGATGACATAGGTGAAGTGATCTACAACCTTCTTGCCGTAGCGTGCGCGCAGCACCTCTTCGGCCAGTGCAAAACCGACCGCATTCGCAAGGCCCTGACCCAGCGGGCCGGTGGTCGTTTCGATTCCCTTGGCGTGACCATATTCAGGATGCCCGGCCGTGATCGCGCCCCATTGGCGGAAGTTTTTGATCTGATCGAGGGTCATATCCTCGTATCCGGTCAGATGCAGCAGCGCATACAGCAGCATCGATCCATGACCCGCCGACAGGATGAACCGGTCCCGGTCGGCCCAGTCCGGCGCGCTTGAGTCGAATTTCAGATGGTTTTGAAACAAGACCGTGGCCACATCGGCCATCCCCATCGGCATTCCGGTGTGCCCGGAATTGGCGGCGGCGACCGCGTCCATGGCCAAAGTGCGGATCGCAGCCGCCTTCATCCAATGCTCTGGGTGCTTGGTCTTCAGATCTGAAATCTCCACGGGTCGGGATCCTTTGAATTGGGGGCGTTTTGCGGTGGTGATACCAGCAAGGAACAGAAGATCAAGCGTGCCGGGTAAGCTATTGGGCGCAAAGGGGGCGCATTTCCTGATCTAGGCGGGTAAAATCGCCAAAAGGTAAAAGGTTGTGTGATTCGCTTTGCTTTTCGGACCGGTCCGTCTGACAGTCAAAGCGAGGAACTGGAGAGGCAGATGACAGACATAGCAGAACTAGAGCGGCGGATCACGTCGGCGTTGGATCAGATCGGCAGCGGGTTGGATGGGTTGTCCGTTCCCTCGACAGAGCCGGTGGCGGACCCGGCAGAGCTGACCGGCCTGCGCGAGGCGCTGGAGGCGGAACAGATCGCCAACGCGCAACTGGAAGAGCGGGTAAAATCGCTGCGCAAGGGGCTGGAGACGAAACTGGCCGAGGTGGAAAGCGAATTGAGTGCCGCCAAAGCTTCTGCCATTGAGGCCAAGAACCAGTTGCAGCAGATGCGCAAGACGAACCAGCATTTGCAGGCCTCGCTCAGCACTCTGCGTGAGGCGGCGGCCAAAGGCACGATCGAGCCGCATCTGATCAATCAGGCGATGACCTCTGAACTGGATGGTCTGCGCGCGGTACGCGAGGCGGATCGCGCCGAGATGGATGAAATCTTGGCCTCGCTGAAGCCAATGTTGCAGGAGGCGCAAGATGACTGAAGTCAAAGTTGCTATCGGAGGACGTGAGTTTGGTGTCGCCTGTCAGGAGGGCGAAGAGCATTACCTGCACTCTGCTGCCGCCATGCTGGACACAGAGGCCTCGGCCCTGTCCGCCCAGATCGGGCGTCTGCCCGAGTCGCGGATGTTGTTGATGGCGGGGCTGATGCTGGCCGACAAGACCGCCGGCATGGAAGAACAACTGCGCGAGATGAAGGCGCAGATGGCCACGGTGCAGCAAGAGGTCGAGACGCTGCGCAACACCCCGCCGCCAGAGCCGCAGCGGATCGAGGTGTCTGTGATCCCGCAGTCCGTCACCGACAGTTTCGCCGAAATCGCAGCGCGGGCAGAGGCGCTGGCCGCCAAGGTGGATGAAAAACTGTCTGCCTGATGTCTAGGGCTTGGCCTGCGCATGTTTTCCAAAGGTAAGGTGACCAAAAGGGGCGCTGCCGCGCGCCTATTTTTCGCAAGATGATAGGTGACGCGATGCTTTTGGCCACAGGGCCGACGCTGCGGTGGTCAATCTGGGGATGTTGCAGTGCGGCTGGTTTCAGCGCGCTTTTGGCTGGTGTCAGCGGTAGTTCTGTTGGGGTTTCCCTGTGCGCAAACGGCCCAATATCAAATATCTTGACTTCAAAGGGCATTCTGCGAAGGTTTCAGAACGGTAACTTAGTGTAGGTATTAAACGTGAAAAAAATATATGTGTCCGGACTGGCAGCTTTGGTCCTCAGTGTTTGTGGCGTGCAGATGGCCTCGGCGAAAATGCTTCCGCAAAAGGACGCTGGATGTCCGTATTTGCAGGGCGGAATATGCTATTCCCTGCCGGGTGAGAAAACCGGGTGTGGGGATCTGGATACGGTGTCCCAAGGCGGCGTGAATTATTGCAAGCTTGGTCCTAAAAACAACCCCAAACCTCTACCCAGCTTACGCACTCCTGCGCAGACACAAGGGATCAACGGCTAGGGTTTGACGACACGTCGGGGTCTCGTGGTAGTTTCGGGCGGGCCGTTTTGCCCGCCCGTTCGCAATTTTGGATCTATGGTTTTCGGCGGCCTGAAGTTCCGGAACGATCAGCCTTTTTGCACGGCGTTTTGACAAAGAAGGCGTTGCAGAATGGTGTGCGCTGCCTAAAGCCCTTTCGGAAAACATCTCTCCCTCAACGCTGTTTGAAATCAAAAATTTCAATGCGTTAAGGGGCACGTGATGGGTCAGGTCTTTTGAGAAACGCTACCGTTATCCGTTGGCTTCGCGGATCTTGTTGGCAGCGTCCTTATCGTAAGTGATGCCCTGTTCGTCGAACATGCTGTCAAGCTCGCCCGAAAGGGTCATTTCGGTGATGATGTCACAACCGCCGACGAATTCGCCCTTGACGTAAAGCTGTGGCACGGTCGGCCAGTCGGAATAATCCTTGATGCCCTGACGGATGGTTTCATCGGCCAGCACGTTTACATCGGCGAATTCGACGCCCATAAAGTTCAGAACACCTGCAACGCGCGAGGAAAACCCGCATTGCGGCATGGATTTCGTGCCCTTCATGAACAGCACCACATCGTTGCTGGTGACCGTGTCTTTGATCTGGGTTGTGACGTCGCTCATCTTCTCAATTCTCCATTTTGCGCATAGGTCTTGCGCGGTTGGCGTTAGTGTATTTTTTTCGTGACGGATCGACAAGCCCGGCTGCGTGGCGTGTCAGTCCTTTTGATTTTCCGCGGGTTTCGCTGATTTTCGTCGTTCTTTCGCGCCGCCTGTGGCAAGCAGAATGAAAGCAAGCGCCAAAAGAAGGGCGCCGCCGATGACCACGAGCTTCATTGCTGTCATGATCGGTCTGTCTTTGCTGTCAGCGCGCGTTTAACGCCGCGCCAGAGCGGGACGAGCAACAGCAGCGGGCCGAACAGGGTCACAAGCAAGACGTTGCGCGGTGTGCATTCCATCAGTCAGGGGCCTTTGTGGTCAGGGCAAGCGCGTGCAATTCGCCCGATGGGCCGTCCATCTTGCCTTTGAGTGCGGCGTATACGGCGCGTTGTTGTTGCACACGGTTCTTGCCGCGAAAGCTTTCGTCGACGACCATGGCCGCCATATGGACGCCGTCGTCGCCAGAGACGGTGATCTGGGCGGCGGGGAAGGTCTGGCGCAGCAGGTCTTCGATGTCTTTGGCTTGCATGGGCATGGAGCGCGTCCTTGGTTGTTTAGGGCAAAGATAAGGTGCGCAGGCTATACCTGCAAGCCAGCCGTGACCAAAATGACTGCGCCCAATGACTGCGCCCAACGGGGCGCAAGCTGTATTCCTTGGTTGGCGCTTTTGCTCGACGCCGTGACCTAGCCGAACTGGGCGGCAAAACTACCGCGGTAAAGCGCAGAAAGCTCTTCCAGCGGGGCCTCGCTCTCGCCGAACTTGACCGTGGTGCCGGTGAATTTTCCCACGCTTGTCAGCGTAACCTCGGCCAACGCCGCTGCACTCATAAGGGCTTCGGCCTGATCGAAGTTGCATGCGATCAGATAGCGGGCCTGATCCTCGCCAAAGAGGTCGGGCGTTTCGCCGCTGTCCAGTGTGATCCCGACGCCAGAGGATTCGGCCAGTTCAAACGCAGCCAGCGCGAGCCCGGCATCGCTGAGGTCGGTGCAGGCGCGGATCATCTCGCGGTTGGCACGGATGAAGTCACCGTTGCGCGACTCGGCCTCCAGATCCACATGAGGCGCGTCGCCGTCCTCGCGGTTGAAGACTTCGGCCAGCAGGGCAGATTGGCCGAGATGTCCGTGGCTGTCGCCAACCATCAGCAGCACATGACCCTCGCGGACCTCGCGTCCGATCAGGTCCTCTGGGCCGTCGATCAGGCCGACAGCACCAATGGTCGGGGTCGGCAGGATCGGCTGGCCGTCGGTTTCATTATAAAGCGAGACGTTGCCGGACACGATCGGCATATCCAGAGCGATGCAGGCGGCCCCGATACCTTGGATCGCGCCGACAAATTGCCCCATGATTTCTGGCTTTTCCGGGTTGCCAAAGTTCATGTTGTCGGTGGTCGCCAGCGGTTTCGCGCCAACGGCGGTCAGGTTGCGATAGGCCTCTGCCACCGCCTGTTTGCCGCCCTCGAACGGGTTGGCGCGCACATAGCGCGGCGTCACGTCAGAGGTAAAGGCGAGCATTTTGTTGCTGCCATGCACACGGATGATGCCCGCGCCAAGGCCCGGCGTGCGCACAGTATCGGCCATGACCATCGTGTCGTATTGTTCAAATACCCAGTTTTTCGCACAGTAATTCACATTGGATATCAGCGCCTTGAGGCCATCAATCGGGTCGATCTGGGGCACATCTGCCAGCGGCTCTGCCTCTGGGGTGGGCACCCATGGGCGGTCGTATTCGGGGGCAGAACTGGACAATTTCGAAAGCGGCAGGTCGGCTTTGACCTCTCCGTTATGGACGATGATAAAGCGGTCCTCTGCGATGGTTTCGCCCACGATGGCGAAATCCAGATCCCATTTGATGAACACCGCGCGGGCCTCTGCCTCTAGTTCGGGCTTCAGGACCATCAACATGCGTTCCTGCGATTCTGACAGCATCATTTCGTAGGCAGTCATGTCGGTTTCGCGTTGCGGCACATCCTCGAGGGTCAGCTTTACGCCCAGCCCGCCCTTGTCGCCCATTTCGACCGCAGAGCAGGTCAGGCCAGCCGCGCCCATGTCCTGAATGGAAATCACGGCCCCCGTGGCCATCAGTTCCAGCGTCGCCTCCATCAGGCGCTTTTCGGTGAAGGGATCGCCAACCTGCACAGTGGGGCGCTTGTCCTCGATGGTGTCGTCAAACTCGGCGCTGGCCATGGTGGCTCCGCCGACGCCATCGCGCCCCGTCTTGGCCCCAAGGTAGACGACGGGCATGCCCACACCAGAGGCAGCAGAGTAGAAAATCTTGTCCGCATCCGCGAGGCCCGCCGCGAAGGCGTTCACAAGGCAGTTGCCATTATAAGCGGGGTGAAACCGCACCTCTCCGCCCACGGTCGGCACGCCGAAGGCATTGCCATAGCCGCCAACGCCCTCGACCACGCCATGCACAAGCTGGCGGGTTTTGTGATGGCTAATCTCGCCAAACGACAGCGCATTCATCGCCGCGATGGGCCGCGCGCCCATGGTAAAGACATCGCGCAGGATGCCGCCAACGCCTGTGGCCGCGCCTTGATAAGGCTCGATATAGCTGGGGTGGTTGTGGCTTTCCATCTTGAAGATCACCGCCTGACCGTCGCCGATATCGACCACGCCTGCGTTCTCTCCGGGACCACAAATCACCTGAGGTCCCTCGGTTGGCAGGGTGCGCAGCCATTTTTTCGACGACTTATAGGAACAATGCTCGTTCCACATGGCTGAGAAGATGCCGAGTTCGGTGAAGGTCGGCACGCGCCCGATGATGTCCAGCAGGCTGGTGTATTCATCGTCACTCAGGCCATGGGCGGCGATCAGGTCTTTGGTGATAGCTGGCTCGGTCATCTGCATTCCCCGTGTAGGCGCCCATTTGTGCGCGGTCTTAAGCTATGGTGCAGGCAGGGGAAAGGGGGCGGTGCGTTTGGGGCAATTGCCTTTACGCCGACCGCAATAAACTCAGGGTACTGAGTTTCGCTTACTGCATTGAAATTCCTGAACTCAAGCAGAGCTAAGGGAGCCGGCCACCTCGCGACTAGTCTTTGGTCTGTTCAGGGCTGCTGAAACGCAAGCCGAAGCGAATAAAAACCTTTTTCCAAAGCCAAAGAACCGGCAACAGAGCCAGAATTCCTAATTGGCCTTTTTTGCTCGTGTCGCCGGGAATCAGCGCTGATGCCAGTAGAATCCCGGCGATTGCGACAATAATCGTTAAACACAGCAGGCTAAAGACGCTCAGAACGATAAGGTGCGGTCGTATCGGTGTGACGTTTTTGTCTGGTGGTTTTTTGATGGAGCGCTTTCCCGGTCCGAATTTTGACAAGTCTAACGCATGCGGGTTGGCGACGAAAAAAAAGGGCCGGGTCAAGCCCGGCCCAGTCCAACAGGGAGGTAACACCGATGCGAGAATTGCCTCACCGCGTGGCGTTACGATGCAATTAAGAGCGGTGTGATATTCGATCAAGACAAAAGCCTTATTTTCGCCGCAAAGCCGTTATGCGATTCTTGCATGGCTGCACAATTTACGGGCTTTCCGCCCCCTCTTTAAGCCGGTTTCTGTGGGCGATGATCTCTTCCATGACGAAATCGCGGAACGCAGAGATGCGTTTGGAATTGCGCAACTCCTCTGGGTAGGCAAGGAACACGGGCACTTCGCTGGATTCCAGATCGGGCAGCACACGGATTAGGTCCGGAAAATCTTCTGTCAGGTAATCGGGCAGCACGCCGACCCCCAGATTATTGATGACACCTTGCAGCACGCCAAAATAATTATTCACTGTCAGCAAGGACTTGACGTCATAAGACAGCAGATCCTGCACCAGAACCGCACCCGCTGCGACCTGCGCGGCAGAGGTGTTCTGGCAGATCAGGCGATGGGCGGAAATGTCTGACATGCGGGTCGGAGTGCCGTTTTCAGCCAGATACTTGGGCGAGGCGTAAAGGCGCATGCGCACCGACATCAGACGGCGGCGGATCAGGTCGGCCTGTGACGGTTCCTTCATCCGGATGGCCACATCGGCCTCTCGCATGGGCAGATCCAGCACGCGTTCTTCCAGCATCAGGTCGATTTTCAGGTCGGGGTATTTTTCATACAATTTGTGCAGGCGCGGGGCGAGCCAGAGCGTGCCGAATCCGGTGGTGGTGGTGACGCGCAGATCGCCAAACACCTCTTCCTTGCTGTCGCGAATGCGCGCCTCTGCCTTGTCCAGACGCCGGATCATGCTGTTTGTGGCGTCAAACAGCAGTTCGCCCTGCTCGGTCAGGATAAGCCCGCGCGCATGGCGGTGAAACAGCGTCGCGCTGAGGCTTTCCTCTAGCGCGCGAATCTGGCGCGACACGGCGGATTGCGACAGGTGAAGCGTTTCGCCAGCATGGGTCAGAGACCCGGCATCCGCTACCGCGTGAAATATTCTTAGCTTGTCCCAGTCCATGATGGCGCAACCATTACCTATTCAACCTGATTCTGTCTCGGGAATTACCGGGGTGGTAACCGAAAACGCAAACAGAGTGATTAACATCTTTTGATTTTCTAGGTCAGACTTTTTGACCTATACTGAATATAGGGCACGGCCTTGGAGGATGCAAAAGAATGCGGCAGGATATCTCACTTCATGATCGCTTTGATCTGGAAAAATCCCAGATCTTGTTGAACGGCACGCAGGCCTTGGTGCGGCTGATGATGATGCAGAAGGCGCGTGACGCGGCGGCGGGGTTGAACACGGCGGGCTATGTGACGGGTTATCGCGGCTCGCCGCTCGGGTCTGTCGATCAGCAGATGCAGCGTGCCTCTAAAGAGCTGGAAGCCTCTGATATCACGTTCCAATTAGGCCTGAACGAAGATCTGGCCGCCACCGCAATCTGGGGCACCCAACAGGCCGAACTGCGCGGTGAGGGCAAATATGACGGCGTCTTTGGTCTGTGGTACGGCAAGGGGCCGGGGGTTGATCGGTCCGGCGATGTGATGCGCCACGCCAATATGGCCGGGACCTCGCCCAATGGCGGTGTCATCATGGCGATGGGGGACGATCATACGGGCGAATCCTCGACCACCCTGCACCAAAGCGACTGGGCGATGATGGACAGCTATATGCCCGTCCTGTCGCCCGCAGGTGTGCAGGAAATTCTGGACTATGGCCTCTATGCCTTTGCCCTGTCGCGGTTTTCCGGGCTTTGGGCGGGGCTGAAGCTGATGAAAGACACGGTAGAGGTGACATCGGTCGTGGATGGCCGCCCGGATCGGATGTCGTTCGTCACGCCTGACTTCAAAATGCCCGCAGACGGGCTGAACATCCGCCTTGTGGATGACCGCGTGCCGCAAGAGGCGCGGCTGATCGAATACAAACGCTTTGCCGCAGAGGCGTTTGCGCGCGCCAACAAGATCGACAAGCGCGTCTGGGGCAAGCCGGGGGCCAAGATCGGCTTTGTCGCCGCCGGAAAGAACTGGCTGGACCTGCTACACTCTCTGGCCTTGCTGGGGATTGATGCGGCAGAGGCCGAACGGCTGGGGATCACCACCTACAAGATCGGCCAGACATTTCCGCTGGATATGCAAAGCTTTACCGAATGGTCAGAGGGGCTGGATCTGGTCGTCGTGGTCGAGGAAAAGCGCAAGCTGATGGAGGTGCAGATCAAAGAGGCGCTGTTTGATGCCGCCAACCGTCCGCGCGTCGTGGGCGGGCGTGATTCTGGCGGGAATGTCCTGTTTCCGGCGTCCTGGGCAATAGAGCCGGTGATGATAGCAGAAAAGATCGGCGCGATCCTCACCGAAGAGAGGCGCTGTACCGACGGCATCAAGGCCGGTTTGCAGGCGCTCGACCAAGCCCGACAAGCTGACAACGCACAGGAAATCGCGGCGCGGCTGCCGTATTTCTGCTCTGGTTGCCCTCACAACACCTCGACCAAAGTACCGACAGGCAGCCGCGCTTATGCGGGCATCGGCTGTCATTTCATGGCGCAATGGATGGACCGCGAGACGCTGGGTTACACGCACATGGGGGGCGAGGGCGCGAATTGGGTCGGGGAATCGGTCTTTTCAACCCGCGACCACGTGTTTCAGAACCTCGGCGACGGCACCTATAACCATTCAGGCGTGCAGGCGATCCGCTTTGCGCTGATGTCCAAGGCCAATATCACCTACAAGATCCTGTTCAACGATGCCGTCGCGATGACGGGCGGGCAGGGCAACGATGGCGGGCTGTCCGCCGATCAGATCACCCGCGAATTGCTGGCCATGGGCGTGCGCAATGTGGCGTTGGTCTATGATGACAAGGAAGACGTGGACCCCGCCGCCTTTCCCAAAGGTATCACCAGCCATCCGCGCGACGAGTTGATGCAGGTGCAGGAACGGTTCGCCGAATACAAAGGCGTGTCGGCCATCGTCTATGTGCAGACCTGTGCTGCCGAAAAGCGTCGCCGCCGCAAGCGCGGCCTGTTCCCCGACCCGGACAAGCGCGTGTTCATCAACACCGACATCTGTGAGGGCTGCGGCGATTGCGGGGTGCAGTCCAACTGCGTCTCGATCGTGCCGGTGGAAACCGAACTGGGCCGCAAGCGGGCGATTGACCAGTCGTCGTGCAACAAAGATTTTAGCTGCGTCAAAGGGTTTTGCCCCTCTTTCGTGACCGTGGAGGGGGCTAAAGTGCACAAAGAGGCCACCGTGCGCGTCAAAGTTGGTACGTTGCCTGACCCGGTTTTGCCACAGATCGACGGCACCCATAACGTTGTCATCACCGGCGTTGGCGGCACCGGCGTTGTGACGATCGGGGCTGTGATGGCGATGGCCGCGCATCTGGACGGCAAGGGTGCGGGCATGATGGAAATGGCCGGTCTGGCGCAAAAAGGCGGTGCGGTGCATATCCACTGCCGCTTGGCGAATGACCCGGGCGATATCACTGCGATCCGGGTCGCCACCGGAGAATGTGACGTCCTGATTGGCGGCGATCTGGTGGTTTCGGCAGGGGCCAAAACGCTGGGCCTGATGAAAACAGGTCGCGCGGGTGCTGTGGTGAACTCTCACGAGATCATCACGGGTGACTTTACCCGCAACACCGAATTCACCCTGCCCACGGACCGCATGTCTCTGGCGCTCGAGGCGCGCTTGCAGGATCGCCTGACCATGTTTGATGCCTCAAAACTGGCCAAGGCGCTGCTGGGGGATACGATTTATTCCAACATGATGATCTTTGGCGCGGCCTGGCAAAACGGTCTGATCCCGCTCAGCCGTGACGCGATCCTGCGCGCGGTCGAGTTGAACGGCGCGGCGGCGGCCAAGAATATCGAGGCGTTCGAATATGGGCGCTGGGCGGTGCTGAACCCGGCAGAGGCCACGCGCGTTCTGACCCCGAATGTGGTCGCCATGCCCAAGTCGCTGGACGAAAAAATCACCTATCGCGCCGAACATCTGACCGCCTATCAGGGCAAGCGCCTAGCCAAGCGCTATCGCAAGTTCGTCGACCGCTTCACCGATCCCAGGATGCGCGCCGCCGTGGCTGACGGCTATCATAAGCTGCTGTCTTACAAGGACGAATACGAAGTCGCCCGACTCTTGCTGGACAGCGACGACAAGGCCCGCGCCGAGTTTGATGGGGATTTGAAACTGACCTATCACCTCGCGCCGCCTCTGCTGTCGAAAATGGGCCCCAATGGCCGTCCGTTGAAAAAAGAATTCGGCGCGCGTTCGCTTTGGATGTTCCGCCTGCTGAAAAAACTGAAACCTCTGCGCGGAACGCCCTTTGACCCCTTTGGCCGCACAGCAGAACGCAAAATGGAACGCGCCCTGATCAAGCAATACGAGGCTGATCTTGGCGCGATGGGCAGGCCGTCGAATGACCAGCTGGACGCCGCTGTCGCTTTGGCAGAACTGCCTTTGCAGATCCGTGGGTTTGGCCCGGTGAAGGCGGCGAATGAGGCAAAAGCCGCCAAGCGGCGCGAAGAGCTTTTGTTGGCGCTGCGCAGTCCCAAACAGGAAAAAATTGCGGCTGAGTAACCTGTTCTTTACGGGTCGGCGGCCAAAATGTCGCTGGCCCGTTACAATGTCTCGTCAGATTGAATGGATCGCGCTAAAGCGAAGTCAGGGATTGGAAAAGGATCCAAAGCATGGGCGCAGGCCACCACGTCGCGCGGGACATCAGTTATGCAAGTTCGGCCAGCTCAAAGGGGGGGCGGGCCGTGATACGGGTTCTCGAGAACGCCACAGGTCGCCTCAAGCTGATCAAACGCGCCGAGGGCTATGACGAGGAAATCGCGCAGGGGCGGGATTTCTGGCAAGTCATCACCGAACGCTACGGGCTTAGTCTTGATGTGATCGGCGGGGCGCTGGACAATATCCCAAAGGACGGCCCGCTGGTGCTGATTTCGAACCACCCCTACGGGATTCTCGATGGGGTGATGATGGGTCATATCCTTAGCCTGTTGCGGGGTGATTTCCGCATTCTCGCCAACAACGTCTTTCGCCGCTCTGAAACCTTGCAACGCTATGTTTTACCGATCTCTTTTGATCAGACGAAAGAGGCGCAGCGGGTCAATCTGGAAACCCGAAAGTCGGCCCTGACCTATCTTGCCGAGGGCGGTGCGATTGGTGTTTTTCCCGGCGGAACAGTGGCGACCGCGCGCAAACCGTTTGCCACACCGATGGATCCCGCATGGCGCACATTCACCGCGAAAATGATCACGAAATCCAAGGCCACCGTGGTGCCGATCTATTTCGAGGGGCATAATTCGCGCCTGTTCCAGATTGCCAGCCATCTGCACAATACCCTGCGCCTTGCCCTGCTGATCAGCGAATTCCGCACCCGTGTCGATGAACCTGTGAAAATTGCAATCGGCAGACCCATCCCACAAGACCTGCTGGACGCTTATGCGGGCGAACCGAAATCAATGATGGATTTTTTGCGCAATCAAACGTATGCCCTGTCTCCTAAACCGCTCAAATCCACCGATTATGGGTTTGAGTTCGAGGAGAGATGGAAGACCTAAGTGGCAGTTGGTGTTTTTGATTCGGGTCTGGGCGGTTTAACCGTTCTTGAGGCGGTGAGCAAAGCCCTGCCTGACGTTCCTTTTGTGTATCTGGGCGATCATGCGCATAATCCTTACGGCGTACGCGATGCCGATGATATCCTTGATCTCACGCAGAAAAGTACGCAGCGCCTGTTTGATGCGGGGTGTGATCTGGTCATTTTGGCCTGCAATACGGCCTCTGCTGCGGCCCTGCGCAGGATGCAGGAAAGCTGGGTGCCCAGAGACAAGCGTGTTCTTGGCGTGTTCGTGCCGATGATCGAGGCTTTGACAGAGCGCAATTGGGGCGATAACTCGCCGCCGCGTGAGGTTGATGTGAAAAATGTGGCCCTGTTCGCCACCCCTGCGACGGTGCGCAGCCGGGCGTTTCAACGCGAACTGGCCTTTCGCGCTATCGGTGTCGATGTCGAAGCGCAGGCCTGCGGTGGTGTGGTTGATGCCATCGAAGACGGGGATATTGTTCTGGCCGAGGCGCTGGTGCGCAGCCATGTGGACGCGCTGATGCGCAAAATGCCGGAACCGCAGGCGGCTGTGCTGGGCTGTACCCACTATCCGATGATGAAAGATATCTTTCAGGCAGCGCTGGGCGATCATGTTAAGGTTTTTTCGCAGCCAGAACTCGTCGCCGCCTCGCTGGGCGACTACCTGCACCGGCATCCCAATATGTATGGATCCGGGACCAAGTCGATGTTTCTGACAACGGGCGACCCACGCAAGGTGTCGGATCAGGCAACGCGGTTTATGCGACGACAGATCGAATTCGTCGCAGCCTGATTGCCTGTGGGCGGGATACGCCCTAAACTTGATTAACATTTCCAAAAGGTAGGTCACATGACCCATTCTATCGCCATACTTGGGGCGTCCGGTTACACGGGGGCCGAACTTGTCCGGCTGATTGCAACCCATCCCACGATGAAGATCGTCGCGCTGAGTGCCGATCGCAAAGCAGGGATGCAGATGGCTGAGGTGTTTCCGCATCTGCGCCACCTCGACCTGCCAAAGTTGGTCACGATCGAAGAGATCGACTTTTCTGCGGTCGATCTGGTCTTTTGCGCCTTGCCTCATGCCACAAGCCAATCTGTTATCAAGGCTTTACCAGTCGACGTTAAAGTCGTGGACCTCAGCGCAGATTTTCGACTGCGTGATCTTGATGCCTATGAGAAATGGTACGGGCAGCCGCATTCCGCGCCCGAGTTGCAGAAACAGGCCGTCTATGGATTGACCGAATTTTACCGCGAGCAGATAAAATCCGCGCGGCTTGTGGCGGGCACAGGGTGCAACGCG
>ERZ887830.864-NODE-864-length-18237-cov-5.813332_pt1 | contig 18237 bp, 22 predicted proteins | sample MGYA00521101_ERZ887830 | MGnify/ENA primary metagenome ERZ887830 (study PRJEB32303, sample SAMEA104408592) | aquatic metagenome | biome: Marine water; feature: Pelagic; material: water | place: Baltic Sea | collected 2014-06-05T16:38:00 | depth 1,762 m ... | reverse complement strand
ACTGGTAGGGATCCTCAGCCTAGTGAATTTCTATAAGTAGGGTTGACAAATAAAAAATCATACTTATATAAATAACTATGATACGCTCATAAGAGGTATCAAATTTAAACTTGCTTAACAAAGGAGATTAAAATGACAAATCACAAAGCAATTCATTCAATTTTTACTGGACTAAAACCATTTACGGTTGGGTTTGACGATATGTTCGCCCATTTCGATCATATGGTTGACCATCTACCACACATGACGGCGGCTAATTCTTATCCACCATATGATATTGTAAAGACAGGTTCTTTAACATATGATATTCAAGTGGCATTAGCAGGCTACAGTAAGAAAGACATTACGGTATCATTTGAGGATAATATCCTTAAAATCGAATCAGTAAAATCTAAAGAAGAAAAAGAAGTTGAAGAAAATGAGGGCATGCTACATAAAGGTATTGCCAAAAGAAACTTCTCAAAAGGTTTTACAATAGCAGATGATGTTAAAATCATAGGTGCTGAATTAAAAGATGGACTTTTAAAAGTATCTTTAGAGAAGATTGTTCCAGACCATAAAAAGGCTAGAACTATCAATATCAAATAATAAATTTTAAGGGAGGGAGGCTTGACTTTCCTCCCTTATTATGATATAATTATATTATGTTTAGTTATCTAGGTGGTAAGAAATTTCAAGGCAAGTGGATTGCCGAACACTTTCCAAAGTTTGACACATATGTTGAAACTTTTGGTGGTGCTTATTGGACTTACTTTCAAGGTAATGTAAATGCCAAAAGGAATGTCTATAACGACTTCAATACTTACATAGCAAATATATTTCACTGTTCGGTTTTTAAAAGAGACCAGTTTCTAACCAAACTTAAATCTTATCCGGCCCAAGATGGGGAACTGTTTGAGAAATTTAAAAAGGACTTATTTCCATTAAAATACGGTTTTAAGTTAGGTGATATAGAGAAGGCCGCCAAGTATATCTATATTGAAACTCAAAGTTTTAGTGGCGACACCTTAAAAGAAACTACAAAATATGTAGACCTTAAAGGTAAATACAAATCAAAATATCAACATCTAATAGATAAGTTAGAAAATCCTAAATGGCAACTTAAAATAGATAACATAACAAATGTAGAAAACGAATCGTTTGAGGTTATGTTAAAAAAGTATGATACACCTGATACATTATTCTATGTTGATCCACCATATTACAAAATGGAGAACTATTACACAAAAGAATTTGGCAGAGATCAACACCTACAACTGGCAGACGAATTAAAAAAGATTAAGGGTAAGTTTATACTATCATACTATGTCTTTCCACAACTATCGGAGTGGTTTCCAAAAGACAAATACCATTGGTCTATAAAGGAATTCAGTAAAGCAAATAGCACAACATCTAAAAAGAAGACAACCAGTAAAGGTGAGGAATTATTAATAATGAATTTCAAACCAGCATTGACATTATATTAAAAATGTGTTATATTAGAGATAATAAAAACAAAAGCGGAAGTCGTATAAAAGTAATACACTTGGTTTCCAACCAGGAAAAGATTGAGCATTACAATCCTTCCGCTCCAAAATTTAAAAGAGGATATTATGTTACCAAAGATTGAATTTAAAGTAAGACAAGGAGATATCGCTGAAGACGGTGGTTGTACATTTGATAATGGTAGTTGGATTACTAAAACTACAGACGATTATTTCAAAGGTAAAAAAGTAGTATTGTTCAGTTTACCTGGAGCATTTACACCTACTTGTACATCACAACAGTTACCTGGTTTTGAAAACAATATAGCAGAATTTAAAAAACATTTTATAGATGAGATTTATTGTGTATCAGTAAATGATTCGTTTGTTATGAATGCTTGGGCAAATAACGAGAATATAAAAAATGTTAAAGTAATACCTGATGGATCTGGTGAGTTTACTAGACAAATGGGTATGCTTGTCAAAAAAGACGATAAAGGTTTTGGTTACCGATCTTGGAGATATGCTATGATAGTCAATGATGGCATTATAGATAAAATCTTTGAAGAACCTGGTAAATCAGATAATTGTACTACTGATCCATATGGTGAGTCATCACCTGAAAATGTATTACAATGGTTGAAAATGGGGAAAAACATATAGTGATTAACATTGACTTTTTGTTAATAGTATGTTATATTATATTAAATTAAATAATGAAAACGGAGTGAAAATATGAACCTATCAAGTGACACTATATCAGTGTTAAAAAACTTTTCCGATATTAATCAGAATATTTTGATTAAATCAGGAAACAAAGTACAAACAATATCAACAATGAAAAATATTTTAGCAGAGGCTGAAGTATCTGAAAAGTTTGAAAGTGAGTTTGCTATCTACGATCTACCAGAATTTTTAAGATCAGTAGAACTATTTGAAAAACCAGAATTAAATTTCAATGGTGGATCAAATGTTAAAATTGCCGACACCAATTCTAAACAATCTATTAAGTATTTCTTTGCTGATAAATCTGTTATTGTATCGCCTACAAAAAACATTACAATGCCAGATAAAGAAGTTACTTTCACATTAACAAAAGAAGTATTTGCTAAATTACTAAAAGGTGTTACGACACTTAATTTACCAGATGTTGCTGTTGTTGGTGATGGTAAAAACATTATTCTTAAAGCTACAGATAAAAAGAACAAATCATCTAACGAATATTCTTTGAATGTTGGTGAAACTGATAAGAAGTTTACAGCTTATTTCAAAGCAGAAAACTTTAAGATGATAAGTGATGATTATGATGTTGCTATTTCTAAACAAAAGATAAGTCATTTTGTTAATAGAAACAAATCGATACAATATTGGATAGCATTAGAACCTGACTCTGAATTTTAAGGGAGGTTTTAAATGTCTGATTTTTTATGGGTTGAAAAATACCGTCCTAAACGTATATCTGATTGTATCTTAACTGCTAGTTTACAAGAAACATTTACTAGTTTTCTAAAACAAAAAGAAATACCAAATCTGTTGTTATCTGGTACTGCCGGTACTGGTAAAACAACTGTTGCTCGTGCCTTATGTGAGGAACTTGGTGCTGATTATATCATCATCAATGGTTCAGATGAGGGTCGTCAAATAGATACATTGAGACATAAGATTAAAAACTTTGCCTCCACTGTATCTCTTACCGAAGACGCTAATCATAAAGTTGTTATAATAGATGAGGCAGATTATATGAATGCTGATAGTGTTCAACCTGCTTTAAGAAACTTTATAGAAACGTTTTACCAAAACTGTAGATTCATATTTACATGTAATTATGTTAATAAGATAATACCTGCTTTACATAGTCGTTGTACTGTTATCGATTTTGCCATTAAGAATGGTCAAAGGGTTAAGACAGCTACTGCTTTTATGGAAAGACTAGAGGGTGTTCTAAAGGAAGAGAATGTAGAATTTGAAAAGAAAGTATTAGGTGAACTGATACAGAAATTCTATCCTGACTTTAGAAGAACTATCAATGAACTACAAAGGTATTCTGTAAGAGGTAAAATAGACAGTGGTATACTGTTTAGTCTATCGGAGGCGAACACCAAAGGCTTAATGATCTCATTGAAAGATAAGAAGTTTAATGATATGAGAAAGTGGGTGGTTCAGAACCTAGATAAAGAGGCCGCTTTTCTATTCAAAACTATCTATGAAGTGCTTTACACAGCACTAGATTCTAAATCTATACCTCAAGCAATATTAATTTTAGCCGGATATCAATATAAATCTGCTTTCGTAGCAGATCAAGAGATAAATATGGTCGCTTGTTTGACAGAAATCATGGCAAGTTGTAAATTTAAATAGATAGTAGGAGCATATAATGGCGAGAAGAACATTATTTAGAACATTGATAGTGAAAGCTAGAATGTTTTGGGCTGACATTAGAGGACACCACGGTAAAGTTTGGGATTATGAACCAAGCGAGTATTACATGGGAAACCACAAAGGTCACAATAAACATATGAAAAAATAGAAAGTAAGTTTATATTATGTACGAATTGAAAGACTATCTTAATGCGATCAATTTCAGTAAAGAAAAGTTATTAGATACAGACGACCTTACATGGGAGAAGAAGTATCCACCATTTGTAATTAACAAGTGTTTATCAATGTTTTATGATTGTATAGCACAAGTTAATGAAATGAATGGTTACCACTTCTTGGATAAGAAAACACAGTTCCATTTTCTACTAAATAGTATTAGAAAACAAAAAAGGTTTGGTGGTAAGTGGTTATCACAAACCAAGTTAAAGGATTTGGAATACGTAAAAGACTATTATGGTTATAGCAATGAGAAGGCTAAAACTGCTCTTAATATACTTACAACTGACCAGATTGAAATTATAAAAGATTCCTTGAAAAAAGGTGGGAGAACAAAATGAGTGAAGATATAATAAATTGGTCACCTGATAGTATGTTAGAGGTAACTCTCAAACAACCAGACGACTTTCTTAAAGTAAGAGAAACATTAACTAGAATTGGTGTTGCTAGTAGAAAAGACAAAACACTTTATCAATCATGCCATATACTACATAAACAAGGTAGATATTTCATAACACACTTTAAAGAACTATTTGCTTTAGATGGTAAAAAGGCCACATTGGTAGAAAACGACATACAAAGAAGAAACACAATTACTATTCTTTTACAAGATTGGAATTTAATTGACATAGTAAAACCTACTGAAGCTGAAAACAAAGCTCCATTAAGTCAAATTAAAGTATTACCTTTTAAGGAGAAAAAAGAATGGACGCTATCAGCTAAATATAATATTGGAAAGAAAATTGAAAATAACGGAGAAGATAGCAACAATGCAAGTATCGAAGTTTAAAGATTTCATTACTGAGGAGAAAGAAGACCAATATCGTTTGGTGATACTTTCCCATGATGATGCTGATGACCCTAATAAAACAGGCGATCTAGTAAGAGAGAAGGCTAAAAAACTAGGCATTAAAGTACTACTTGCTGAGTTTACAGGTGCTTATGTTAGTGAAGAAAATGATAAACTATACATGAATAGTTTTCCTGTTGAAAAGGGTGGTGCAGTTGCAGAACCTGATCCTAAAAAAGATATTGTTTACGAGAAACCATTTGAGATTGATGCTAAAAATACAGTCATAATGGTACGAGGATTAGGTACTCCTGGTGTAAGTGGTAATCGTTCTTGGTATGCTATGACAAAAGACCTTGAGCATAGAGGTTTTGCAGTTATCAATTCAGCAGAATGCCATGACATTTGCTCAGACAAATGGATGAATCAAATTGTATTTGAAAGACATAAGATTGACACACCTAAAACAGTTCGTGTATTACATTCAGAAGGATCAGAAAAGGCACTAGAAGAATTAGATAGTGATTTTCCTATCATCTTAAAAACAGGTTCTGGTTCAAGAGGTGTTGGAGTTATTCTAGTAGAGAGTGCTGCTTCTTGTCAATCAATCGTACAGTTATTGTATAGAGAAAATGAATTCATAGATATTATTCTACAAGAAAAACTACCAACAAAATATGATGTAAGAGTAATCGTCTGTGGTGAAGAAATCATAGGTGTAATGAAACGACCTATTATTGAAGGTGATTTTAGAAGTAATGTATCACAAGGCTCTGAACCGACAACACATAAACTTACTGCTAAAGAAGCGGAAGAATCACTAAGAGCTGCTAAGGCAGTTGAGGGTGTCATTGTTGGAGTTGATTTCATTCCAGCAAAGAATAGAGAAAAAGATAGTCCTCATTTTATCGAAGTTAATTCAACACCAGGTTTAATCGGTATTGAAGAAGCATTAAAAACTGAAGGTAGTATAGTCGAGAAGATTCTCGTAAAACTACAAGATCGTGAAGTGTGGAATAATAAAGAAGAAGATTAGACTTGACTTTTAACACAAAATGTGTTATATTATTATAAACAATGTAAGGAGAATATAATGTCACAAGTGAAAATATTAAGAATGACTACCGGCGAAGATGTAATCGCCAAACTAGGTGAGAACGATCAAGGTATTAGTTTACACAAACCTTTCGTAATCATACCTCAACAATCAGCACCAGGAAAACCTATACAACTTATGATGAGTTTGTATAATGCGTTTGGTAAGAGTGATACAATCACAGTTGAAAAAGACAAAATCGTTTTTATAACTGATCCAAAAGATGATCTGTTAAAATCGTATGAACAAAATACGTCTTCGATTTTATCGACTACAACACCTGGATTAATTACAGAAAATACATTACCAAAACTGTAGTGATAACTGTTAACTTTATGAGAGGTCAGGAAGTTATTCCTGTCCAAGTAAATGAAGGCATGACCTTGATGGAAGCTGCTAGAGATTTCTCTGACGTTGCCATTGATGAAATACCTGCCGATTGTGGTGGTTGTTGTGCCTGTGCTACTTGTCATGTAAGAATAGATCAGAAATGGACATCTATAATAGGTCAACCTAATAAAGATTCAATGGAAATAGATTTGTTGGAATATCAAAAAGGTTATGATAATGTTCAAAGTAGATTAGCATGTCAAATTATTTTAGAAAAAAAACATGATGGAATGGTTGTCCATCTTTTAGATAACCATAAATTATAATGATGAAAATTGAATTGATAGATATAATGGGTAATGACTTGTCTGTAGTGAATGCTGCCAGAGTAAGTTATTCAAAGACCAAAAAATCATTTGAACAATCAGATGAAAAACTTATTAAGTATCTTGCTGAACATAATCATTGGTCTCCATTTGCTCATGCGAGTTTACAATTTAGAATTAAAGCACCTATCTTTGTCGCAAGACAATTAGTTAAACATCAAGTAGGTTTAGTATGGAACGAAGTCAGCAGACGTTATGTTGATTTTCCACCTGAACTATATAAACCTGAAACATGGAGAGGTCGACCAAAGAACTCTAAACAAGGAAGTGATGGTGAGATTAAACTAGATCAAACAATCGAGTATAGTATGGAATCAGCAATGGAGAGTTGTTTAATAACTTACAATACTCTATTAGAAAAAGGCGTGGCACCAGAACAGGCACGTATGGTATTACCACAATCAATGATGACTGAATGGTATTGGTCAGGAACACTATATGCTTTTTCTAGGGTATGTAATTTAAGATGTAAACCAGATACACAAAAAGAAACTAGAGATGTGGCAGATGAGATGTCTAAAATCTGTGACGAGAAGTTTCCATACAGTTGGAAATATTTAACAGAATAAATTATGAATTTTTATAAAAACGTTATAGAACATAGAGGCAAACTACTAATTCGTGGTGTCCATGATGGTAAAGACTTTAAAGAGAAGTTAGACTTTAGTCCTACTTTGTATTCTTTAACACAAGAACAGACTGAATATAAAACATTACAAGGTCAAAATTTAAAACCAATTACATTTAAAAACATAGACGCTGCTCGTAGATTTAGACGAGACGTTGCTACTCATAATTCACCTATTTACGGATTAGAAAGATATCATTATCAATATATTGGTAAAGAATATCCTGAAGATATTAAGTGGGACAAAGAAGCAATTAAAATCTTTACACTTGATATAGAAACCACTTGTGAAAATGGTTTTCCTGATGTTGAAAATCCTACTGAAGAATTACTTTGTATTTCCGTTAAAAATCATTCAAACAAACAGATCATAACATGGGGTGTCGGCGACTTTAAGACAGATAGATCAGATGTTACTTACGTTAAATGTAAGAATGAAAATCAACTCCTTATGGAGTTTATGAAGTTTTGGATTAAAAACTATCCAGATGTTATGACAGGTTGGAATACAAAATTCTTTGACTTACCTTATCTAGTTGGTAGAATTAAAATGGTTGCTGGTGAAAAGGTAGCGAATAAGATGTCGCCTTGGGGTATAATTAAAAGTGAGGAGATAGTAGCAAGAGGTAGAACTCAAACTGCTTATACTCTATTTGGTATTGCCAATTTAGATTATTTAGATTTATACAAATGGTTTATACCACAAAGACAAGAGAGTTATAAACTTGACTTCATTGGTCAATTAGAATTAAATCAACCTAAGAATGAAAACCCTTATGCTACATTTAAAGAGTTTTACGAGAAAGACTTTCAAAAGTTTGTAGATTACAATATTCAAGACGTAGAGATTGTTGATGGACTAGAAGATAAACTAGGTCTAATTGATTTATCATTAACTGTTGCTTATGAAAGTAAAGTTAATTATGGTGATATATTTTCACAAGTGAGAGTATGGGATACTTTGATAGCAAATCACTTAATGAAAAGAAAAATCTGTGTGCCTCCAAGAGAAGAACATATAAAAGATTCAAAGTATGAGGGTGCTTATGTAAAAGAACCACAACTTGGTCAGCATAAGTGGGTTGTATCATTCGATATTAACTCCCTATATCCTCATATCATTATACAATACAATATTTCTCCAGAAAAGATAATAGGTCAAGATCCATCTGGAATTTCAGTAAATAAGATGTTATCAAAACAAGTGTCACTAGATCACCTAAAAGATGAGGATGCTTGTGTTACACCTAATGGCGTCAAGTTTAAGAATGATAGTCAAGGTTTCTTACCTGAAATGATGGAAACAATGTATAATGAAAGAGTTATCTATAAGAAAAGAATGTTGAAGGCAAAAAAAGAATATGAAAAAACAAAAGACCCTAAACTTGTAAGAGAGATTGCTCGTTGCCACAATATTCAATGGGCAAGAAAGATTGCTCTTAACTCTGCTTATGGTGCCGTTGGTAACCAATACTTTAGATACTATGATGTAAGACAAGCAAGTGCTATTACAACAGCAGGTCAATTCATTATTAGATTCATTGAAAATAAGATGAATAATTATCTAAATGAAATATTAAAAACAACAGACAAGTTAGATTATATCATTGCCTCTGATACAGATTCAATCTATGTAACATTAGATAAGTTAGTTGAAAAAACATGTCAAGGTAAAGACAACGACCAGATATGTAACTTTATAGACAAAGTTGTTGGAAGTAGATTAGAACCTTTTATTGAAAAATGTTTTGATGAACTATCTGATTATACAAATGCATTTAAGAACTGTATGGTAATGAAACGAGAAGTAATTGCCAACAAAGGTATATGGGTTGCTAAGAAAAGATATATGTTAAATGTGCTTGATGAGGAGGGTGTTAGACTATCTGAACCTAAACTAAAGATTATGGGTATTGAGGCAGTCAAGTCATCTACACCACAAGTTTGTAGAGGTAAGATTAAAGAGGCAATCAAAACCATTATGGGTAAAGAACAATCAGATTTGCACAAACTTATTGCTGACTTTAAGAAAGAGTTTTTTTCTATGTCTGCTGAACAGATATCCTTTCCTAGAAGTTGTAATAATTTAAGAAAGTATAAACATAGTAGTAATATATTCATTAAAGGAACACCTATTCATGTTAAAGGTGCTTTGATATATAATGAAAACCTAAAACGATTTAATCTTGGTCAAAAATATCCTTACATACAAGAGGGTGATAAGATTAAGTTTCTTAAATTGATAGAGGCAAATCCATTTAAGTTTGATGTTATCAGTTATATAACAACATTACCAAAAGAATTTAAACTAGAACAGTATATAGATTATGAAACACAGTTTGAAAAAACATTTTTAGATCCAATGAGATTTATATTACAAGCAATCGGTTGGGAACACGAACCAACTTCTAACTTGGAGGCATTTTTCTCATAATGAATTTATTGTTATCACTAGTTTGTATTCATTGGGGTTTTGCTACAGGTGGAATATTAGCAATAAGAACTAATTGGTCATTACCTAGATTTTTAATAATACTTTTACTAATTAAATATTTACTTATATCTTATGGAATTTGACACAAACAAAAAACATGGAGTAATATATGCCGACCCACCGTGGTATTTTAAAACGTATAGTAACAAAGGAAAGGATAAAAGTCCTGAAAGACATTATCCTTGTATGTCTCTCACTGACATTATTCGGTTACCTGTTGGTGACCTTGCTAAGGACGATGCAGTCCTTTTAATGTGGGTTGTTGATCCACTATTAGACCAGGCGTTTAAGGTTATAGACGCCTGGGGTTTTAAGTATAAGACAGTAGGTTTTACATGGGCGAAAACGAATCGAACTAAAATGGGTTTCTTTACAGGTCTAGGGTATTGGACTAGAGGTAATCCGGAGATGTGTCTATTGGCAACCAAAGGAAAACCAAAAAGAAATAGTAAAAGTATTCCACAGTTAGTCGTAGATCAAAGACGAGAACATAGTAGAAAACCAGATATCGTTTATAATCATATAGAAAACATGTTAGATGGTCCTTATATGGAACTGTTTGCTAGAAGAACAAGACCTGGTTGGACTAGTTGGGGTAATGAGGTATGATTATGGACTTGACTCTTTCGTTATTATATGTTATATTAGTATATGGTTTTATTATAAGTTTATTAGTAATTTGGAACAACGAAAATATAGATTAATGGATTATTTAAAGAAATACGCTGACGAGAATGGATTACCAATCATGGATCAGAATACATTTGAAAGAATAACAAATGATATTGGTAGAGAACAATTTAGATTAGACTTATCGGACTATATTGAAAAGTATAGACCAACTTTTCCTTTAAAAAGAATATCTTTAGATGATGTTAGAACAAAGTTTTTTGAATTACAAAAACAAGATATTAGTACATATTGTAATACTGACAATAACAATGTTATGGAAAAGTATCAGGATTACAAATACAGTTACAAAGATTATGGTTTAGGTATTATAGACGCTCCATCAACTTATAATAAAGTGTCTAATTATTTTCACCAAGAGTTAAGATTAAACTGTTCAAGTTATAGTTTCAAATCACCTTTAGATGTATGGTATAACGGCACATCAAAACAAATATGGAGTTGTCTAGGTCCTATGTGGCGAGGTATCAATGAAATGAAAAAGGTAATAGTTGATGGTAAAGAAGAATTAAGAGGTGGTAAGTTATCAGAAAATAGTTATATGGGTGCCTTTAGATTAGGTACATATATTGCAACTCAATTTAAACCTAATGTTGCTAAGACTATCTATCAACTAACAAATGCTAAAAAAGTTTTAGATACAAGTTGTGGTTGGGGAGATAGACTTGCAGGTTTCTTTGCTTCGGATGCCGAAGAATATATCGGTTGTGATCCAAACCCTAATACATATAAACAATATATGAAACAGATAGAAGTATATAATAGTTTTCTATCTAAACCTAAAAAGGTTACTATCTACAATACAGGTGCTGAAGATTTACCTTGGAATAAAATAGACAATATAGATTGTGCTTTTACGAGTCCACCATATTTTAGTACCGAAGAATATAATAAAGGTGGAGAGAAAGAAGAAAATCAATCGTGGTTCAAATTCAACAAATACGAGAAGTGGCGTGATGATTTCTTTTTAAAGGTATCTAAAAAATGTTTTGAACGATCAAAACATACACTAATAAATATCATGGATCCAACTGTTAAAGGTAAAAGATTTAGAAGTTGTGACGAGGTTGTTGATATGTTAAAAGATAACTTTATAGGTCAAATAGGAATGAGAATTATGCAAAGACCTAAATCAGATAAGTTATTTAAGTCAGAAAAGGAAAAACTAGAGTTTATGAATAAGACATTTATAGAGAACATCTGGTATTTTTCTAAAGATAAAGATGTTGATCTATTTAAATCAATAAGAAAAGGAACACTTGCTGACTTTATGTAGAATAGGACTTGACTTTTTAAGTAAAATAATATATAATAAGAGTATAAATTTATAGGAGATATGGAATGAGTGACTTTTTAAAAGACATAATTAAAGAAACTGGTAATGAATATGCCGGTTTAGTAAGTGAGGGTATTGATACTGCTGATGTAACAAACTTTATAGACACAGGCTCGTATGCCTTTAACGCTTTATTATCTGGTAGTATTTACGGTGGTATGCCAGCAAACAAGATTACAGCAATCGCTGGTGAAGCCGCTACAGGTAAAACATTTTTCGCTTTAGGAATAGTAAAAGCATTTTTAGACAAAGACAAAGATGCAGGTGTAATCTATTTCGAATCAGAAAGTGCTATATCAAAAAGTATGATTGAGAGTAGAGCTGTTGATTCAAGTAGAATGGTTATAGTTCCAGTTTCAACTGTACAAGAATTTAGAACTCAATCTTTAAAAATTTTAGATAAGTATATTGAACAACCAGAAGGTAAAAGAAAACCTTTGTTGTTCGTATTAGATAGTTTAGGAATGTTATCTACTACAAAAGAAATGGAAGACACAGCCGCTGGTAAAGAAACAAGAGATATGACTAGATCACAAATAGTTAAATCTACATTTAGAGTATTAACTTTAAAACTTGGTAAGGCAGGTGTCCCTATGATTATGACCAATCACACCTATGATGTTATTGGTTCTATGTTCCCTCAAAAAGAAATGGGTGGTGGTTCAGGTTTGAAATACGCTGCCTCATCAATAGTTTATTTAAGTAAGAGAAAAGAAAAAGACGGCACCGAGGTCGTTGGTAATATTATTCACTGCAAGAATTACAAGTCAAGATTAACAAAAGAAAATGCTATGATTGATGTTAGACTAACATACAAAAAAGGTTTAGATAAACATTATGGTTTATTAGAACTTGGAGAAGCAGCTGGCGTATTTAAGAAAGTATCTACAAGATATGAAATGCCTGATGGTTCAAAAGTATTTGGTAAAAACATCAACGAGAATCCTGACAAGTATTTTACTAAAGAAAACCTAGATACAATTGATGAATATGCCAAAAGAAAATTTACATACGGATCAGACGAAGACGAAACCTAAAAAAAGATACGTTTTTGTACAGAAACAAGAAGACGATTTTACTTGTATAAAAATCGTTGAAGGTAAGTACGAAGATATTATCTACAAATATGGTAAGGTAACCTTTGCTCGAGAAGAAGATGAGCAAGGCAGGTTGCCAATGAAGTTTGATTATGATATAATGAATAATCCTACTAAAGAAGATATAGGTTCGCAAGAGTTTATAGATTTTATAGGAGATATATTAATGGAACAATTAGAAAAACAAGTAACAGATGGATCGGTAATCTTTGACAAGCATGACAAACAATAACGAGAGACTAGAGTTAACTATATTAAGAAACTTTTTTTACAATGAAAGTTATACCAGAAAAGCATTACCTTTTGTAAAGAGTGATTATTTCGTAAATAGAATAGAACGACTATTATACGAAGAAATATATAGGTTTGTAGAAGAATATAAAAACTTACCTACAAAAGAAACCATACATATAGAATTTTCTAAAAGAAAAGACATTAACGAAGATGAATTAAAATTAGTTAAGGACCTTGTTAATACTTTTCAAGATGAGAAATCAGATTTACAGTGGTTGTTAGATACAACAGAGAAGTTTTGTAAAGACAGAGCAGTACATAATGCTGTATTATCTGGTATTAAAATATTAGATGGTAAAGATAAAGAACACCAACCAGAGGCAATACCAAGTATTCTATCAGACGCCCTTGCTGTTTCATTTGATAATCATATAGGTCACGATTATACTGGTGACGCTCAGGAAAGATTTGAATGGTATCACACAAAAGAAAAAAGATATCCTTTTGATTTAAACTTCTTTAATAAGATTACAAAAGGTGGTATTCCAAGTAAGACATTAAACATTGCTCTTGCCGGAACAGGTGTTGGTAAATCATTATTCATGTGTCACTGTGCTTCAAGTTTTTTAACACAAGGTTTGAATGTTCTTTATATTACACTAGAGATGGCAGAGGAAAGAATTGCTGAAAGAATAGACGCCAACTTATTAGATGTTTCTATGGACGATTTACGAACAATGCCAAAAGATTTATACGATAGTAAATTAAGTAAGATTGAGGGTAAGACAAAAGGTAAATTAATTATCAAAGAATATCCAACAGCGTCTGCTCATAGTGGTCATTTCAAATCATTAATAAATGAACTAGCATTAAAGAAAAGTTTTAAACCACAAATTATCTTTATTGACTATCTAAACATTTGTGCTTCAAGTAGGTTTAAAGGTGGTAACATATCATCTTATTTTTATATCAAAGCAATCGCTGAAGAATTAAGAGGTCTTGCTGTTGAACATGATGTGCCTATTTTTAGTGCCACACAAACCACTAGAACCGGTTTCGTAAGTACAGATATTGGTTTAGAAGATACATCTGAATCATTTGGTCTTCCGGCAACTGCTGACTTTATGTTTGCCTTGATGTCTAATGATGAGTTAGAACAACTTGGTCAAATGAAAGTAAAACAATTAAAGAATAGATATAATGACCCTGGTGCGAATAGAGCATTTATAATAGGTGTTGATAAGGCAAAAATGAGATTATATGATGTTGAAAATTCAGCACAGAATATAGTAGATAGCAACCAAACAAAGGAAAAGGAAACTATTACAACGCCACCAGATACGGCATATGATAAGTTTTCCGACTTTAAAATATAATGACAAAAATACAAAAAGTTAAATTTCATAAAGGTGATAGAAGACCTAATGATGAACAACCTAAATTATCATACACAAAGAAGATGGTAAAGAGAGGTAAAGACATTATATGGCAAGTAATAGAGAGACCAACAAAGAACATTGTTAGTGAGTGCTTTTTCGAAGAAGACGCCCACAAATTAGTTAAGTTCCAAAACAAAAACAAAGTATGGGAACCCAATGGTGGCGTACCTAAATTCTTATGGACAAGAGTTTAGTCTTATAAATATAAGAAACAATTGAGTTATATGGAAAACGTGATTATAGTAATGGATAAAATGAGAGAGAAATGTTTAGTTTTAAAGGCTTTTTTACAAAAGACAAGAATACACACCTAGAACACCTAGAGGACGATATAATTAATCGTGGTTCAAATGGTGGAGAGAATGCTATTAACTTCCTTAATTCAATAAGGGATATGCTAGCAGGTTCATCAAAGGCAAAAGTTAATATGTCTGTTAAGTGGGACGGAGCTCCTGCTATCGTATGTGGTATCAATCCTGAAAACGGTCAATTCTTTGTTGGCACTAAAGCAGTATTCAATGCTACTCCAAAAATCAATTACACAAGCAGTGATATAAGAAGAAACCATAGTGGTGGTCTTGCTGAAAAATTAACAATAGCATTAAGAGAATTAAAAAAATTAAAGATAACTGGTGTCCTACAAGGAGACTTTCTATTTTCAAAATCAGATTTAAAAGCTGTTAATATCGATGGTGAAAAGATGATTACCTTTACACCAAACACTATTACATATGCCGTGCCTGTTGACTCAAATATTGGTAAAAGAATAACAAGAGCAAGAATGGGTATAGTGTTTCATACATCTTACACAGGTAAAAAGATGTCGGACCTAAGAGCAGGTTTTGGAACAGTATCAGGCAAATCTGGAATATCTTCCATATTCTTAGCTGACGCTGCTTATAAAGATGTAAGTGGATCGGCAAAATTAACTACAAGTGAGTTAGCAACCTTTAATGCTAAAATAAGAATGGCTGAAGGCTCTCTATCAAAGGCAAGTAAGATGTTAGATGAAATGAGTAAATCATCATCTGATGCATTATCAATCGGGTATAGATTAAAAACTTTCTTCAATCACTTTATAAGAAACACACAAGGTAATATGGCTAAAGTAAAAACACTCGTAGAGATGTTTGGTGAATATTACGAAAACATTTTACAAGCAGAAATCGATAGTAAGAAAACAGAATCAGGTAAAAAGAAATATAAAGATGCGTTGAAAAAGAACATGTCTATTATAAACAGAAATCAACAAGCACTTTACTTTGCTATTGCTTCACACGTCACATTACAGAATGCCAAAAACTTTTTGGTAAATAAATTAAGTGAGATACAAAGCATAGGCCATTTTTTAAGAACACCAAATGGTTATAAGGTAACGGCACCAGAAGGATTTGTGGCCGTTGATAGAGGCGCCGGCGCTGTTAAGTTAGTTGATAGATTAGAATTTAGTAGAGCCAATTTCACGGCAGATAAAGATTGGGTAAAAGGATAATGAATATTATTTTAATAGGAGGTCCAGGTTCAGGTAAATCAACATACTCTGAATTCATTACAAAAGATTTAGATATAGAACATATCTATCCTGGTGAGCTATTAAGAAAAGAGAAAGCAAAAGGTGGAGAGATCGCTAAGAAATTATCTAATTTAGGTAAAGGTGGTTTTGCTCCTAATGATATAGTTTTAAAACTTGTATTTGACGCCGTAGATAAGGCAGAAAACGGATTTGTATTTGATGGTTTTCCTAGATACATGCAACAAGTTAGAGATTTAGAAAAGAAGAATATTAAAATAGACAAAGTAGTATTCTTAAATGTAAGTGAGCAAGAAGTAATAAGAAGACTTACAGCAAGAGGTAGAGCAGATGATAAACCAGAGATTATCAAAAACAGAATTGCTTTATACAAAAAAGAAACAGGACCAGTGATAGAATTTTACAGAAAGAAACCAGGTTTTATAGAGATCAAAGCTGAGGGTGGCGAACCTAAAGATATTGCTAATAAGATTATAAAACAATTAAAGGCAAAATCATTAAGTGAGTTTAGACAATACATCAATGAGGGTGTTTATGATCCAGGTATATTCAAAGCTTTCTTTTTAGCAGGTGGTCCAGGTTCAGGTAAAACATTTGTAACTCAAACAGCATTTGCTGGCACAGGTTTAAAATTAGTTAATTCAGATAACGCATTTGAAAGTGGTTTAAAAAAGGCAAATCTTTCAATTAAAATGCCAGATGAAGAAGAATACTTTAGAAATATTATTAGACAAAGAGCTAAGACAACCACTGGTAATCAATTAGATAAATATGTAGAAGGACGATTAGGTCTTATTATTGACGCTACAGGTAGAGATTTACCACTTGTTCAAAGACAAGTAAGTATGTTAAAAAATATTGGTTATGATTGTCATATGGTATTTGTAAACACAAGTCTGGATGTAGCGTTAGAAAGAAATGCAAATAGACCAAGACAGGTGCCTGAATACATTGTAAAGAAAAGTTGGAATGAAGTACAATCAAACATTGGGACTTTTCAAAGAGTGTTTAGTCCAGGTAAAATGTTAGTTGTTGATAACAATAGAAGTGAAGCAGAATTGGTAAGTAGAGTATTAAGTACAGCTTCTAAATTTATTAGAAGTAAATTAAGAACTAAACCAGAAAATGGTATTGCCATGAGTTGGGTAAAGAGAGAACTAGAGTTAAAAAAGAGATGAGATTTAAAGATTTTATAAAAGAAAGTATCATAGATATACCAAGAAGAACATATGCGCCAGCTGTGTTTGATGATGCTGATACTAAAAATCCTAAAATTAAATCTAGTGTTCTAAAATTAATTAACGATCAAGTAAAAGATTTTAAAGAATATCCTGTTTTAAAGATTGGTTTGATAGGTTCAATACTTACAAAGAGATATAGAAATGACGCTGATCTGGACATCAATGTATTGTTTGATGTTCCAAAAGAAAAACAAGAAGATGAAAGAGTAAGTCTTTCTCAAAAGTATTTGTCATCAAAGAACAAAGATAATATTCAAGGTAAAGAAATACCAGGAACTAAACACCCAATTAACTTTTACTTTATTACAGACAAGGAAACATATGATGATCAGAATAAAAAAGCTGATGCTGTGTTTGATATAGAAAAGAATAGATTTATTAAAAGACCAGATGACTTTACTTTTGATACAGACTTATATGTAAAAGAATTCGAAAGAAAAGTACAAGAGTTAGATGTAGTTAAAGGTGAATTAAAAAGAGATATAATTGACTATGATGAACTATCAGATTTAAAACCAGATGATATTTTAAATTTACAAGATAAGATTAATAGTAAATTAGAAGAAATAGAAGATGGTATAAAAGACATTATCAAAGTTGGTGACGGTGTTGCCACTGATAGAAGAACAGCATTTGATACAGATATGTCGCCAGATGAAATAAGAACTTACGGCATAAAGAATAGATTACCTAAAAATGTTATCTATAAGATGTTAGAAAAATATCACTATTTAAAATTCTATAAGAAGTGTAAAGATATATTAGATGATGGTAAAGTAACAGACGCCGAAATAGATAGTTTAAAAACTGAATCAATTGCTTCAACATTTTCAGATTTAATTAGAAGAACGTTTAAGGCACCTAGAATGAGAGCAGGTGTTGAACTA
>ERZ887830.861-NODE-861-length-18297-cov-8.493038_pt1 | contig 18297 bp, 20 predicted proteins | sample MGYA00521101_ERZ887830 | MGnify/ENA primary metagenome ERZ887830 (study PRJEB32303, sample SAMEA104408592) | aquatic metagenome | biome: Marine water; feature: Pelagic; material: water | place: Baltic Sea | collected 2014-06-05T16:38:00 | depth 1,762 m ... | reverse complement strand
TAAAGTCATCTTTAATCTAGCTTCATTCAACTCACCTTCTTTATAATATCCTTTTAGTATTCTTAAGGCTTCAGGATTAGTTTCTAATTCTACTTTAAAAGCTTTAGCAATCGACTCTGTGGTAATGTCATCGTGAGTTGGCCCTATGCCCCCAGTAGTAAATACATAGTTATATTTTTTTCTAAGCAGATTAACACAATCTATAATTTCTGATTCATCATCCCGAATAACTCGAACTTCATATAGCTGAATACCAATTTCATTTAACCATTCAGCTAAATATGCTAAATTCTTGTCTTTGGTACGGCCTGATAATATTTCATTACCAATTATAATAAGTGCAGCTTTCATATGACTTTAAATAAACAGTTTATTAATGGGATATTTATAAAAAGATATAAGAGGTTTTTTACAGATATTCAACTTGATAATGAAGTAGTTACCGCCCATTGCCCTAATACAGGTTCTATGATGGGACTTTTAGAGCCGGGTAACAAAGTTTACTTGTCTGAGTCAGATAACGAGAAAAGAAAACTTAAATATACCTTGGAAGTCATCAAGCTTAAATCAAAGCATGTCGGGGTAAATACACACAGAACTAATCGAATAGTTGAACAGGCACTAAATGATAATCTTTTTAAGTTTATTAAAAAAATTCAAGAAATAAAACGCGAAGTAAAATATGGTGAGAATAGTAAAATTGATTTTCTTGTGACCACTGAAAAAGAGCTAGTTTACATTGAAGTTAAAAATGTGACATTGGTTAGAGATAGTAAGATTGCAGAATTTCCTGATTCAGTCACTAGCCGTGGTACAAAACATTTAATTGAATTAAGTAAATTAAAGAAAAAAGGTATTAGACCAATAATGCTTTATGTCGTTCAACGAGATGATTGTGATAAGTTTAAAATTGCCAAAGACATTGATCCCACATATGCAGAGAACTTTTCAAAAGCTATAAAACAGGGTGTTGAAGTTTTTTGTTATGACTGTAAGTTTAGTAAAAAAGATATTTCAATTAATAAGGAAATTAAATTTATAAATGCTTAGCGTTGCAACTATACACAACAAAACTGATTTTGCTGGTATGCGAAAAGCTGGTCAACTGGCTGCAGAAACATTAGATATGATTGCTGAGCATGTTAAGCCAGGCGTAACCACTGAATCTTTAGATAAGAAATGTTTTGAATTTGCAGATAAAAACAATGCCTGCATTGCACCATTATATTACAAAGGCTTTCCTAAATCGGTATGCACTTCAATTAATCATGTAATTTGTCATGGCATTCCATCTTCAAGAGTTTTAGAAGAAGGTGATATTGTTAATATAGATGTGACCGTAATAGTTGATGGATGGCACGGTGATACAAGTCGAATGTATAAAATTGGTAAAATAAATAATAAGGCTCAAAAATTAATCGACTGTACTTATGAGGCTATGATGCTTGGTATAAATGAAATTGCTCCAAATAAAAAAACTGGAGATATTGGTAATGCTATTCAAACATATTCAGAAGCACGCTCGTATAGTGTGGTACAAGATTTTTGTGGTCATGGTTTAGGTAGAGTATTTCATTCTTTTCCCAATATACTTCACTATGGAGTTCCAAATACTGGCGAAGATTTAATTGAAGGAATGTTTTTTACAGTTGAGCCAATGATTAATACTGGCAAATATGATGTGCGTTTATTAAAAGATGGTTGGACGGCAGTTACAAAAGATAAGAGTTTGTCTGCTCAGTTTGAACATACTGTTGGGGTAACGGAGAATGGCTTTGAAATATTCACTAAATCACCTGCAGGGCTTGATAAACCCTAATTAAACTAGTAAAACATTTTATATATGATCCCACGTTATTCTCGTGCTCCAATGACAGAAATATGGAGCGACACTAATAAATATAATATTTGGCTAGATATTGAGCTCTATGCTTGTGAAGCAATGGAACAGCTTGGCACAGTTCCAAAAGGAACTGCCAAAAAAATTAAATCTAAAGCTAAAATTAATCCCACTCGAATTGATAAAATTGAACGCGAAGTAAAACATGATGTAATTGCATTCTTAACAAGTGTTGCTGAATATGCTGGACCACCAGCTAGGTTTTTACACCAAGGACTAACTTCATCAGATGTTTTAGATACAGCTTTTAATGTGCAACTTAGCAGATCATCAACTCTAATTTTAAAAGAAATAGATCTATTACTTAAGGCTATAAAAAAAATTGCTATTAAGCATAAGTACACTGCTTGTGTTGGGAGAAGCCATGGTATCCATGCAGAACCAACAACATTTGGAATTAAGATGGCATCTTTCTATGAAGAATTTAAAAGAAATAAAGCCAGGTTGCTATTGGCTCAAAAAGAAATTGATATTTGCGCAATCTCAGGTGCGGTTGGTAATTATGCTAATATTGATCCAAGAGTTGAAAAATATGTAGCCAAAAAATTAAAATTTAAACCTGAGTCTGTTTCAACCCAAATCATACCAAGAGATCGACATGCAGTTTACTTTAGTACTCTTGCATTGATTGCAAGTTCGATTGAAAGACTTGCAACAGAAGTCAGACATTTACAGCGAACAGAAGTTTTAGAGGTTGAGGAGTTTTTTTCGAAAGGTCAAAAAGGTTCTTCAGCTATGCCACATAAACGTAATCCAGTTTTATCAGAAAATCTTACTGGTCTAGCTCGCCTAGTTAGAGGCTATGCCCTGCCTGCTTTAGAAAATGTAGTTCTATGGCATGAACGCGATATTTCGCATTCAAGTGTTGAAAGAATTATGGCGCCAGATGCTAATATTGCGATTGATTTTTCATTAGCTAGGATGACTAACGTTATAAGTAATTTGATAGTTTATCCTGAAAATATGAAGAAAAATTTGAATAAACTAAAAGGCTTACCGATGTCTGAAGGTTTAATGTTGGCTCTTACCCAAAAAGGCTTAGCCCGTGAGAAGGCTTATAAAATGATACAAAAAAATGCAATGGTAGTGTGGCAAACGCAAGAAGAGTTTATTGATGTACTTTTAAAAGACAACGAATTGAAAAAATATTTAAGTGCCACTGAAATTAAGAAAATACTAAATCTAGATCATGCTTTACGAAGAACCGATCAAATATTTAAAAAAGTATTTAAGTAATTATTCTTCGCCGCTATCTTCAAATATTTTTAGCTTTCTCATTCTTAAGATCAGAACAGCTATAGCAATCATCAGAATAGCTCCTGCTTCATAAAGAAGAAAACTAGGATCACCAGATTTTCCTTGTAAGATAATATATCTAGCTAGTGCAGTAATTGCGATAAATAGTGGAATACTGATTCTAATTCTATCAAGCGTCCAATATTCTCTTACCATCTGAACTACCTCAATATAAATAAAGAGTAATAGTAGGTCGGCTAATGTCACCTCTTGAGAAGAATACATAAACATAAACTCATTACCTATAGCAACAACTGTTGCAATAAGAACAGTTACTAAAATAATCTTTTCAAAAAATTTAATTCCATTAATCATTTTATATAGAGTCCTTTCCTATTATTTCTTCTTTAGCTTGTAATAAAAATTGGTCCATATATTGCCTTAATTCTTCGTCAGTAACAGCAACATTTTTTTCATCAAAATCTGTTCTTACTTTGCGAAACACATCCATGTCTCCAGCCTCTTCCATATCTGCTTTTATTACTTCCTTGCAATACACTTCAACTGCATCGCCAGTAATTCTTAGTCTTTCAGCCGCCCAGACTCCAAGATACTTATTGCGTCTAGCTAATATTTTAAACTCTAAGTCTTGATCTCTAATAAATTTGCCCTCAAAGCCTTTTTTTCTTTCATCAAGTTTTTTCATTTTTTTAATATTTGAATTGATTTATAATATCGATATATTGATTTTACTCTAAGAAGAACAATTGTCACCATAAATGTCCAAAGATAAAATACTCTACGAAGGCAAAGCCAAAACCATCATCAAAGGTCCAAGAAAACACACCTTAATTCAAAGATTTAAGGATGATGCAACAGCATATAATAAAAAAAAGCATAAAATATTTAAAGGCAAAGGAATTCTTAACAATAAGATTTCAGAGCACTTAATGAATCATTTAAAAGCTGAACGAATCCCAATGTCATTTATTGAACGCACAAATGATAGAGATCAGCTTATTAAAGAGTGTGAAATTATACCAATAGAATTTGTCGTACGAAACATAATTACTGGATCAATTGCAAAAAAATTAGCACTAAAAGAGGGTATTAAACTAAAGAAACCTTTACTAGAATATTACTATAAAGAAGATGCATTGGATGATCCTATGATTTCAAGAGATCATGTTGAAGCTTTTGGCTGGGCAACCAAAGCTGAGTTAGCCAAAATTGATAAACTTAGTTTAAAGATTAATACCTCTCTCGGAAAACTTTTCAAAAAAAAGGGTCTTACATTGGTTGACTTTAAATTAGAATTTGGACGCCTAAAGAGCGATAAAACCAAAGTTGTCTTAGCAGATGAGATTAGTCCAGACTCATGTCGTTTATGGGATATAAAAACAAATAAGAAATTAGATAAAGATGTGTTTAGAAAAAGTCTTGGGAGCTTATTAACAGCCTATCAAGAAGTTGCTTCTCGCTTGGGAATCGGGCATTAAATAATAATGCTCGCAAAAATTCATATTACCCTAAAAAAAGATGTATTAGATCCCCAAGGCAAGGTGATAGCCAACTCGCTTAGTGATCTTGGTTTTGACGGAATACAAAGTGTACGACAGGGCAAATATATTGAAATCATTTTAGATGGAGATGATAAAAATGCTGCTACCACGAAGCTTAATCAAATGTGCGAAAAATTATTAGCCAATCTAGTAATTGAAGATTATTCCGTAGAGATTGATTAAAAAATTATGAAATCACACGTTATTGTTTTTCCTGGATCGAATTGTGACAGGGATGTTGCTGTCGCTATAGAGCGCATTTCAGGTTCTGCTCCAGAAATGATTTGGCATAAAAATACATCCATAGCAGAAAGTGATCTAATTGTTGTTCCGGGTGGATTTTCATATGGTGATTATCTAAGATGTGGAGCTATTGCATCAACTTCTCCAATAATTAATGAGGTTGTAAAAAAAGCAAAGGCTGGTGTACCGGTAATAGGAATATGTAATGGATTTCAGATTTTAATTGAAACTTCACTTTTAGATGGAGCGTTAATCAGAAACAACTCTTTAAGCTTTATTTGTAAAGACATTTATATAAAGCCAGAAAATACCTCATCTATCTTTACTAAAAATAATGTAGTGGCAAAAATGCCGATAGCTCACAATGAAGGTAATTATTTTGCTACTAGCGATACGATTAAAAAGATTAATGACAATGATCAAGTTGCATTTAGGTATTGTGATGCCAACGGATTAATTAACGAAGGATCTAATCCAAATGGATCGATTGATAATATTGCAGGTATTCTTAATGATAATAAAAATGTACTGGGTTTAATGCCACATCCAGAAAGAGCTGTTGAACTAGGTTTGGGCTCAGACGATGGTAAATACATATTTGAAGGAGTTCTCAAATAATGACTTGGGAACATAAGACTGATCAATCTTTAGTTGAAAGTCATGGCTTAAAACATGATGAGTTTGATAGTATTGTTCAAGGTTTGGGTCGCGAACCTAACTTTACTGAGTTAGGAATTTTTTCTGCAATGTGGAATGAACATTGCTCTTACAAATCATCAAAATTTTGGTTAAAGAAATTACCTACTACTGGAGATCGCGTGGTACAAGGGCCAGGTGAAAATGCTGGAGTTATTGACATTGATGACGGTGACGTAGCGGTATTCAAAATGGAAAGTCATAACCATCCATCATACATAGAGCCTTACCAAGGAGCTGCAACTGGTGTTGGTGGAATTTTAAGAGATATTTTTACAATGGGTGCACGACCTGTTGCTAACTTAAATGCATTGCGATTTGGTGAACCAAATCATCCTAAAACAAAACATCTGCTTTCTGGTGTTGTCGAGGGTATTGGTGGTTATGGTAACTGTATTGGAATTCCAACCGTTGGCGGTGAAGTAAATTTTCATCCATCTTATAATGGCAATATACTTGTTAATGCTATGACCGTTGGTATTGCAAAAAAAGATAAGATTTTTTATTCAGCGGCTGCAGGTATTGGTAATCCAGTTGTATACGTAGGTTCTAAAACTGGGAGAGATGGAATTCATGGAGCAACAATGGCGTCAGCAGAATTTGATGATGATTCAGAGGATAAAAAACCAACAGTTCAAGTTGGTGATCCCTTTACTGAAAAACTATTGCTTGAAGCTTGTTTAGAATTGATGAAAGAACAGGCAATTATTGCAATACAAGATATGGGTGCAGCCGGCTTAACCTCTTCATCTATTGAAATGGCATCAAAAGGCAATGTTGGATTAGAAATAGATCTAACTAAAGTCCCAATGCGTGCCAGCAATATGACAGCTTATGAATTAATGTTATCTGAAAGTCAGGAAAGAATGCTTATGGTACTTGAGCCTGGCAAAGAAGAGATGGCACGAAATATTTTTAAGAAGTGGGATCTTGAATTTGAAGTTATTGGGAAAGTTACTGATACAAAGAATTTGGTATTAAATATGCACGGTAAAGAAGAGGCCTGTATTCCTATAAATATTTTAGTAGAAGATGCTCCAGAATACCAAAGAGATTATACTGTTAGAGAGCCTGCAGGAGAATATCAAATAGATCCTAATACACTTAATTCTAAAACAATAATTGATGATCTAGTAACAATGCTCAGTCACCCTAATTTATGTAGCAGACGTTGGATCTGGGAACAGTACGATCATATGGTAATGGCAGATACACTCATCAGACCTGGCTCAGATGCTGCAGTTGTAAGGGTACATGGAACTAATAAGGCTATTGCTATTAGCACAGATTGTTCGCCTACTTATTGTAAGCATAATTCTTTTGAAGGTGGAAAACATGCTGTAGTTGAAACTTGGCGAAATCTTGTTGCATCTGGTGCTCTACCTATAGCAATTACCGACTGTATGAATTTTGGTAATCCGGAAAAACCAGAAATTATGGGTGAGTTTGTTGAATGTATTAGAGGTATGACCGAGGCCTGCACAATTTTAAATTATCCCGTCGTTTCAGGCAATGTATCGCTTTATAATGAAACTAATGGTGAGGGCATTTACCCTACTCCTGCTATCGGTGGTGTTGGCTTGATCAAAGATATCTCAAAAACTAAAACAATTGCCTTTAAGCAAAATAATTCTCTTGTCTATGCTGTTGGTGAAACTAAAGGTCACCTTGGAAACAGTCAGTACTTATCAATTGTGCAACATAAAGAGCTTGGTAGCACTCCAGTTATTGATCTTAATAAAGAACTTAAAAACGGTAAGTTCATATTAGAATTAGTTAATCAAGACTTAGCTTTATCAGCTCACGATATTGGCGAAGGTGGATTGCTTGTTGCTGCAGCTGAAATGTCATTGAGTAGCGGTATAGGAATTACTATTGATTGTGCAATAAAAAGCCATGAATTTTTCTTTGGCGAGGATCAAGGTCGCTACTTAATAGAAATTGATATACAAAATGATGATACTTTGAAAAAACTATCTGTAGATCATGGCGTTGTAGTTGAATATATTGGCCAAACCAAAGATGCTGTGATTGAGATAAAAGAAAATAGTAAGATCTCAATTGAAGAGCTTAAAAATAATCATGAAAAATGGTTTCCAGATTTTACCAAATGACTTATTTAAAAGATATAAATTTACTAATTGGTAGAATTATCATTGGAATTTATTTTTTAATTTTTGGCGCAATACCAAAAATATTTAGATACGAGTACATGCATAATTATATGTCTGAACACGATGTGCCATATACCCACATTGCACTAATCTTAACTATTATAATTCAGTGCATATGTTCTATTGGAATTATCATTGGCTGGCACTCAAAGATTTCAGCATTTGTACTAGCTCTGCTAACAATAATGATTAATTACTACATGCATAATTTCTGGGATATGGCTGCAGGAATAGATCAGCAGCATGAAATGCAAAATTTTATTAAGAATGTTGGAATATTTGCTGGCTTACTCATTCTATCTGCTACCCAGCCTGGAAAATATAGTCTTAAGTCATATTGAAATAGGCATTTACAGCTATTAAGTATAAAACATTGATATGCCAATGGAACAAGTTGAAATAGAAAAGCTTATAAAAGCTTCTTTACCTGATGCGCAAATTGAGATTATTGATTTAGCTGGAGATAATAATCATTTCTCAGCACATGTAATTTCTGCTGCGTTTGAAGGCAAAAGTAGAATTCAGCAACACAAAATGGTTTATGATGCATTAGGTGATAAAATGGGTGGAATACTTCATGCACTAGCTTTAAAAACTTCAATTAAGAAAGATTAAATTATGACTGATCAAACTGCACAAAATATTCAAACAACGATTGATGATAATCCTGTAGTGCTCTTTATGAAGGGCTCCAAAAAAATGCCTCAATGTGGTTTCTCTTCAGCGGTGGTAAATGCGCTATCTTATCTTGAAGTTGATTTTAAAGATGTCGATGTTCTAGAAGATGGAGAACTTAGAGACGGGATTAAAACATTTAGTGACTGGCCAACAATTCCTCAACTTTATATTAAAGGAGAGTTTGTGGGTGGGTGCGATATTGTTAAAGAAATGTTTGAGTCAGGTGAACTCAGTGCTTATTTAAAAGACAAAGCAATTCCACACAAAGTTTAATTAATTTTTATCGAGAGTAATATTCAATTACTAGATTTGGATCCATTTGCGTAGCATATGGAACTTCGGCAAATTCCGGTGTACGTACAAAAGTTGATGTAAGTTTCTTCTCATCAACAATAATGTAACCTGGAATATCTCTTTCAGCACTTTTAATTGCTTCCATAACAATCGCTAGAGATTTAGATTTATCTCTAATCTCAATAACATCGCCTTCATTAACCATAAAGCTAGCAATGTTAACTCTATTGCCATTAACTTTTACATGGCCATGATTGATAAATTGTCTTGCTGAGAATACTGTTGGTACAAATTTAGATCTATAAACAACCGTGTCTAAACGTCTCTCGAGTAAACCAATTAGATTTTCTCCAGAGTTACCTTTTAATCGAAGTGCTTCTTTAAAGCAGTTACTAAACTGACGTTCATTAAGATTACCATAGTAACCTTTTAACTTTTGTTTAGCTTGAAGTTGAGTTCCGTAGTCAGAAATTTTACCAGCATGTTTTTGTCCATGTTGTCCTGGTCTATATTTTCTTAAATTAAATGGACTTTTTGGACGACCCCATAAGTTAACACTTAAGCGTCTATCAATTTTATGTTTTGCTGTAATTCTTTTTGTCATATGTAAATAATAGAGAGGGTTTATACTAGTTTCAGACCCTTTGTCAAACCTGAAACCGCCTAATCTTCTTGTTTTTCCTTATATTTTGTAAGGGAGGTTAAAACCCCACGAAGTGAAGCAATTTCTCTGTCACTTAGTTCTGCTCTATGGAAGATATTTCGCAGTTTTATTACCATACTTGGCTTTTTTTCAACTGGCTCAAAAAAACCACGAATATCTAGTTCGCGTTCCAGATGATCAAAAAAATGATGTAATTTGCTATGATCAACAGCTCGAGCCTCTTTTTTTCCAGCTGATATGGTTGCTAGAGAATCTTTGGCTGCAAATAGGCTATGGCAAAACACTGTAACAGCATGTGATAGATTTAGTGAGCTAAATAAGTTGTCTGTTTCAATAGATACGCACTCACTAACTAAAGACAAGTCATCGTTAGTCAAGCCAGACTGTTCGCCTCCAAATACTATCGCAATGTTAGTATTTTGATTTTCATTTAAAACTATTTTTTTGATTGCCTCTTCATTAGAAATTTCTCTTTTATCCATTTCTCTTCTTCTTGCTGTAAATGCATATGAGTACTGAATTCCAACTAATGCCTCTCTTAATGAGTCAAAGCATTTAGCGTTATTAATAATTGGTAAGGCATCAACTGAAACTGCTGCTGCTTTTTCTGACGGCCATTCAATTTTTGGACGTACTAAAAAAAGATCTACCAGTCCAAAATTATACATTGCTCTAGCAGCCAAGCCAATATTTTCCGCAAGTTGGGTATCAACTAAAATGATGGTTGGTTTTAAATGTGACATTAAATTTAAGTAATTGGCTGCGCCTTGTCTTTCATTAGCTTATATTCAACGCTATCTATTAAAGCTTTAAATGATGCTTCTATAATATTGTCAGATACGCCGACTGTAAACCAACTCTTGCCTTCTTTGTCTACACTTTCAATCGATACTCTTGTTATTGCATCAGTACCAGTGTTCAAAATTCTAACCTTATAATCAATTAGATTTAAATCTTTAACATAATTTGCATAACCGCTCGACTGAAAGCTCATTCGAATAGCTTTATCTAAAGCATTAACGGGTCCATTACCTTCTCCAGAGCCACTAACATCCTTGCCACCAACTACAAATATAACTTCGGCTTTAGATAGTGTACTTCCTTCATCGCCAGTATTTTCAATATTGATTTTGAAGCTTTTAGTTGCAAAAAATTCTGTAAATTGACCTAAAACTTTTTTAACCAATAATTCAAAGGATGCGTCTGCACCATCATATGTATAGCCAGTGAATTCTCTTTCTTTAACACGATCGAGTATTTTTTGTATCGACTGATCATCTTCATTAACGCTAATTCCAGCTGACTTTAATTTAGAAATAATATTTGATTTTCCAGACTGTTCAGAAATTACAATTTGTCTTTGATTTCCTACTATGCTTGGTTCTATATGCTCATAAGTTTTTGGATCTTTATTTACGGCTGAAGCATGCAAACCACCTTTATGCGCAAAAGCTGATGCACCAACATATGGCGCGTTTCTATTGGAAGATCTGTTAAGAATTTCATCTTGTAAGCGAGATAAATCAGTTAATAATTTTAAATTATCTACAGAAATTGTTAATTCAAAATTATCTTTGAAATATGGCTTCAATAATAATGTTGGAATGATTGAAACTAAATTAGCATTACCACATCTCTCACCTAAACCATTAATTGTACCTTGTACTTGTCTAACACCAGCATGAATTGCTGTAAGAGAGTTAGCAACCGCATTTCCTGTATCATTATGAGCATGAATACCAAGCTTGCTACCTGGAATTATCTTAACAACTTCACTAACAATCTCTGCTATTTCATGGGGCAAGGTTCCGCCGTTGGTATCACATAATATTATCCACCGGGCACCACCATCTGCTGCTGCTTGTAAACATTTTAAGGCATATTCCTTATTTGCCTTATACCCATCAAAAAAATGTTCCGCATCAAAATGAGCTTCTTTTTTATTTTTAACAATGAACTCAATTGACTGCTGAATATTTTCTAGATTTTCTTCTAATTTTATTTCTAACGCCAATTCAACATGAAAGTCCCAACTTTTTCCAACAATACAAACAGAAGTTGCACTAGTGTTTATTAAAGAAGCTAATCCAGGATCATTTTCTGCACTTCGACCAATTTTTTTTGTCATACCAAAGGCAGTGAAAGAAGCGTTAGTAAAATTTAATTTTTCATTGAAAAAAGTTGTATCGGTAGCATTAGCTCCTGGCCAACCACCTTCAATATAATCTACTCCGAGAAGATCTAATTTATTTGCTATAATCTTCTTTTCGTCAACATTGAAATCTACACCATGAGTCTGAGCTCCATCTCTTAAAGTTGTATCAAAAATATATAATCTTTCTTTAGTCACTTCTTCAATTTCCATGTTGTTTTATTATCTTTATCTTCAAGTATAACACCCAAATTTAATAGTTCATCTCTAATTCGATCAGCTTCAGGGAAATCTTTAGCGCTTCTTGCTTCATTGCGCTTTTCAATAAGTCCATTGATAAGATTTTCATCAATATCCATAGTTTTTGACTGCCATGAACTCCAAGAATTATAATCTGAAATCAAAATACCTAAAAATTGACATGAATTATAAAATATTTCCAAGGCATCTACATCCCCATCATTTGCTACTTTATAAAGTTGATGCAACTCTGCTATAGCTTGAGGTGTATTAACATCATCAGCTAGCGCACTTAACATCTTTTCAGATATTAGATCACTTTTACTAGCTAAAGGCTTGTCATACGTTCCTATAATCTTATACCACTTATCGAGAGTTTTTTTAGAATCCAGCAAACTCTTTTCAGTCCAATTTAATGGCTGACGATAGTGAGTTAGCATCATATTAAATCGTATAACTTCACCTTGGTATGTATCTTTTAGTTCATTAATAGTAATAAAGTTGCCTAATGACTTAGACATTTTTTCCCCTTCAATGGAAAGGAAGCCATTATGCATCCAAAAATTTGCAAATTTTTTATCATTACAACTTTCACTTTGTGCAATTTCATTTTCATGATGTGGAAATGTTAAATCTTGTCCACCACCATGAATATCAAATGTTTGGCCGAGGTATTTTTCACTCATTGCTGAACATTCAATGTGCCAACCTGGGCGTCCTTTGCCCCATGGACTTTCCCAACCGGGTTCATTAGCTTTAGATGGTTTCCATAATGTAAAGTCGGCAGGATTTTTTTTATAGTTAGCTACTTCCACTCTTGAACCAGCTATCAAATCTTCAAGTGATTTTCCAGATAGGTTTCCATAATTATCAAACATATTCACTGCAAATAAAACATTTCCATCTGCTTCATATGCATGATTTTTTTTTATTAACTTTTCAATAATATTAATCATTTCTGGAATATGATCAGTGGCTTTTGGTTCAACATTAGGCTGAAGAGCGCCAACATAGCTAGCATCATCATGAAAATAATTTATTGTTCGCTCAGTTAGTGTACTAATATCTTCATTGAGGGAATTTGATGCTTCAATAATCTTATCGTCTACATCAGTTATATTTCGCACATAGGTAACATGCTCAGCGCCATACTTAAGATTTAACATTCGATACACAATATCAAAAACAATTACTGGTCGTGCATTGCCAACATGAGCGTAATCATAGACGGTGGGCCCACATACATACATGCGAACATTCGAAGCGTCTAAAGGTGTAAATGACTTTTTGGTATTAGAATATGTATCGTAAAATTGATAGTCCATTTAGATATTGACTCTATTGAGTATCTTTTCTCTGCCTAATAATTGAATTAATTGCTTCATCTCAGGACCGTGCTTCATACCAGTAAAAGCTTCTCTTAACGGTAAAAATAGCTCCTTACCTTTTCTACCTGTAAGTTGCTTAATTTCACTTGTCCATAATTCCCAAGTATTTTCATCCCAAGGATCTGGAGGAATTACGCTTAAAGCTTGTTGTATAAACTCTTTATCTTCAACTTCGATTTTATCTTCATTAAACACAATATCTGCCCAACTTTTTACATCCTCTACTGTGGCTAAATTTCCTTTAACAGAGTCCCAAAATAGTTCATCTATGCGGTCATCAACATTAGCTAGACGGTCTTTTACATCGTTAAAACTAAAGCCTTGGACAATTTTTTTATTTAGTGCATTTAAAAGATCAGTTTCAATTCGGCCAGGAGAGGTAGAAATAGTTTCAATTCTAAATTCATCTATAATTTGTTGAATATCGTCTTTTAGCTCTATCGAATTAGAGGTGCCAATAGTCGCAAGTAAACTAAGAATAGCTAACGGCTCCATGTTTTGCTCTCTAAAGCTCTCAATTGAAATTACACCATCACGTTTTGATAATTTGTCTCCAGAGGCTGCTTGTAAAAGTGCATGATGTGCAAATGTTATATTACAGTTATCAAGTGCGTTAATTAGTTCAATTTGAACTGCAGTATTAGAAGTATGATCATCGCCACGAATTACATTTGTGACTTTATAGTCAATATCATCAACTGCTGAAGTAAATGTATATAATGGAACTCCATCTGCTCGTATTAAAACTGGGTCAGATAGACTGGTTAAATCGATACTAATTTTACCTTTCAATAAATCATCCCACTCAACTCTTTCAGAGTTCATCAAAAAACGCCAATGGGGTTTTCTACCTTCAGCTTCAAAATCTTTTTTTTGTTGATCACTTAATTTTAATGCTGATCTATCATAAACTTGTTTACCACCAGTAGCACTTTGCAATTTTCTTTTTCGATCTAATTCTTCTGCTGTTTCATAACACGCATAAACTCTGCCACTATCTTTAAGCTGTTGAAACCTTTTATCATAAACATCAAATCTTGAAGATTGATCAAAAGTTTCATCATAGTTAATTCCTAACCAGTCAAGATCATGTTTAATCTTATCTGCATATTCCTGTCGTGATCGCTCAGCATCAGTGTCATCAATTCTTAAAATGAATTTACCATTATTTACTCTTGCAAATAACCAATTGATAAGTGCTGTTCGAATATTTCCTAAATGAATTAAGCCTGTTGGACTTGGAGCAAATCTTGTTGTTACTGTCATTCTTTTACCTTTTTGTATCGCGAAAACGATTTGTTATTGGATATCTTCGGTCTAGCCCAAAATTTCTTTCTGAAACCTTTACACCCGGGGCTGATTGTCTCCGTTTATATTCTGAATTATAGAGCAAACCCTGAACTTTGATAACTGTATCTTCGTTAAAACCTAAGTTAACTATATCAGTCACAGAACTTTCTTTTTCTACTAGCTCATAAAGGATTTTGTCTAAGATTTCATAAGGTGGCAAACTATCTTCATCTTTTTGATTTGGTTTAAGTTCAGCAGTTGGAGCCTTAGTAATAATATTAACAGGCACAATATTCTTTTTTTTATGTAATGAAATACTTGGATAGTTGTCGTTTCTCCATTCAGCTAGCTTGTAAACATCTACCTTATAAAGATCCTTAATAACTGAAAAACCACCACACATATCACCGTAAAGTGTTGAGTATCCAACAGAAACTTCAGATTTATTACCATTGGTAATAACCATATAACCAAATTTATTTGAATATGCCATTAGAAGCATGCCTCTAATGCGTGATTGAATATTTTCCTCAGTTATATCTTGTTGTGTTCCCTCAAAAACATTTTTTAGAGTCGATTCATAAGCCAAGGCAGCTTCTTCGATGGAAAGTGAAATCATTTCTATATTCAGATTTTTTCCTAATAGAGTCGCATCTTCTACACTGGCATTGCTAGTATATTTTGATGGCATCATAATTCCTTTAACTTTATCACTACCAAGTGCATCTACAGCAACACATGCACTAAACGCACTATCAATTCCACCTGAAATTCCAATAACTACACCAGGAAAATTATTTTTTTCTATATAGTCCTTTAGTCCCAATACTAAGTTTGAATATAAAACTTCTTGTTCACTTTTTTCTTCAAAAATTTTCTCACTAAATGAAAACTCTTTTTTATCCTTATCAAAAGTAACTAAATCTGTAGCACTTTCACATGCCGGTAATCTTCTAAGTACTTTGTGCGCATCTGCAATAAAGGAACTTCCATCAAAAACAATTTCATCTTGTCCACCAACCTGATTAACATACACAACTGGTGCATCAATTTTTTTTGATAATTCTATTGCTAAATTTTCACGCTGAATTATTTTTTGATATTCAAATGGTGAGGCATTTATTGTAACCACTAAATCACAATCTTTCCCTTCTACTTTTTTATAAGTTTCAGGATCCCAAATTTCTTCACAAATGAACAAGGCAATCTTATTCCCTTTAATTTCAAAAAAACTACTCTCATCTCCTGCTGCAAAAATTCTCTTTTCATCAAATACTCCATAATTGGGAAGTGTATTTTTTAAATGTCGATGAAATACTTTGCCTTTATGAAGTACAATTGCAGCATTATACAGTTGCTCATTTTCCTTCCAGGGCCTTCCAATTATTATATAAGATTCACTTTCAACTGAGGCGTCCATAATTTCATGAAATGCATCACATACTTTGTTTTGAAAAGCAGATTTTAAAACTAAGTCTTCTGGCGGATAACCACTGAGTACTAACTCTGTAAATATAATTAGGTCTGCATTCTTGTTCTTGCTAACTATATCTAAAACTAGATCTCTATTGTGCTCAATATTGCCAACAATTGGATTAGTTTGAGCTAATAATATATTTAAGTTCTCTGACATTTTTTGATACTACAACTTGTTAAAGCAGTTGTAATTAGGAAGCAATTGTAATTTTTTGATTATCTGGAGTTTCTGACTCTTTTAGCTTATCAGATATCAAAAATGCTAGTTCAATTGCCTGACTTGCATTCAATCTAGGGTCGCAATGTGTATGGTATCTTGCAGATAGATCATCATCTTTAATTGCCTGCGCTCCACCAACACATTCAGTCACATTTTGACCAGTCATTTCTAGATGAACTGCCCCAGGATACATTCCCATATCATGATGAATATCAAAAAAAGAATTCACTTCTTTTAAAACATTTCCAAAGGCTCTTGTTTTATAGCCTGATGAAGCTTTGACTGTATTGCCATGCATTGGATCACACGACCAAACTAAGTTATGTTCAGAATTTTGAAATGGCTTAAGAAGTTTTGGAAGTCCAGTGTTGACTTCTTCAGCGCCAAAACGACATATTAATGTAATTCTTCCAGCTTCATTTTCAGGATTTAAAATATCTAATAATTTTTTTAGATCATCCGCTGAAAGCGATGGTCCACACTTGATACCAATTGGGTTTTGAATACCGCGACAGTATTCAACATGTGCTCCATCTGGTTGGCGAGTTCGATCGCCTATCCAAACCATGTGTGCAGCAGTATTATAAATTTCTCCTGTAGTACTATCTACTCGCGTTAGCGCTTCTTCATATGGCAATAACAAAGCCTCATGACTTGTGTAGAAATCAACGTTGCGTAAACGCCGCGATGTTTTTGCTGATATACCAATAGCTTCCATAAAACCTAAAGTATCTGAAATTTTATCAGCAATAATTTTATATTTTTCACCTTGCGCACTATCTTCAACAAAACCCATATTCCATGAATGCACTTTATTTAAATCTGAAAATCCACCTTTAGCAAATGCACGTAGTAAATTTAACGATGCAGCAGCTTGAGTGTAAGCTCTCACCATTCTTTCTGGATCTGGAATACGATCTTCTGCTGTAAACTTCATGCCATTAATAATGTCACCTTTATAACTATCTAGCTCTACTCCATCAATTACTTCAGTAGGTGCACTTCTTGGTTTAGCAAATTGTCCTGCCATTCTTCCGACTTTAACAACTGGTAAGTTACCAGCAGCAGTTAAGATTACTGACATCTGTAATAATACTTTGAAAGAGTCTCTGATATAATCAGCATTAAAATCTTTAAAGCTTTCGGCACAATCGCCACCTTGTAATAAGAATGCTTTACGATCCGCAACTTTTGCAAGATTTCTTTTAAGTTCTCTAGCTTCACCAGCAAATACAATTGGTGGGTACTTAGATAAATCAGATTCTACCTTAACAAGCTTATCAGCATCAGGATATTCTGGTAAATGCTTGGCAGGAAATGATCTCCAGCTATCTTTAGTCCATGAATTCATAGAGCGAAGTTATATTACTAAATAATGTAAAATACTAGACTTTCTGTTGAAGTATCTGAAATTTAATAGTTTTTATAGGAATTTGTCGTATATTAAGTCTATAACATAATTGCTTCATATGAAAAATAACAATTTTTTAAGACTATCTCTATTTCTCATCTTTTTTGTTACTATCTCTAGTAATAATTTTGCCGAAACAATGCTTAAAGATAACTTTCAAGAACCAAATCAATGGAACTACGTTGCAGATACTGTCATGGGTGGAATTTCAACAGGTGGTGTTGAGTTTAAAGATATTGAAGGTAAAACAATTGCTCTTTTAACAGGCAATGTAACTACTGAGAATAATGGTGGCTTTATTCAAATCAGAAGAGACCTACGAAGTATTAATCTAGAAGATATAAATCTGATAAAATTAACAGCTAAAGGTAATAATCAAAAATATTTTGTTTTCTTAAGAACTACTGGAACTAAATTGCCTTGGCAATATTATCAATCTGAATTTACTGTTAATGAAAGCTTTAATGAATTTATTTTACCAATTAATGAATTTAAAAAATCAGGTATGCTAATGAGTAGTAAAATCAATCCAAAAAAAATTACTTCTATTGGCCTAGTTGCTTTTGGTAGAGATCATTCTGCTGAACTCTTTATTAAAGAAATAGAATTTATTAAGTAAATTAATTTAAAAATGATTAGTTATTACTTAATACTAACAATGATGAATAGCATG
>ERZ887830.859-NODE-859-length-18334-cov-7.164342_pt1 | contig 18334 bp, 17 predicted proteins | sample MGYA00521101_ERZ887830 | MGnify/ENA primary metagenome ERZ887830 (study PRJEB32303, sample SAMEA104408592) | aquatic metagenome | biome: Marine water; feature: Pelagic; material: water | place: Baltic Sea | collected 2014-06-05T16:38:00 | depth 1,762 m ... | reverse complement strand
CCAGTCAAACACAGTCAAGCCACAACCCGATGGGTGATCAGCACACGCTTACGTTGCAGCCGACCTTCGCCAGGTTGCAATAAAAGCCCCTTTGGTTCGCAGAGCTGTCGTTCGATGTGCGCTTGAAATAAAAGTCGGCTTACCCACGCATTCAGAACGTCACCCGACAACCCGTAGGGTGGACAGGTCTGCCCACGTTCCCGGATCACACCGTAAGGGCTAAGCCGTAAGCCCGTCGGGCTCTTCCAGACCGTTCGCGCGGCAACAGGCGGTCAGGGTGTTGGCCAGCAAGCAAGCGATGGTCATCGGGCCAACGCCGCCGGGCACAGGCGTGATCGCTCCGGCAACAGCAGCGCAGCTTTCAAAGTGGGCGTCACCGACGAGGCGGGTCTTGACGCTGCCATCTTCATTTGTGCCTTTTTCGGGTGCGTCAATCCGGTTGATGCCCACGTCGATTACCGTCGCGCCGGGCTTGATCCAGTCGCCGATGACCATCTCGGGGCGGCCAACGGCAGCGACGACGATATCGGCACCGCGCACCACGTCGGGCAGATCTTTGGTGCGGCTGTGGGCGATGGTCACCGTACAGCTGTCGCCCAACAGCAGGTTCGCCATCGGCTTGCCCACGATGTTTGAGCGGCCCAAAACAACCGCATTCATCCCCGACAACGACCCGTGGTGGTCGCGCAGCATCATCAGACAGCCCAGCGGGGTGCAGGGAACCATGGATTTCTGCCCGGTGCCCAGCAGGCCAACATTGGAAATATGAAACCCGTCCACATCCTTGGCGGGGTCAATCGAGTTGATCACCAGATCAGAGTTCAGATGCCCCGGCAGCGGCAGTTGCACAAGGATGCCATGCACGTCTGCATCCTTGTTCAGCGTGTAGATCAACGCCAGCAGATCGGCCTCTTTGGTGTCGACATCCAGCTTGTGCTCATAGCTGTTCATGCCGACCTCTGTCGTCATCTTGCCTTTGGAGCGCACATAAACCTGACTCGCCGGATCTTCGCCAACCAGCACAACGGCCAGACCGGGGGTGATGCCTGCCTCGGCTTTGATTCGGGTCACATGGTCGGCAACTTTTCCCCGAACCGTGGCTGCAAAGGCTTTGCCGTCGATAATCTGCGCTGTCATGGCTGGCATCTCTCTCTGTCTGATCGTCTGTTTCGCCTGTTTGCCCTACGGGGCACAGTGTCACCTAGCCCCATCACAGGCGCGGTGTACAGGGGTGTCTGACGATGGAATTAGCTCAATCAGTCCTTGTTTCCTGATCTTTTTTTGCAGGTTGTCGGATTTCACAACCCTTGGGTCGCATTGGTTGTGGTTGGTGCTTGACCTGCTTGTTGTGATCGAACGATAAATACGACCTGCGCAAAAGGATCTGGGTCTTTTCGGCGCGCATCACACGGGTAGGAGAGGTCAACGTGACAGGCAGGGCGATTATCAGCGGCGGCTCGATCGGGGGGCTTTTTGCCGCTTGTGCGTTGCTGCGCGCAGGATGGCAGGTAGATGTCTACGAGCGCACCGGCGTTGAACTGGCCGGACGCGGCGCGGGGATTGTGACCCACGAACCGTTGATCTCTGGATTAGAGGCCGTGGGGGCAAATACCAAGGATCTGGGCGTACAGGTCAACGAGCGCGTGGCCTATGACAGTGCTGGTGATCGGGTGCGAACGCTGGAGTACCCTCAGGTCGTGACCTCGTGGGATCGGATGCACCGGGTTCTGCGAGAGATCATCCCAGAGGGGCACTATCATCTGGGACGTGCGATTGTCGGCTACCAAGAGGCCGTTGACGGGGTGACCGCGATCTTTGAGGACGGCCGCACAGAGCAGGCCGATCTGCTGATCGGGGCAGATGGATTTCGCTCTGCGATCCGCGCCCAGATGCTGCCAGAGGTGAAACCGGATTATGCAGGCTATGTGGTCTGGCGGGCTTTGGCGAAAGAGGCGGACCTTTCAGAGGAGGTCCATCGTCAGGTCTTTGACACCTTCGGCTTTTTCATTCCCAACGGCACGCAAATCATCGGCTATCCCATCGCGGGGCCGGACAATGACCTGCGTCCGGGGCATTTGCGTTATAACTTTGTCTGGTATGCGCGGGTGCTGCAGGGCGATCTTGACGATATGCTGACCGATGCCAGCGGGCAGAGGCACGAGATATCGATACCGCCGCCCTTGGTGCGCAAAGATGTGCTGCAACGCATGGAACAAGACGCGGCAACCCGTCTGCCAACGCCCTTTGTCGAGATCCTGAAGGTCAGCGAGCGACCCTTTTTCACCCCCATCTACGACCACCATTCGCCTGTGATGGGGCAGGGACATGTGGCGCTGGCCGGGGATGCGGCCTGCGTCGCGCGGCCCCATGTGGGGATGGGCGTCACCAAGGCGGCGCTGGATGCGCTGGCGCTTGCGCGCCATCTGGAACATGGTGCGATTCCAGAGGCGTTGACCGCCTATTCCGACGAACGGGTCGCGGCGTCTCTGATCGCCTACGAACGCTCGCAGCGACTGGGTGGGTTGATTTTTGACGGGCCGGAGGGCGAGAACGCAGACGGGTGCTCGCATCCCGATATAGAGACCGTGATGCGAGACACTGCTGTTGTGATTTAGCGACTACTTGATCGCCTGCGGATTGATCGGCGATCCTGCCGCGCCGGGGATATGCAGCGGGGGGGCGGTAAAGAAGAACTCGTACACCCCGTCCTCTGCGCAATCCTCGGCGAGGTCCTTGAGGTAAAAGATTTCCCCCATGGAAATGCCGATGGCAGGGATGACGACCCAATGCCACGGCTGATTGGCCTCGTCCGTCTCATTCGGGCGCACCTCGCAGCCCCATGTGTCGGCACAGATCGCGGCAATGTCGTGCTGCTTGATCCAGCGCGCCGTCTCGAACGCCAGTCCGGGTGCATCGCCACCCGCGTAACCGGTCCAGTCATCACTGGCCAGACAGCGTTCCTGATGCCCGGTGCGCACGATGACAAAGTCACCCTTGCGGATTTCGACCCCCTGCGCCTTGGCGCAAGCATCCAGATCGGCGTTATAGATCGGCTCGCCGTCGTCCAGACTGTCCTTGCCCTTCCAGCGGGCGATATCCAGCAGCACACCGCGCCCGACCATCTTGTCGCGCACATGTTCTATGCCAAGGTTCTTGGCCCCGTTTACCGTCACATCGGTCGCTGGAAAGCCGTTGTACATCTGGTCATCCAAAAAGATGTGGCAAAGCGCATCCCATTGCGTTGACCCCTGACAGGGCACGTTGATCGCATCATCCGCATAACGCAGATAGGCGCGGCCGTCGCCGTCCTGCTCGCCCTGAACCGCATCCGTCCCTGTCGCCAGCATCTGATGGATCAGGTTCCAGCGTCCGCCGAACAGCCCGGACTGGATCTTTTGTTTCAGGTTCAGCCCCAGTGCAAAGGTCTTGCCCTTTTTGATCAGCTTGCCTGCGTCGATGATATCCTGTGGCGAGATATTGTTGAGTGTGCCGATCTGATCGTCCGCCCCCCATCGCCCGTGGTTCGAAAGCTCTTTGGCTGTTGCGTAAATATCGTCACGGGTCAGTTTGCCCATGGGTCCCTCCTTTAGCATTTAGTTCTTGCTTATTTATCGATTGAAAAATTAACTGGAGGCCAAGTCAATCAGAATTCGAGGATACCTATGACAACTGGACCGGAAAAACGATTTGAGGTGGTGTTTGAGGGTGTCGGCCGGTCCTCTGGCAAGATGCGCAATGATATTTCGGTGGAATGGCCGATGATGAAAGAGAGCTTTGAACTGGCAACCGACGAGGGTCCGTTCCATGGGGGGGACGGCACCGCCCCGCCGCCTCTGGCGCTTTTCACCGCCGCGTTGACCGGTTGCCTGATGACCCAGATCCGTGCTTTCGCCAAACGTCTGCACATTGAATTGCGCGATGTCGAGGTGCGTGCGCGCCTGCACTGGGAAGGCGTGCAGACAGGAAACGACCCCTATGTCACCGCGCCCGTCGGGTTCGATCTGGACGTGACCCTTGATACAGACGCGACGCCCGATGATCAGCACCGCCTGCTGGCCGCTGCCAAAAAGGGGTGTTTTATCGAACAGACTCTGTCACAAGGTTTAGAGGTAGGACACAGGTTGAAGATTGGTGATGAGTGGCAAGATGCCTGAGAATGCCCAAGAGGCGGGCGGTGCAGACGCAAAGCCGCGCCGCCGTCTGTCCTCGGACCAACGACGTGAAGAGTTCATTCAGAAGTCGATCAAGCTCTTTGCCGAAGAAGGGTTCGAAAGCTCGACCCGCGAACTGGCGCGCCGTCTTGGGGTCACCCAGCCGCTGCTCTACCGTTATTTCCCCTCTAAACAGGATCTGATTTCAGAGGTCTATGACGCCGTCTATGTGCGCCGCTGGAACCCGGAATGGGAAGCTTTGTTTGCCGACCGATCCCGCCCGCTGCGCGAGCGACTGATCGAATTTTATGGACATTATACCGACGCGATCTTTCACCCAGACTGGATGCGCATCTACCTCTATTCCGGCCTTAAAGGCGTTGAGATCAACACGCGGTATATGAGTGTCGTCGTCTCGCGCATTCTGGAACCGATCATCGCAGAGGTCCGGTTCGAGGCCGGCATGTCCCCGGAACCGGCCAGCGAAGAAGAAATTGACGCCGCCTGGGTGATCCATGGCGGCATCTTTTACTTTGGTGTCATCAAGATTGTTTACGGCAAACAGCCCAACATCCCGAACAACAATGCTATTAGTTTCGGTATAGACAGCCTTCTGGACGGGTTGAAACGGTTGGTGACCGGAACCTAGGCTGTCCCGCGTGCTGGATAATTCCGCTCGGCAATCAGCGGAACCTTGGACAGCAGAAACTCCAGATCAGGACGCGGCCAAGGCATATTCGCAATGTCGATCAGATACAGGCGACCGTCCGGGCGGATCCAGAACGTACCGGGCTCGACAAATGTCTCGGCCTCAACGTCATTGATGCCCTTTGTCAGATATAGCCCCCACGCCCGCGCATCCGCCTCGCTTAGATCATAGGCGACGGGGATATTGGTCAAACCCCAGTCCGCCTTGGATTTTTCCGCCGTGGCCTGATCATTCATCGACACAGCGACAACTGAAAATCCGGCCTCGGTATAGGCCCCCATCAGATCGTTCAGCTTGTTCAGATACCCATTGCACACCGGGCAATGCAGCCCGCGATAAAACACGACCATCGTGAATGTTTCTGGCGTTTGATCCGCAAGCGACCACATGCCGCCGCCCACCAAAGGCAGGGACAGCGTGGGGGCCTGAGTGTCAGGCATTGGTTTCGTGCTCATGTTTGTTCCTTCCTGAAAGCGGCAAAAAGCCAGACGGTGACTCGTTTACCTTGATGTTTGTTTATAGATTGATAACTTACACAAAACAAAGAGGTGTCGGTCACAAGATCGACAGGGGGGAGAGCCGATGAAGGCTGCTGATTTTCGATACGAACGGCCTGATACCGTTGCGGCGGCCTTGGCCTTGCTGGCGGATGAAAGCATTGAAAGCGCCGCGCTGGCAGGCGGGCAAAGTCTGATGCCAATGATGAACTTTCGCATCGCCCAGCCAGAGCTTTTGGTCGATCTCAACGGGATTTCCGATCTGGCGGGTGTGTCTGTCACGGGCGACCAACTGACAATCGGTGCAATGACCCGATATGCGACGTTGGAACAAGCAACCGAACTGATCCACGCGCCCCTGATCGCGCAGGCCCTGCCCTATATCGCCCATTCCGCCATCCGTAACCGTGGCACGATCGGCGGTTCTCTGGCGCTGGCCGATCCTGCTGCCGAAATGCCTGCGGTCATGCTGGCCCTTGGTGCTGAAATCACTGTGCAAAGCGCCGAGGACACACGTGTCATCCCCGTCGATGACTTCTTTCTGGGCGTCTACGAGACCGCCCGCAGGGCGACCGAGTTGCTCACCTCAGTCTCCATTCCCGTCGCCGCACCGGGTGATCACTTCGGCTTTTACGAAATCGCCCGACGCCACGGAGATTACGCCATGGCCGGTGTCGCCATCGCCCAACGCCAAGGCCAGTTCCGCATCGCGTTTTTCAGCGTCGCAGATCGCGCCATCCGGGCGACCGGGGCCGAGGATGTGCTATCAGCCGATCCTACCGATATCGACGCTGCTGTCGCGCGCCTGTCAGAGATCGACTTTGACAGCGACCTGAACGCCTCGGCAGCAACGAAACAACACTACGCAGGGGTCGTGCTGCGGCGCGCATTGGCGGGGATGACAGTATGAGCCAGACACAAGACGTCACGATCACCATTAACGGCGAGGCGATCACCCGCACCGTCCCTGTCCGCATGAACCTCGTCGATTTCATCCGCACAGAGGCGCAACTGACCGGCTCTCATGTGGGCTGCGAACATGGCGTTTGCGGCGCTTGCACGGTCGAAATCGCAGGTGCGCCCGTGCGGGGCTGTCTGATGCTCGCGGTGCAAGCCGACGGGCAAGAGGTCACCACCATCGAAGGCCTCGCCGACAGCGGACGCAGCGCCGCCCTGCGCGTTGCCTTTACCGAGCACAATGCCCTGCAATGCGGCTTTTGCACGCCGGGAATGCTCGCCAGTGCACTGGAATATATCGACAAGGGTGGCACCGCCGACCGCACCGCCATCCGCCAGCATATTTCTGGCAATTACTGTCGCTGTACCGGCTATCAGTCGATTGTCGAAGCGATCTGCGACGTGATCGAGACAGGAGCCAAAACATGACCGGCCCCCTGACCATCTTTGATCGCCCGAACTCCTACATAGGGCGCTCTGTCCCCCGCGCCGACGCCGCCCGCCTGCTAGAGGGACGCGGCGCCTATGTGGACGATCTGCAACTGCCCCGGATGCTGCACGCCGCCTTCCTGCGCTCTCCTTATGCCCATGCCCGTATCGACGGTTTTGACCTCGACGCCGCCCGTGCTGCGCCCGGTGTTGTCGCGGTCTATGTTGGCACGGATCTGATCGACCATGTGACACCCTATGTCGGCACGCTTACCCATCTTGCGGGCCTGCAAAGCCCGCCACAAATGCCCCTCGCCGTGGACCGCGCCCGCTGGCAGGGCGAACCCATCGCCATGGTCGTCGCCCATAGCCGCGCCTTGGCAGAGGACGCCGTCGCCCTGATCGAGGCAGACCTTGAGCCCTTGGATCCCGTCTGCGACGTCGAGGCGGCCCTCTTGCCCGATGCAGACCTCATCCATCCAGAGCTAGGCACAAATGTCGCTTGGGAGCGCACCGTAAACGTCGGCGACATCGACACCGCTTTTGCGCAACCCGGCGTCACCATCGTCTCTCGTGATTTCACCTTTGGCCGTCACACCGGCGTCACCCTTGAACCCCGCGCCGTAGTGGTCGAATTCAACCCGTCAGAGGATCAGCTGACCTTTCACTATTCGGGTCAGGCCCCGCATATGATGCAGGCGATCCTTGGCAAACACCTGCACCTGCCAGAGGAAAACGTGCGCGTCATCGCGCGCGACGTGGGCGGCTCTTTCGGGATCAAGATCCACACTTACGGGGACGAGATCGCCACCGCTGCCGTCGCCAAACTGCTGGGGCGTCCGGTAAAATTCGCCGCCGACCGGAACGAGAGCTTTCTCACAGACATCCACGCCCGCGACCACATCATCAAGGCCCGCATGGGGGTGAAGGCGGATGGCACCATCGTCGGCATCGACTTTGACGACATCACCGGTATCGGCCCCTATTCCATGTACCCGCGCACCTCAGCGATCGAGGCCAATCAGGTGCTGAACCTCACCGGTGCGCCTTACGTGATGGACCACTATCGCGCCCGGGCCCGCGTCGTTTTCCAGAACAAGAACCTGATGTGCCAATACCGTGCCGTCGGCCACCCCATCGCCATGGCCGTCGCTGATGGCCTACTGGACGAGGCCGGGGCCGCGCTGGGCATTGACCCGGTCGAGATGCGTCGCCGCAATCTGATGGCGGACGACAGCTATCCTCGTCTGTCCGCTTCGGGGATGAAACTCGCCGACCTGTCACACCAGAAATCGCTGGAAACACTGGCCGAAACCATGGACTACACCGCCCTGCTGGCCGATCAGGCAGAGGCGCGCGCGCGGGGCGTCTATCGCGGTATCGGCCTCGTTTCCATGGTCGAGGTTACCAACCCCTCGCCCATGTTCTACGGCATCGGCGGCGCGCCCATATCAGCGCAGGACGGCGCAACGGTGCGGCTGGATGCAGGCGGTGGTTTGCGGATATCCTCGTCGATCACAGAGCAAGGTCAAGGCACCAACGCCATCCTTGCCCAGATCGCCGCGGGTATCTTTGGTATCCCGATTGAACGGGTCAAGGTCACCACCGGCGACACCGACACCACGCCCTATGGCGGTGGCACATGGGCCTCTCGCGGCGCGGGGATCGGGGGCGAGGCGATGCTGCAAGGCGCTCTGGCGCTGAAGGAACAGGTGCTGGGCGTTGCTGCCGTGATGCTGCAAACCGAGGCCGACAGCCTTGATATCGTCGACGGTGCTGTGACCGACGCCACGGGTATCCGTATGACCCTAAGTGACCTTGCCAAGACCGTCTATTACCGGGGCAACGAACTGCCATCGGACCTGAAACCCGAACTGATCGCCACGCGCCACTACCGTGTCACCGACTTTCCCTTTGTCTTCACCAATGGGGCGATGGCCGCCTATGTGGAGGTTGATGTCGAGACGGGGATCACACAGGTCCTGAACTTTTGGGCGGTCGAGGATTGTGGCCGCGTCATCAACCCCATGCTGGTCGACGAACAGGTGCGCGGCGGCGTGGTGCAGGGCATCGGCGGGGCCTTGTACGAAGAGATCCTCTATTCCGATGACGGCCAAATGCAAAACGCCACCATGGCCGACTACCTTGTGCCCATGGCCGGGGAAATGCCCGATATCGTGGTCAAACACGTGGAAACGCCAACCCGCACGTCTGTCCTCGGGGCCAAAGGCGCAGGCGAAGCCGGCACCGGAGGCGCCCCCGCTGCCGTGATGAACGCCGTCAACGATGCCTTGAGGCCGCTGGCTGGGCGGCTCGACCAAATGCCCATGACGCCAGAACGGGTTCTAAAGGCGTTGGGGGTGGTTTGAGGTTTCCAAGGGTTCTATCGATCCGCTTGCCGAAAGGGCCCAAACCGGGTTGCGGATCCTCGCGGGTGGAAAAGCCGAATGCGGTTCCGGAATTGATCTCTGCGTAGCTGGCTTGGGTGGCCACCACAGCGAACAGCAACCAAGCGTATATCACGATGCTCAGGGCGCGCAGGATGATCGTGCATCAGGGGCGGCCTATTACGTCGGCGAAGACGTCCCGACGAAACAGCAACCCGAGCGCCACAAGCTGAAATCCCATGAAAAGGCCGATACCCACATAGATCGTCGCGGTCGAGGCAATTTCCACCGGCAGGGGATTGATAAACTGCGTAATCAGTCCCTGCGAATAGTCGAACGCCCCCACGGCGTTGTAGGCGACAAGCACTCCCCAGACTGCCACGCTGCGCCTGACCCAGAACAGGTAGAGCATCACCGGTAATGTAAAACCGATGATCGCGTCGCTGAGCCACGGGCCGAACCAGCCATCGGGCGCGATCCCGCCGAACATCTGCAATTCGGGCAGGAACAGCACTGTCTGAGCCCGAAAAATCGTGGCGCCCATCAAAAGCGTGATCGCCCATCTGATCGTTGGTGTCATGCAGGCTCCTTGGCATCAATCAAGGCCCGGCACCTTGTGCCGCAGGGCCTTGGGGGAAACGGATCTACTGCGCCGGCATAAAGTCCGCCGGTTCATCAAAGACAACGAAGACCTGGCAAACCTCGGGGCCAAGGCAATCTTCGGCATGGGGCACGCCGCCGGGCTGGAACCAATAGGACCCGGGCAGAAGGTCCGGCCCGCGATCTGGTTCGGAAAGCTCCCAATGCTGCATCCGGCCTTTCACGACCATCGCCCAATACGCATGCGAATGCGTGTGTGGCAGAACTTCGTAGGTGGCCGGGTCGAGCAGCGATGTCATCGCCGTCGGCATTTCCGTCCCGACCCCTCCATAGAGCGCGACACTCTGAACGCCGGGTGCCGGGAACGGGGCGAATTTCACCTCATCGGCGGGAACGCGTATCCCGGCCTCTGGCACTTGCGGGTCTTGTGCCTGCGCCGCGATTGGCAGGCCAAGCAGCAGGCCAAGCAGCAGGCCGAGGGTGCAGGCAGCAAGGGTCATTAGCGTTTGAGGTAGCGTGTTTTTCATCCGATTTATCCTTTTGTCAGCGGTGCGTATCGTAAGGGCGTGTCGCTTCAACGTGCTTCGCTGGCGGCAAGCGCGCGCAGTGCATAAACGGGGATGGCAAACGTGATCAGGACTCGCGGGATATGGCCCAGCAACCAAAGTGTGCGGATGGTTGCAGAATTTTCCCCGGTCACCGAACCAGTCAGAGCGGTGCTCTTGTAAAAGTCGAGCGCGTCCGCGACAGGCGACCCGATCGCCGCCGCAAGGCGCAGGTTGAGCGGCATGTGATAGAAGATCGTGATCAGCGAGACGGCCAGATAAAGCCACAGCGCGATCACCCAGTTCCGCCGCGCCGGGGCATTATGCCTATCGAGCCGGGCCGAGAGGATCAGGCCAACTGGCATCAATAGGAAAAGTGGCATGATCGTGTATAGGAAATTGCTAAACTGAGGGAAGAATTGTGCGATAAAATCGGCAGGGGAAAGGCGCAGCCAATAGGCACCCATGGAGAAACCAATAAACAGATTGGCCCCCGCAAATGCGGCTGACGCAATGATTGCCAAACCGTTCACGCGAAATTTGTAGGGGCCGTCTGTCATGATCTGTTCCAATGTCTGCTATATGAATTGAACAGTGTCGCCCAAGGGCAACGTCCGGATGCGCTGGCCAGTCAGGGCGAACACCGCATTGGTCAACGCGGGAGCAGCGGCGGGCGTACCCGGTTCACCGATGCCTCGAATATGAGGCGCATTTTCAAGGATACGGGTGGTGATAGTGGGCGCCTGATACATCCGCATCGGCGTGTAATCGTGATAGTTGCTTTGATCGACGATCCCGTCAGTGATCGTGATTTTTTCACCGATGGCCGCACCCAGACCAAAGTTCACACCAGAAATCAGCTGCGCGTCGATGTTGCGCGGATCAAGTGCCGTGCCCACGTCTACGGCGATCCAGGCCTGTGTGACCTTCAGGCCGTTTGGCGTTTGCGCAACCTCGACCACTTGTGCGGTCGGTGCGCCAAAGCACAACGAAAACGCGACGCCGCGAGCACGGTTGGGGCCGGGGGCGCTGCCCCAGTCAGACATTTCCGCGACAGCCTCCAGCACTTTCCGGCTTGGGGTATCGGTTATCAGATCCAGCCTCATCTCAACCGGGTCACGTCCCGCCGCGACCGCAACCTCATCCATCATGCACTCATGGAAAAATGCATTCTGCGAGGCACCGACAGACCGCCAGAAACTTGCGGGCAAGAGATCCGGACTACGGTAGGCGCTCGTTCGGTAGTTCTTGATGCTGTAGGGCTGATCCCATAGCGCCTGTGAGATTGTAAAGTCGGGCAGAAAGCCAGGGATCGGTGCGGGCGATCCACCACGCTCTGTTATTCCTCTGAAGATACTGGGCGAGGCCGAGGCGATATCAACTGCGCTCACCTGACCGTCGATCACGGCCGCTCTGAACCGCCCGATGCTGGCCGGACGATAGGGACCGCGCGACATGTCCTCTTCGCGGGGGTAGGTGACCAAGAGGGGCAGATCGGGTAAGGCCACAGCAACCTTTGCCGCAATTTGCACGAAATCCATCTCGCCGCGCCGCCCAAATCCGCCACCAAGCAGCGTTGTTGTCAGCTCAACTTGGTCTTCTTCAAGACCGGCAGCCTTTGCCGCTTCGCGTCGCGCAACGGTTGGACCTTGGGTGCCCGTCCAGATGCGCAGCGTCCCTTTGTCCAGCCAGGTTGCAGCATTCATGGGTTCAAGCGTTGCGTGCGCCAGATAGGGGACGCGGTATTCGGCCTCTATGATGTCGGCACCAGAAAGGGCTGCATCTACATCGCCATCATCGCGCTGACGCGAATCAAGGTTGTCTTGCGTAAATGCCTGTGCCAACACGTCGGAATGGCTTTTCGTATCCGTCGGCAGGCCGGGGTTTTCCCAGTCAAACTTGATCGCATCCAAAGCCTGCATCGCGGCCCATGTGGACTCTGCCACAGCCACAACGCCGTTGCCGATATCAACGACAGCATCGACGCCCGGCATCGACAACGCCTCTGTCGCGTCAAACGACAGCAGGATGCCGCGCACATACGGGTTGCGCCGCACAGCGCCAAACCGCATGCCCGGCAGGCGAACATCGCTGGCGTAGATCGCCGCCCCTGTGGATTTATCGACCACATCCAGACGATCCTGCGAATTGCCAAGGATGCGCCATTGCTCTTTCGGCCTCAGCGCGGGGGTGGGTGGTGGATCAATCGCGGCGGCTTCCATAGCGAGGTCCGTATAAGGGATCTTCTGGCCATCGGGCAAAATCACGGACCCGGCTTTTGTCGTCAAGGAACTGACAGGAATGCCAGTCCGGGCAGATCCCGCCAGTTTCAATGTCTCACGCGCGACGGCGCCCGCGGCGCGCATTTTTTCGTAGCCATCATGGGTCGAGGTCGACCCACCTGTGATTTGATAGCTCAGGAAAACAGCTGGGATATCGCGCTGCGCCCGTGCAAACTCTGCCACCACGCCCATATCCGTGGCAGGGAACGGGTAACCTTCTTCGACGACACCGCCGTTGTAATAGGCGGACGACGGCGGACCGTGTTCTGTGCGAATATCTGCCAATTCCACATCCAGTTCCTCGGCAACCATAGCCGCGAGTGTGGTGTGTATCCCTTGGCCCATTTCGGCACGCGGTGTGATGATGGTGATGCCATCAGCCGAGATTTTGACGTAGGGCGTCAATGCCGCTTCGCCTTGACCGAGCCGTGCCGTCAGCGGGTTTTCCAGCCGCGCGTTGTAGGACCGAATGCCGAAGACAACCCCACCTGCGATGGCAACAGAGCCTACAAGAAACGTGCGACGCGCAATTTTACCAACAGTTCCCATACCCTAGCCCGCCTGTATCTTGGCCGCAGCCGTGTGGATAGCGGCGCGAATGCGGGGGTACGTGGCGCAGCGGCACAAATTTCCGCTCATCACGTCGTCAATGTCATCATCCGTCGGTGTTGGGTTCACATTTAGTAAATCAACGGCCTGCATGATCTGGCCGGATTGGCAGTATCCGCATTGGGCGACCTGATGTTCGATCCATGCCTGTTGCACGGCATGAAGGGCGTCGGGTTGGCCGAGGCCTTCAATCGTGGTCACTGCACCCCAGACATCACCAAGGGCTATCTGGCAAGAGCGCACGGCCTCTCCGTCAATATGGACCGTGCACGCCCCACATTGGGCGATCCCACAACCATATTTGACACCTGTGATATTCAGCCCGTCACGCAGCGCCCAAAGCAACGGGGTCTCGTCTGGCAGTGCGACTGTTTTCGTTTCGCCGTTTATCAGCAAATCCATCGAAAGGCCTCCAATGTTGGATGCCCCGAACGTGACGGTGGCGCGACTGTGCTGCAACTTGCACTTCGTCCCAAATGCTTGCAAATCGTCCCAAACACCTTGCTTGCTCACGCTTAACGCGCCACGAACTCGGATGCGAATTCAGCTATGAGGCCCTGACGTGACTCACGAAAACACCGCACTCTACTCAACCACGATCCTGTTCGGGGCCGTCTGCAAGCTGATGGAAATGGATCCCCGCGACGTCGTTTTCGATGCGGGCCTGCCAGAGCGCGTTGCCACTGGTCACGGTGTCAGGATTACCGAAGCTGATTTCTTCAAAATCTGGAACACCATTGTTGCGCGATCCAAACGAACGGACATTGAAACACATATCGGTCGGGGTCTTGCCAACGGGGCGACATCCCCGATTTTCTTTGCAATGTCGTGTGCGCCAGACCTGCAAACCGGATTGGAACGGTTCGCAAAGTTCAAACATGTCTTTGGCCCAATGACGATGAAAGTACAAAGCCGCAAAGGCCGTCTGCATGTCGCAATCCGTCTCTTGCGCCGGAGTGAGGATTTTCCAGCCTGCCTTGCGCCCGGTATCCTTCTTTTTCTGCATGAAAAGGCCTGCTCAAGCACGGCACGGCGTCTTGTGCCTGAACAGGTGTTCTTTCAGGGGGCTGAAGGAAAGCGGCAGGAACTGGCGGCGGTTTTCGGGGTCACGCCGCAGGTCGGTGATCCCGAAATTGTCTACGCGCCTGCGGATGCACGCCTGTCACTGGTGTCCGAAAACGCAAATCTCTGGGCTTCCGTAGAGCCGGATCTGAACTTGCAACTTGCACAATCCAACATGGCGATCAGCATGCCAGAGCGCGTCCGCGCCTGTTTGATTGAGGCGATCAGCGATGGCGACCCATCAATAGCCTACGTCTGCGAGCGTCTGTCAAAAAGTCGCACGGGTCTGTTGCGAGAGTTGAAAGCCTGCGGCGTGAGTTTTCAGGACATTTTGACAGAGACGCGAAAGACACTCGCGCTGACATATCTGCGCAACAGCGACATGCCGGTCAAGCAAGTGGCAAGCCTGTTGGCCTACCGCGACACGAATGCCTTTCACCGAGCATTCCGTTTATGGACTGGGCAAACCCCGGCGCAAGCCCGCCAGACCCACCACTGACGTTCACATGGGTCTGATGGCTGTTGTTATAGGCGGTCACTGGCATTGTTTCTTCCGCCGCCGTGTCCGTTTTGGCTGCTAAAGCTGATTTTGGCGCAAGTGCGGCGAATGTCCCATCTGTCCGCGATCCAATTCTTTAGTGTGTCGTTTCTGCTGCCGCTCGCATGAATGACCAGTTTTGCGCCGCACAGCGGCATATCAATTCCCGCTGTCGCGGCAATTTTGGCGCTGCGAGCGAATACAGCGAGAATTTGCGGCGTACGATAAGGGCTATAAGCCGCCATTTGTTGCAAAACCCGCTTACCTCGAAATTTTACAGTTAGTCTGGAACTGATCCCTTTCTGCGACTGCGGCGTGCAGATACCCGGTGATCAGATGCCGTGGCCAAGATTAAGTGGCCGGTAATTGCAGCTCTTTTCGTCCTTTGGTTCTGACCTCTTCGCGGCGCAGCGCAGCCTTTGCCCCTGATGTTTCGTTGAACATGGCGAGGGTTTCTGTGTCGCTGGCCTCGGCCTTTTGGGTGGCGAGGTCTGTGAAGGCGAACCGTTTTGGGTCTGCAAAGATGCGTTTTTGCATTTGGTTGCCCCGCCAGATTTTCCAACCGTATTCGGCGAGCTTCAAGACGGTCTCGACGTAGTAACGGGGATAGAACGCCAGCAAGGACTCGCGCGGGCGATCTGGGCGCCGGTCGCGGCGGAATTTGCGGCGCAGGATGCCGCCCTCTAGCGGGTGGATGCCGTCGACCTTATAGGCGAGGAAGAACTCGATCACCTCGTTGACATTTATGCCCTTTTTCTGCTGCGCGGCGGAGCGGCGGCAGATCGTTTCGATGTGCTCTGGCGTGTAATAGGCGAACCACGCGTCGCGATAGACCTTTTCCCAGACGGCATCTGCCATTTTTTCGTGATGTGTGACCCGGTGGATTAGATCGTATTTGTTCATATCGGGGTCCATCCAGACCCCTTTGGCCAGCAGAGACTTGTGATCGGCCGAGCCGGGTAGGGGGGTGAGGTAAAAGAATTCCAGAATATCTATTGGCAATTCTTCCTTGATGATCTCGATATCACGCAAGATGGACTCTGGCGTGTCGTTGGGAAAGCCGAGGATATACCCCGCCATGATCGCCGCTCCATGCGAGCGCCAGTGTTGCAGCATCGCGCGATATTCGGTGATCTTGTTCTGGCGTTTGTTGGCGGCCAGCAGGTTGTCGGGGTTGATGTTCTCAAGCCCGAAAAACACACGCTCTGCGCCTGCCTGACAGGCTTTGTCGATGAAACCCTTGACCTTGTGGCACTGCATGTCGACTTGGATCGTAAGTTTCACGGGAAAGCCTTTTTCGCGCAGTTCGATCAAGCGGTCGAAATGGGTTTCCCAGTGACGATTGCGGGCCAGATCGTCATCGGTGACGAAGAATTTGTTGATGCCCTGCGCTGCGTTGGCGCGCACGATGGCCTCCAGATCATCTGCAGAGCGAAAGCGGCTTTTGCGGCCTTGCACGTTGATGATCGTACAAAAAGAGCATTGGTAAGGACAGCCACGACCCAGATCAAAACTGGTATAGTCCCCTTGAATCTTGCCGATGGATTCCTTTGCAAGGAAGGGAAACGGCTCGCCCTGTAGATTTGGCAGATCGTTCATGTAGTTATAGATCGGTTTCAGCGTGTTTTCAGCGGCGTCGCGCAGCAGCCCGTCAAAGCGGCGGTCTTCGGTTTCGCCCGCATAGATTGTTATCCCCATATCAACGGCGGCCTGGATATCGGACGGCAGGTCTTTTAGCATCGAGATACAGCCCGACACATGAAAGCCACCAATCGCCACAGGCAGCTTTGCGTCAAGAAACGGTTGGCCGAGGTCGATCGCACGAGGGAACTGGTTGGTCTGGACCCCGACAAAGGCGATCAGGGCCCTTCCGCCCCGGCTTTTGATATCGGCGATGATGCGGTCTGGGATCACACGGGTGTTGGTTTCGTCGATCTGAATAATCTGAATGTCGACGTCTTCGCCAAGAACCTTACGCTCTGCACAATCCAACAAAAGGCCATTGATCGAGGCCAGCGTGTTTGACGGCATCAGTGTCTTGAGCCATTGGATCGGATAGCCATCATCATCGTAGTGAGTTGGTTTGATCAAAACGACGGTGAAGGCAGAGTTTGGCTGCGATGACATATGTTGGCTCCGTGGTTGTGTTTCCCAAAGATAATCGCGTCGCATGCTTGCGAGGTCTTCACACAGGTATCAAGGCAACCAATTCCAACTATATCCGGTATATGGCGAAAATTCCCTCGCCTTAAGCGGGCAAGGTGAAAGGCTTTGCGCATCGATGTTCAGACAGTAATAAACGAAAAAAGGGCGACCGACTAGGCCGCCCCTTAATTGTTTCACATTCCGGCCAGACTCACTCGATCGTATAGGCGTGCGGCCAAGTATATCCGGACTCATCAACCGCTTTGAGGTAGGCGTTCATGACTTCGGTTCCGGGCATTCCGCGACCGTCGGCGTCTTTGGCTTGCTGGTTGGGGAAGGCGTCAAGGGACACAGCCCAACCGGCGCGTGCCTCATCGCTGAGCGTCTTGATTTGCGCGCCAACCTCGGCCAGCCCTTTCAGACCGCTTTCCTGACGGGCGTTCAGGGATGCTCCGGCTTGCTCTTCATAGGCACGGCCGACTTCGCGGATGATCTGTTGCACATCCGCAGGCAGGCTGTCGAACTTGCGCTGGTTCATGGTCAGCGCGTTGACGCCCATGGCCCCGAACCCGATCAGTGTATAATGGGGCGATGGTTCGTAGTATTTAAAGCCAAGGTAGGCCGAGGGGAACATCAGCCAGCCATCATAAACGCCGGTTTGCAGCGACAGATACCCCTCTGGCAACGAGGATTGCACGGGGATCGCACCGGCAAATTCCAGCCACGGCAGGTTTGGCCCCGCGCCGCCGATTTTCACGCCCTGAAGGTCCGCGACGGTGTCCCATGGGTTTGTCGTACCAAGGTGGTAGTTGTCCCAACCATGCAGGCCCAGCAGCACCTGACGATATTCAGAGGTGAACTGCTCTTCCAGCCATGGCACCGCGTCATAGGTGGCACGGGTGGCTTTCATCTGCTGGATGGAATCCTGCGGGCCAAAGGGCGCGTAGTAGGGGAAGTTATGCAGGAACAGCTTGGACGGTTCAAAGCACATGCAATAGGATCCGATATCAAGGATGCCGTTCTGCACAGCCTCCAGCGTTTCGGCAACGCCTGCAATCGCCCCGCCATATCCTTCGACGAAATCAACGGTGTGCTCTGTTTCCTCGGCCACGCGACGCTTGACCTCGGGGACAAAGAAATTGGCTGTATCGGCCACATAGACCGCAGGCCCGTTGGGGTGGCCCGATCCGATGCGGAATGTGAAATTATCTGCGTAGGCGGCGCTGGCCGTGGCCGCAACAAGCGCGGCAGTCCCACCAAGCCGCAGCATCTTTCCGAGTTTTGTCATGCTATTCCTCCCTTGAGCATTTTTCAGTTCCCGTGCAGGGCCTTCAGGCGGCCCCTGTTTTCACGGGTGGTATACCTTATTTATCATTCGTTAAATACCTCATAGAAACCCGCAACGGTCAAGCGCTTGGTGCGT
>ERZ887830.854-NODE-854-length-18400-cov-5.271900_pt1 | contig 18400 bp, 18 predicted proteins | sample MGYA00521101_ERZ887830 | MGnify/ENA primary metagenome ERZ887830 (study PRJEB32303, sample SAMEA104408592) | aquatic metagenome | biome: Marine water; feature: Pelagic; material: water | place: Baltic Sea | collected 2014-06-05T16:38:00 | depth 1,762 m ... | reverse complement strand
CCTAAATTTGCTGATCGAGGAAATCCTCGACCTGCAAAGCATCGAGTCGGGCAAGATGGCCTTCAAGTTCAAGCCGGTCAACCTGGCCCAGCTCCTTACGAATGCCGTCAACGCGAACACCCCATTTGCGCATACTTGCAAGGTCAACGTAGAATTGGAGCCACCCCCGAACGATGTTTTCATCTGTGCCGATCAGACAAGGGTCGAGCAGGTCTTGGCCAATATGTTGTCCAATGCGGCTAAGTTTTCACATCCCGAAGGCAAGATCATTGTCCGGGCAACGGTCGAAAACCAGATGGTACGCATCGAGATCGTCGACGAGGGGATCGGACTCTCCGAGGACGATCACGACAGGGTCTTCGACCAGTTCAGCCAAGTCGACTCTTCCGACAATCGGCATTTCGGCGGGACCGGGCTTGGGATGAACATCTCCAAGCGCATCATGGAAGCGCACGACGGCTTGATCGACTACACCAAGAACAAGGGTCCTGGTACGACGTTCTTCCTCGAAGTCGCTCGTTGCGAGGCCTCTGACAAGACAGAAGATGGTACGACAAGCACCTCCAAGCGCGGCATATTCACGCTCCACGACGGGGGTCTGGACGAAAAGAAGATCGACCGAAAGGCCTCCTGATCTTTTGATCAGACGCCCTCATGCCGGTTGATGCCTAGGTCATGACTTGACCAACTGTCAGATCTTCAAGGTAGCTCTATTGGAAACTGACCGTTACCGCGGTGTCCCGAAGCTCGCAGTCTTGCCAATATCTCGTCCTGCCCAAGCCATCTTGTTCTGCCATACAGAAACTCGACCCGGTGACGCCGTAGTGGCGGTTGTATCTTGAGTCACTTCTTTTGGTCATCGTTTTTGCAGTGAAGGAGCATTTATCCATGGGTGGCATTGAGAAAAGCATGATGAGCGAGGCAGAAGTTCTTGCACGTGTTCTGGCTCAAGCGCCGGCTCCGGTTCAACCAGATGCCAAGCAAAGACCCGCGCCACAAAAGCGACCATGGGACCTGCCCGGTTTTCAGGGCAAGGCACGTGTGTTGACTGACATCGGCCTGATGCCGCTCGAGGCGCTGCGTCGTCGCGACAAGGTCCGGCTTGCATCGGGTGCTTATGTCCCGGTGATGATGGTAGACCGAATTGACCTTGATGAAGACTTTCTCAGGCGTCATCCCAATGCTCAGCCTGTCCTTATCACAGCGGGATCACTTGCACGTGGACGGCCCGAGGTCGATGTGGTCGTATCGCCAGCCCAAATGGTAAACGCCGCGCCATTACCTCAGGATAGCGGATTTCTGTCCGCGGCAGAGTTGGCGGTCCGGCCCGGAGTCATGGTCCGGCCAAGTGCAACCGCCACATACTTTGTGTTTCACGTCGGGCAGAAGTCCGATGTGCTGATCGAAGGCCTTTGGTGTCGCACGACGCCATGACACCAATCGCCTAAAGCGGCGCCATCTTCAGGCGGAGAGCGCCTGAATAAGGGGCATTTGGACCTCAGTCGCACAAAATACAGGCAATGCTTTGCGTGGCTGGTGACATGGCACAGCCATTGCTTTGCGAATCTGTCCGTCACAAGACCAATTGTCCTTGCAGGGTGTCTAGGGTTCCGCCGCATTTTCCGCGGGTCAGGACCGAGAGACGCCGCCCGGCGGGCCAAATCGCGCTGGGTACACGGCGGGGCAAAAACCCGGGAGAGCACTGCAAAGGTTGGCCTGTCTCTCGTCCCGTTCTGCCTATGGCCGCCTTCTGACGTCACCTTGGTGGAACGTACAGATCTGGAGATTGCCATGACATTTAGAACACTACTATTTACCGCCGCTGCAACGTCCATTTTGACGGCCCCTGCTGCTATTGCGCAGGAAAAGACCGAATTCCGTATTGCCTGGTCGATCTATGTCGGCTGGATGCCCTGGGGCTATATGGAAGACAGCGGCATCATGGATCGCTGGGCCGACAAATACGGCATCGACGTCGAGATCGTGCAGATCAACGACTATATCGAGTCGATCAACCAATACACCGCAGGCGCCTTTGACGGCGTGTCCGCGACAAACATGGACACCCTGTCCATTCCTTCCGGCGGCGGTGTCGATACCACGGCCCTGATCGTGGGCGACTATTCCAACGGCAATGACGCCATTATCCTCAAGGGCGAGGGCGACCTGACTTCGCTCGCAGGCCTGCCGGTGAACCTGGTGGAGCTGTCCGTCTCGCACTACCTGCTGGCGCGGGGCCTGGACAGCGTGGGCCTGTCCGAACGGGACCTAGACGGGGTCATCAACACCTCTGACGCCGACATGATCGCCGCCTTTGCCGCCGATGAGGTTCAGGCTGTCGTCACCTGGAACCCCCTGGTAAGCGCCATCATGGAAGAGCCGGGGGCAAACATGCTCTTCGACAGCTCTGACATCCCCGGCGAGATCATCGACCTGATGGTCGTCAACACCGAGGTGCTTGAGGCCAACCCTGACTTTGGCAAGGCCCTCGTGGGGGCGTGGTACGAGACCATGGCCCTTATGGCTGCCGGTGACGAAGAGGCGCTGACCGCAATGGCCGAAGCCTCGGGAACCGATTTGGCGGGCTACAACGCCCAACTCGCCTCGACCGAGATGTTCTACGACCCCGCCGCCGCCGTCGCCTTTACCGAAAGTGCAGAGTTGCCCGCCACCATGGTCAGCGTGGCAGAGTTCCTGTTCGACAGGGGCATCCTTGGCGAAGGTGCGCCGTCGGCGGACTTTGTCGGCGTGGCCTACCCGGACGGTACGGTCACAGGGGATGCCAACAACGTGCAATTCCGCTTTGACACGACCTACATGCAGATGGCGGCTGACGGCGGACTGTAAGGGCAAAAGGCCAGAGGCCCTGACATGCGCTGGATCAATCGACATCCAGGACGGGCCTTCGCAGCCTTTCTGATGATCCTGCCCTTTGTGGCAGTTGTCCTGGCCTATGCCATTGGCTCGGATATCCGCCGGGCGGAAAACCCGGCGGACAAGCTCTTACCGGCCCCCTCCCAGATCGTCGCCACGGCCGAGCGTCTGGTGACGGAAGGGGACAGGCGATCAGGGCGCATCCTGTTTTGGGATGACACGGCGGCCAGCCTGAAGAGGCTTGCCATCGGCGTCGGCATTGCGGCCAGCATCGGCCTGATCTCGGGCCTCGCCATTGGCCTGATCCCGCTGATCCGGGCGGGGCTTGCAGGGTTTACCGCTGTCATCTCCATGGTGCCTCCCCTCGCTCTGTTACCAATACTCTTCATAACCTTCGGTCTGGGAGAGCTGTCGAAGGTCGCCCTGATCGTCATCGGTATCACCCCGTTCCTGATCCGGGACCTGTCGCAGCGGGTGATCGAGATCCCGTCCGAACAGCTGATCAAGGCCCAAACCCTTGGCGCCTCCAGCGCGGTCATCGCACTCAGGGTTGCCCTGCCGCAGATCATGCCGCGCTTGATTCAGGCCGTTCGCCTGTCGCTTGGTCCTGCCTGGCTTTTCCTCATCGCGGCCGAGGCGATTGCCGCCGAAAACGGGCTCGGCTACCGCATCTTCCTTGTCCGGCGCTATCTGGCGATGGACATCATCCTCACCTATGTCGCCTGGATCACCCTGCTGGCCTTCCTGATGGACTGGGCCCTGCGCTGGCTGTCGAACCGGCTTTACCCCTGGGTCGGGGAGGGAGGGTTATGAGCTTTGTCGCGGTCCGCGATCTGTTCCAGTTCTACGGCCCCCGCCCGATCCTTGAGGGGGTCAACATCGATGTGGCCGAAGGGGAATTCATCTCCATTGTCGGGGCATCGGGCTGTGGCAAGTCCACCTTCCTGCGCCTGCTTTTGGCGCAAGAGCAGCCAACCCGGGGCGAAATCAGCATTGCTGGGGCAGCACCGGCCCGGGAACCCGGCCCTGACCGGGGGGTGGTATTCCAACGCTACTCGGTCTTTCCGCATATGACCGTGCGCGACAATCTGGTCGCCGCAGAGGCGTTTCGCAAGACGCGGCTTGGCAGTCTGTGGGGCAGGGCCAAAGCGGCGGCACACGAACGCGCGGATGAGACACTCGCCCGGATCGGCCTGTCGCATGTGGCGGATCAATATCCGTCGGCCCTGTCAGGCGGGATGCAGCAACGGCTTGCCATTGGTCAGGCCCTCGCCGGCCGCCCGCGTATCCTGTTGCTGGACGAGCCCTTCGGCGCGCTTGATCCGGGTACCCGGCTGGCGATGCATGACTTTCTGCAGGCCTTGCGGGCCGAGACACAGATGACCGTCTTTATGGTTACCCACGACCTGTCCGAAGGGTTCAAGCTCGGCGACCGGGTCCTTGTCTTCGACAAGCCCCGCTGGGACCCGCAAGCGCCCGAGGCCTACGGCGCCACCATCACCTACGATTTCGATGCCAGAAACAACGGCATCCCGTTTCAAACCATCCAGGAGGAAACCAATGTTCTTCGGCCCCAGTGATCGCAGCCGATCGCACCACCCCGCCGACCGCAAGGTCCGCGACCGGCACTTCCACCACCCGGACCTCAGCCAATTGCTGGGCTGGAAGGCCATGCAGAAAGAGGCCGATATTCCCGAAGGCGAATGGGAGAAAGAACGACAGTGGGCCCTGCGCATGGGCCTGACCGCCGCCGACAGCATCGAAGACCGCAATATCCCCACCTTCGCCAGGGGAGAGCTGCCGCACTACGCCGGCATCAACACCTTCCTCAAGGCCCCCTACGCCGAGGATGTGACCGAGGTGGGCGAGTATGACGCCACCGTCCTTGGGGCCCCGTTTGATGGTGGCACCACCTACCGCCCTGGCACCCGCTTTGGCCCGCAGGGCGTGCGCAAGATCAGCGCCCTTTACACGCCCTACAACTACGAGATCGGCGTCGACCTTCGCGAGGAAATGAGCCTGTGTGACGCTGGCGACATCTTCACCATCCCCGGCAACATCGAAAAGACCTTTGATCAGATCAGCCGGGCGGTCAGCCGGGCGGTCAGCCATGTATTTTCCTCTGGCTCCATGCCGATCATCATCGGGGGTGACCACGCCATTGGCTTTCCTTGTGTGCGGGGCATTGCGGAATGTACCTCCAAGAAGATCGGGATCGTCCATTTCGACCGTCACGCCGACATTCAGGAAAAGGACCTGGATGAGAGGATGCACACCACACCATGGTTCCATTCAACCAACCTGCCCAACGTTCCGGCCAAGAACCTTGTCCAGGTCGGCATTGGCGGCTGGCAGGTCCCGCGCGAGGCGGTGAAGGTCGCGCGTGAGCGTCATACGAACATCATCACCATGTCGGACATGGAAAAGATGGGCATCGACAAGACCGCCGAAATGGCGCTTGAGATGGCGTGGGACGGGGTGGACATGGTCTACATGTCCTTCGACATCGACAGCATCGACTGTGGTTTTGTTCCGGGTACGGGCTGGCCAGAACCCGGCGGCTTCCTCCCGCGTGAGGCGCTTGCTTTGGCCTCCAAAGTTGCGGCCGAAGGCATCTGCGGGATGGAGCTTGTCGAGGTTTCGCCCCCCTACGACCAGTCCGAGATTACGGCCCTGATGGGCACCCGCGTTATCGTCGATGTGCTTGGGGCCATGGTGTCCAACGGGACCTTGGGCAAACATCGTCGGCATATCGACAAGCCTGTGAGCTTGCCGATGGGTGACTATTGCGAGGCCACCCACGGCAAACGTTGGACCACCCGCGCAAAGATGAGGGACTGATGCCTCACGACCATCATCACCACGACCATGAGAGTGGGCACAGCCATGCCCACGATCATCAACACGCCCATGATCACAACCATCCACAGGACCACCTGCACAGCCATATGCATCAGGCCGATGTCGCGGCCGAGCTTCAGGTCCTGACGGCACAGTTCATCGATGGGTTCATCCAGGCCAAGGACAAGATGTCCTACCTGCGACTGGCCGGCGTCCCGCTCGAAAAGCCGGGCGTCGACGGGGGGCTGTCCCTCAAGCTGGTGGACGTGAAGCTGACCACCGAATGGCAGGTCGGTACGGCCTCGCCGTCCTTCGGATCGCGCGAGCTGAGCTATCTGCCCTACCCAGGGCCGATGGTCACAGAGCGGACCAACATGGGGCTGGTCTATGTATCGCTGGACAGCAAGGAGGTTATGGACCTTCGTGCGTTCCTCTATGCCAAAATGGAGTACGTCTAGTTGGCTTGACAATCCTGCAGGGCCGCTCAGGCGACCCTGCGTTTCTGTTGTGATGCCTCATGCGCGCCGTTCATCGCTGCTCGACGGCGCCACCCGACGACAACGCTTGGCACGGCGATGAACAGGACGACAAGGGCGAGGGCGGCAAGGGTCTTGGTCAACAGGTCGGCCCAGCTGAAAACGACCTGGTAGATGACCAGAATGTAGACGTGGAAGACGAACATCTGGATTGAGTACTTGCCCACGTTTCGCAGAGCGCTGAGGTTAAAGTACCAATGGCCAAGCCGGTGAAGCGGGCGCAGCCAGGCGTCGTCGCGGATCAGGATGATCGAAACGAAGGCAACGATCAACGCGATCCTGAGAAGGTATAGGGGGTGCAACCCGAACCGGGCCGCGCTTCCCACAAGCTGCTGGGCCGGGTTCATGGGATCGGGGAAATAGGGCGTGATCCGCAGGTACCCAAAGGTCAGCATGATGACGGCCAACAGCGCGACGATCACCTTGGCGTCGAGGCCACGCACATAGCTGGGGATCTCAAGCGCGTGACGGCCGACAAGAAGCGAGGTGATGAACAGGAATTGCCACGCCGCAATATCAAAGGCGACAAAGGCCCCCGAAAACCCGAAAAAGCCCTGCAACGCCGTCAACTGTGACGCGGCATAGATGCCAAAGGACGCCGCAAACAGGATCGAGGGACGGTTCAGCGCCTCGATCAGAACAAACGGGCTCAGGATGAGAAAGCAGATGAAGTAGATCGGCAAGACATCCGAATAGGCCCCGCCGCTTTGCATGGTGATGATGTCGATGAACGACTCGAAGAAGGTATGCCCGGCCAGCAAGCTAAAGACAAAGATCGGCAGGGCAGACAGCAAGTAGTATTTGTAAATCGTGGAAAGCCGGTTCGACAGAAACGCCTTCTTTGCCGCCTGCGACGTATACTTCTGATACCACAGATAGCCGACGAGAAGGCCCGAGATGAACACGAAGAACTCCGCGTCCCGCAGAAAGAGCAGTTTGGAATGCGACAGGTACAGCAACCAGTCGATGTCAGGGTCCACGCTCAGGTGAACCAGGACCATGCCAATCAGAAGATGGCCACGAAGGCCGTCAAAGATGCTCAGTCTGGGTTGTGATGCCATTCATTGTCCAATTCTCTTTGATCGAGGATTGACCGCCAGTGCGGCAGATCGCGGCATAGTTGGCGAGGTTCATTGTCTAGGCTGACCTTGGTCCTGCAAAGGGACAGAGTTGTGGCGCGACTGGGGCGCAGGCGCGTCACTTGCCATGGCATCGCACAAGACATTTGTGCCGCTGAAACGGCAACAACTGGCCCCTTCAGGTGCCTCGGTGCCACGAGACCCGCCTCGCACGGAACGACAGGCAAGGCGGAGATGTTCCAAGCACCTCATTTGTGCGCCATCCGCCAGATGCGCGGACAGGTTATCGGGCAGAACTGCGTTTCTAGAACCTGCGGACGGGTACGAAGGCGTGCATGTCGTCAAAAGTGCACAAGGTGACTTCTTTTAGCGTCATCGTCGGGAGGGTATCGATCAGAGCCTTTGCGACCTCGTCGGACAGATCCAGGACAAGCTCGGCCTCGTCTGGGTCCAGCCAGCGAAGAAGGTAGCCCAATGTGATGTGGAACCCGTAGGTGTCGAAATCTGGTTTGTGGATGCCAGTGGCTTCACGCAGGCTGGCGCGCGCCACCCGTAGGCGATGCTCTTCTTCGTCAGTTGCCCCGGACACGCTGACGGAGAACCCGCCAAAGATGTTGTCCAGCTTGATTGAGATATCGCGGGGGAGCGCAAGTCCTTCGGTCGCGACCGCAAAGGCACCGGTCACGGCGCTGACAGGGGCGTCGCTTGGCAACGTGCGCGGCCATTCCGGCGCCGAGCGGGCGAGGTTGGTCACGCCTTCAAAGACCGTCATGTGAAAGCTTGACGGTGGCAGGAATGAAAACGACCGGTGGAACGGGCCATCGCTGAGTCGCTGTTGCGCCGCTGACAGGGCCGCGTGGGCAACGGATGCTTGGTCGATATGACAAATGAAGGTGTTGCCGGGAAACGGCATGACGACGCCGTCCACCTGAAACTTTTCGCCCACAGCCGAGGGGCGTTCGCCGCCTGTCAGTTCGCCTGTCAGGTACCTTTTCGCGGTGGTGCGATCGCGGCTCATGCCAGGGTAACCTCAGCCGCCTTGCCTTTCGCGGTGTGGGCCAGTTTGCGGCCTGTATCGGCGTCGAACAAATGCACGGCAGAGGCTGGGATCTGCAGGATCACGTCCTCGCCGGGGGTGTAATGGCGATACTCGGTCGACAGGACGGACAGGGTCAAATCCTCGTAGGTCAGGTGATACAACCGGGCGGCCCCCAACTCTTCGGCGAACTCGAACCGCGTAACAAGACCAGGAGCTCCAGGAGCGGCGATCGCAATCTCTTCGGGCCGGAGGCCGATCTGGACAAGCTTGCCATCCCGCCCCGCAACGGCCGGCGCGTCGACAGCTATCGTCTGGCCACCTCCAAGCGTCACCCCCTGCCGGGATGCCGAGATTTGTGCAGGAAGAAAGTTCATGGCCGGGCTGCCGACGAAACCTGCCACATAGGTGGAGGCCGGGTTGTGGTAAATCTCGGATGGGGTGCCGACCTGCTCGATCGTTCCCTTGTTCATGATCACGATACGATCCGCCAGGGTCATCCCTTCGTGCTGATCGTGGGTCACAAAAACGCTGGTCGCACCGATCCGATTGTGAATACGGCGGATCTCGTGGCGCATCTGCACGCGCAGTTTTGCATCGAGGTTGGATAGCGGCTCATCAAACAGAAACACCTTGGGTTCGCGGATGATTGCGCGGGCCATGGCCACCCGTTGCCGCTGCCCACCGGACAACTGGCCGGGTCTGCGCTCCAGGAACTCCATCAGGCCGACAGAGGCGGCGACCTCTTCCACCTTCTTGCGACGCTCGGCCTTTGGCATGCCGGCGACACGCAGGGCATATCCGATGTTTTCGGCGACGGTCATATGGGGGTAAAGCGCATAGTTCTGGAACACCATCGCGCAGCCACGCTCGCGGGGTTCGAGGGCGTTCACAACCTGATCGGCAATCGCGATCTCGCCTCCGCTGATGTCCTCGAGGCCTGCGATCATCCGCAGCAGGGTCGACTTGCCGCAGCCTGACGGGCCAAGGATGACAACAAATTCGCCGTTGCGGATGTCAAGGTCGACGCCGTGGACGACTTCGTCCTTGCCGTAGGATTTGCGGACCTTGCGGATGGAGATATCGGCCATCGGAGGCTCCTTACTTGTCAGTGTTGATGAGGCCGCGCACGAACCAGCGCTGCATGAAAATGACGACGAGGATTGGGGGGATCATGACCATGAGGGTGGCAGCCATCGCGATATGCCAGTTGGGGACGCCGCCCCCGGTGGTCATGGCATCGGGCACCAAATTGCCAAGCTCTACGACGACTAGACCATAGTTTGCCCGGTCCGTGATGATCAGTAGGGGCCAGAGATACTGGTTCCAGGAGTAGACGAACATGATGGTCGCGAGTGCCGCGATATTGGTTCGCGACAGGGGGATCAGCACTTGCCAAAGAAAGCGCAAGGGTCCGGCCCCGTCCATCTTGGCGGCCTCTACCAGTTCATCGGGGATCGTGAGAAAGAATTGGCGATACAGGAATGTCCCGGTTGCGGTGGCGATCAAGGGCAGGATCAGCCCGGTGTAGGAATTAAGCATGTTCCATTGAAGATCGACCCGGACCCCCGATGCCCGCTCGATCAGCCATGTCATGCCAGTCCAGTCCAGAATTGTCTGAAAGGGCATCAAGGCATTGGCGGCGACCGCGTAGGTGGGCACGATCCGAACCTCGAGGGGAAGCATCAGAGTAATGAAGATCAGCCAGAAGATCGCCATCCGCAGCCGGTGATTGAAAAAGACGATCCCAAAGGCGGTGATGGCGGCAATGGTGATTTTGCCAACCACAACGCCTACGGAAACGATGAAAGTATTGACGAACTTTGGCCCAAAATCGGCCTGGGTCCAGGCAGCCTGGACATTGATCCAAAGCTGGTCACCCGGCCAAATCTCGACCGGGGCCGAATTGACCGTCTGAAGGTCATGTGTCGCCGCGACATAGGCGATCCAGACCGGCAAGAGCAGCAGCGCCAGCCCTGTGATCAGGATGAGGTGGGTGGCGACATTAAGGATGGGGGTGCGTTCGATCATGGCGCCGTCCTCTCAGGTGTAGTGTACGCGCCGCTCGATGTAGCGGAACTGGACAAAGGTCAAGGCGATGACGAGGACCATCAGGATGATCGACTGGGTGGCGGCACCTGAATAGTCAAATCCGCGAAAGCCATCGGAATAGATCTTGTAGACCATCAGGTCGGTCGCCCGGGCAGGGCCGCCCCCTGTGAGGGTGTCAATGATGCCAAAGCTGTCTGTGAAACTGTCCGTGATGTTGATGACGAGGATGAAGAAGAACGTTGGTGCCAGCAGCGGCAACTGGATGTCGCGCATCCTGCGCAGCACGCCCGCGCCATCCATTGCTCCGGCCTCGACCAGGCTGCGGGGAATCGACTGCAGGGCTGCAAGAAAAAAGATGAAGTTGTAGGAAATCAGCTTCCACGATCCGGCGACGATGACCATGATCAGCGCTTGGTTTCCGTTTAGGGTCGGGTCCCATAGACCTGGCATGGCTTTGTTGACAAAGGACAAAAGGCCAGCGTTGGGGTTGAAGACAAACCTGAAGGCCAGCCCGACAGCAGGGGCGGCGATGGCATAGGGCCAGATCAGCCCGATGCGAAAGATCTTGTAGCCTTTCAACTGCCGGTCGGCGAACAAAGCCAGAATGAGGGCCATCCCCATGGCCAGCACCGTTGATGACAGGGCAAAAATGATCGATGCAGTCACGGATTGCCAGTAGACCGGGTCACCCAGCGCCTGGCGGAAGTTGTCCAGTCCGACCCAGGTGTTGCCGCCGCCCCAAGGTTGCTCGAGGGTAAAGGCCCAATACACCGCCTGGCTGGCGGGCCAGTAAAAGAACACAAAGATGATCAGGAGTTGTGGAGCCACAACGAGGGCGGCAATCCAGTTGTTCTTGAAGTAGGCGCGACGCATCGGGGGTTCCTGACGGGATGGGGAGGGGTCTGGAAGTCGAAGGGCGGCCCCGAACTGGGCCGCCCTTCCATTCGGTCTGTGACGCGATCAGGGGAAAGTTTTCCCAGCATAGGTGCGGGCAAAACGATCCAGGATGACGTTGCCGCGCTCGACAGCGGTATCGAGGGCTTCCTGCATCGTCTTTTGACCGGCAAGGGCGGCACCCACTTCGTTGGTCCATTCAGAACGGATCTGAATGAAGCCACCCAGTCGGATGCCCCGGGTCAGGTTAGTGGGGGCAGTGTAGGTGAGCGACCGGATGGCGATCTCGCGACCGGCATAGGGGGCTGCGTCGTAAAAGCCCTTGTCGATCAGCGCGTCGTAACCGGTCTGGGTCACCGGAATGTAGCCGGTGTTGGATGCCCAGAACTCTTCGCTTTCCGGTGTGGCGAGGAAGGACAGGTAGGCGGCCGCACCGCGATACTCTTCCTCGGTCTTGCCTGACAGAACCCAAAGCGAGGCACCGCCGACGACAGTGTTGTGCCGCTCGAACCCTTCGTAGACGGGGATCATCTGGACTTCCCAGTTCAGGCCCTCGGGTGCGATCTTGCCAACGGTGTTATGGTCCGCGATCGACGAAAAGAAGATCGCGCATTCACCCTGGACAAAGCTGTCCCGGGCAGACAGGCCGGACTGGGCTGTACGGATGTGGGCATAGCCGTCGTTGATCCAGCTTTGGATGTTTTCCATATGCTGAACGTGCTGGGTTGTGTTGAACAGCAGCTCGGAATCGAGGCCCGCATAGCCGTTGTCGTTAGAGGCCACGGGAATATTGTGGGCCATCGAAAACTGCTCGAGGTCGATCCAGGTCGACGGGGCGTAGGCGTAGGGGCAGTCAACGCCCGAGTCCTTGATGGCGACAAGCGCCTCAGCAAAGCCTTCCCAGGTCAACGGAGCTTCTTCGATGCCGGCGGCGGCGAGCATGTCTTCGTTGTAGTAGTAGACCGGGGTGGACGAGTTGAACGGCATCGAGAACAGCTCACCCGTAGCGGCGGCGTAGTAGTTCGAGATCCCGGGGAAGTAGTTTGACCAATCGATTTCGATGTCGTAGTCGGCCATCATCTGCTGGACGGGGTAGAATTCGCCCGACAGCATCAGATCGGCGGTGCCTGCATCAAAGGACTGCACGATGGTCGGGTGCTGGTTCGCCCGAAAGGCTGCGATGGTGTTCTGCACGGCGGCTTCGTAGCCGTCCTGGCCGACGCAGACGATTTCATACTCGGATTGGCTGGCGTTAAAGCGGTTGCAGGTTTCCTGCACCACGTTGCCCAGGTCGCCGGACAGGCCGTACCAATATTCAAAAGAGGTTTGGGCCGCAGCGGCGCCGGCCATGCCGGTGGTCGCGAGCAGCGCAAGTGTCGTGATTTTGATGTTCATGGATCAGCTCCCAGATCATGAGGTGTTCTTCCAACAAGGTTGGGATATGGGTGCTGGGTGACAGTCGTTTATGGATTGGTTGACAGTTTTGAATCGGCAATGTTTCAGCCGGACGACGGCCGCAGCGGCCGTTCGCCCGGTTCTTCGTGCGGATCAGGCGGAAATGCCGTCGACCATATCAAGATCGCGATGATCATCGATAAAATTGTCAAAATGGACCAGTGTCTGTTCCGCGTCCGACAGGACAATCGCCATCTGGCCTGGGCCTGACAGCCGGGCAATCCTGGCCTCGGGCGCGTCGAGGGGGATCGTGACGTTGTAATGCCCGCCCGCCAGCGTGGTGAAGAGCAATCCGTGCCAGATCGCGGTCGAGGTATAGTGGACATGCCCTGCGATGACCTGCCGGATGTCGGGATGCCGCTTCAGGACGCTAGCGAACTCTGCCCCGTTGGAAAGGATGATCCGGTCCACATTCGTGTGAAGTGGATTGGCATGGTGGTGCAGCACCACGACAACGGGGCGCTCCTTAGCCTCATTCAGCCTGTCGCCGAGCCACTCCAGTTGTTCGGGGGCAAGCGCTCCTTCATGCACACCAAAGGCAATGGCACTATCAAGGAGGATGACGCGCTGCCCAGCCAGGTCGATGACCTTGTCGATAAACCCGGTCTCGGCTGCTTCGGAATGTCCAAAGACGCTCAGAAATGTCTCGCGATCGTCATGATTGCCGATGGTGATCGCAACCGGGATGACAAGGTCCTGCAATATCTCTTTCAAGAGATCGTATGCCGCCCGCTCTCCGAGGTCGGCCAGGTCTCCGGCGATAACGCAGAGGTCTGCATCAGCGTACCGGTCGTTTATGGCGGCCACACAGGTCCGCAACCGATCGGCGTTATCAAGGCCCATTGAGGTCTTACCGTCTGCCAGAAGATGCAGGTCGCTGATCACGATGAGCTTCAGTGCGTCGATGGTCATTGTCCCAGACCTTCCCGTTCCAGCAGCGCCATCGAGGCGGGGATGCCGCTCTTGCCCCGCAGTTCCAGGATCAGGCGTGGTTTGATTGTCAGACGACCGATGGCCCGAAAGACGGCGGCCCACCGGACCGTTCCTTCGCCAAGCGCCCAATGCCGATCAGCATAGCCTTCTGAATCCTGCAAATGAATGTGATGCAGCATCTCACCGGCGGCGGTGACAAAGTAATCCACCGGCGGGGCGCCGGTCGAGATATGTGCATAGTGCGCGTGCCCGGTATCAATCGAAAGGCGGACCGCCTCGGAACCAAAGCTCTGGGCGAGGGCCTTGCGCGCCATCGGATCGATATCCTCGATGTTCTCGATCACCAGCGTCACGCCCTGGTCCTCGGCCCGCTTGACGGCAGCACCAAGGGTGTCGTGGACATTTTCGATGATCCGCTCCCGCGCGCCGGGATTGTTGTCCAGATTGTTGTAGTCCCAGGTCGAATAGGGCGAGTGAACCACCATCTGGGTTGCGCCCACAGCGGCGCAGACGTCAAGGCCCTGGTCCATTCGGCGGGCGACCACCGCCCGGACATCTGGGTCAAGGCTGTGGATGGTGAAACCCCAGAAGGGACCATGGATGCCAAGACGACCGGTGTATCCGTCAAGTTGCTTGCGGGCTTCCTCGGCCAGGGGGCGCCAGTCGCCATTCAGCACCTCTGCTGAATGAAATGTCTGCAACTCTAGGTCGCGCTGCTTGTCCAGCAGCCATGATCTATAGGTTTCGAGTTCGGTCACGGCCAGCGCCGCGCCGATCACCGGCAGGTCAGTTCCAGTCATTGCCATTCTCCGTCAGAGATTCGGGGGGAATGGCTTTGGGATAGGTCGAGCCGGTGACCGTTTCGTGACGAATTCGCCGGTCCGGACCGTTCAGAGCCAGACGGGGTTTGACCAGGCCCGCTTGCCCGATTTGTCCATGACGGTGATGCGGATCCAGGGCGAATTGGCAAAGCGGGATAGTGGCACCTCGGTCACGGTCATGCTTTGGCCATGTCGGGCGGTCGCGGCGCTGCCATGTCCTTGAACGATGACAGCGGAGACCGCGCTTGAGGTGACGGTCACCTTGCCGTCGGCAATGGTGATCCCACGCAGTTCCGGCCCCTGGCTGGAATAGAACATCCCCTCTTTCAACGCCTGCAAGAGGGCCTCGGGTTCGTTCCGTTCCGCCTTGACCATGACCCAGCCACCAAAATGGTCGGGTTCCGTAAAGTGGGCGTCGTCTGTGGCCACAAGGGTCAACTTGCGCCCCTCTGACAAAAGCAGATCGGCGGTGTGGAAACCGTCCGGCCGGTCACATCCCATCGCACAGCCGTGGTTGTAGATCTCAACCGCATGTGCGGCCTCGATGCTGCGGGCATCGTCCAGGGTCATGCCGGACCATTGCGGGTGGGCCACCGCGACAAAGGCCCCGGCAGCGCGGGCGCGTGCCGCAAGCTCGGGCCCGCTCTCCTGGTTCGGATGAGCTGCAAAGTCCGGCGAGTTGGAGGGGGCAAAGTCGGCGGGCAGGCCAACGGCAAGGATATGCCACAACTCTCCGTTCTGCATGGCGCCGCTATGGATCTCGGCCCCGAGGATGGTGGTAAAGCTGTCGTCCCGGAACGGCAGGGTATCGGCAATGGGGTAGTTGAAAAAGCCGATGAAATGGTCGGTCAGCGCCAGAAAGTCGTAACCTTCGGCCTTGTAGCGGCGGCACACCTCTTCGGGGGCCAGAACGCCGTCTGAAAGGGTAGAGTGGGTATGCAGGTTGCCCCGCCAGAATGTGCCGGGGGCCGAAAAGATGTCAGTCATGGGTGCGCTCCGAAAATTGTCCTGCTGCAATCGCAGCAAAACTTAACGGTTGAGTGACACTTTGGGCGACCCGAAAGCACAGCCCGCAGGCTCTGATCTCCTTCCGGGCGGCCAGGTCGGCAGCAGATCGTCAGGCGTTGCCCGAAAAACCGATCTTGGCAAGGGCGGCAAGGGCGGCAAGGGCTGTCGTGCGTCTGGCTGGGTCACTCGACAGGGCATCAGAGTTCAGCAGCCGAACCACGCTGTGCAGCCTGCGTTCGGACAATTCGGTACGCAGGAATAGCAGTGCCTCTTCTGTCGAAAGTGCGGCGACCTTACGGGCAAGGCCTGTGTCATGTGTCGTCGTTGTCAGCATCAGAACTGCCCCCCAGGCGTGATGACCGATTCGACGCATAGTCTAGGACCGTACCGGGGCGCGAGTCCCATTCCAAAACCTACTGCAAAAGGCGCGGTGTCATCAAAAGTTCACTCAACTGATACATTTCAGTTTCCAGCCCTGCCTATCCCCCCTGCAACCAAGTGGGGATGACTTGATGCTGAAAGTGACAGAGCTGACCAAGGTATTTGGCAGCAAGACAGCCGTTGATCGCGTCGGGTTCGAGGTCAGCAAACCAGCCATGATCGGTGTGATCGGTCGCTCTGGGGCCGGCAAATCCACCATGCTTCGGATGCTCAATCGGCTGGCCGATGCGACATCGGGCACAGTCGAGTTCGAAGGCCGTGACATCACCGCGCTGCGTGGGGCGGACAAGCGTCATTGGCAGTCCGAGTGCGCCATGATCTTTCAGCAGTTCAACCTCGTGCCTCGCATGGATGTCGTTTCGAACGTGCTCCACGGCACCCTGAACCGACGCTCTACGCTTGCGACGATGTTCAACCTCTATCCCCAGTTCGACATCGACAGGGCCATCGACATTCTGGACCGCCTTGGCATCGCCGAGCAGGCAGAAAAGCGGGCCGAAGCCCTTTCGGGCGGTCAACAGCAGCGGGTCGCCATCGCGCGGGCCCTGATGCAGGACCCCAAGATCATCCTGGCTGATGAACCCATCGCCAGCCTTGACCCGATGAACGCCCAGATCGTCATGGATGCCTTGCGCCGCATTCACGAAGAAGACGGGCGCACGGTGATTGCCAACCTGCACACCCTCGATACGGCCCGCCGCTACTGCGACCGGGTCATCGGGATGCGCGACGGACGGATGGTGTTTGACGGCACGCCCGCCCAACTCACCACCGGAGTTGCCCGCGACATCTACGGCGCAGGTGCCGACTTCTCGGAAGAGGCCACCTCGACCCAGATCGACGCGATCGAACGCCCCCGCGTCGCCGCAAACTGACCCCGTTTCCCTTTCACGACCCCGCCTGGACATCCAGACGGACCCACCCAACCGGAGAAAGACTATGAAAAAGATCATCGCCCTCGCGCTGGCCACCACGGCCCTCGCCTCTGTCGCTTCGGCCGAAGGCCATGCGATCACCGAATTCCGTATCGGCCTTCTGGGTGGCGAGAACGCCCAGGACCGTCTGAACAACAACGAGTGCCTGCGTGCCTATGCCGAAGAGGCCCTGGGCGTTCCGGCCAAGCTTTTCGCCCCTGCCGACTACAACGGTGTTATCCAGGGCCTTCTGGGCGGCACCATCGACATGGCCTGGCTCGGCGCATCGAGCTATGCCGCCGTCTACCTTGAAGATCCCGAGGCCGTCAGCCCGGTTCTGGTCAAGGCCAACGTGGACGGGTCGTTCACCTACCACTCCATCGGTATCGCACTGGCCGACAGCGGCCTGACGTCGCTCGCCGATCTGGCCGGCAAGCAGTTTGGCTTTGGCGACCCCAACTCCACCTCCGGTTACCTGATCCCGTCGGTCGAGATCCCGAACGAAGGGTACTCGATGGAGTCGGGCGAGTACTTTGGTGAGGTTCTCTTCACCGGTGGCCACGAGCAGACCATCGTTGCTGTCAACAACGGCGACATCGACGCCGGCGTGACCTGGGCCGACGCCCAGGGCGATTGGGAAGACGGCTACAACTCGGGCGCCCTGCGTCGCGCTGTGGATGCCGGCCTGGTCGACATGAACGACCTGGTCCAGATCTGGATCTCCAAGCCGATCCCCGAAGGCCCTGTTGTCCTGCGCAACGCCCTGCCTGAAGACGTCCGTGCAACCATGGTCCAGCTGGTCGAAGACCTGCACGCCAACGACCCCGATTGCGCCTACGGCGTTGCAGCCGGCGATACCTCCGGCTTCGTTCCGATCGACCATTCCTACTACGAGAGCATCGTCGCTGTTCGTCAGGCACAGTCCAACTAAGCCAAAAGCATAAGTTCGCGGGTCCCGGTCATTCCGGGGCCCGCGTTTTCGTATCGGGGACCCGAGCATGACCGACCAGACCCTTTCCGGGGGCATCAGCCTGAATGACACGCGCCGCTCTTATGCAGCGCTCGTGCAGCGCCGCAGGCTGTATGGCGGCATCACACTTCTGATCTTTGTTCTGCTTATGGTCGGTGGCTTCAACGTCGCGGATGAGCGGAACGCAGGCGGTTTCTGGTCTGGCCTGAGCCAGCTTGGCGATTTTCCCGAGGGGGTGATTTCCGAAGCCTGGGAAAAGCGGGGCCAGCTGCCCGCCCATATGGTCACCTACTTTGGCGCGCTGCTTGAGACGATCAATATTGCAGCGGTATCGACACTGCTCGGGGCGGTGGCCGGTATTATCCTGTCACTCTTGTCGACCCGAGGATTGGCTTACTGGCCACGCCTCACCCCGGTCTTTCGCCGCATCATGGACATCATGCGGGCGGTGCCCGAAATCGTCATTGCGCTGGTCCTGATCTTTGTTCTGGTCGGTGGCCCAGTACCTGCGATGATCGCCATCGCGTTCCATACTGCCGGTGCGCT
>ERZ887830.852-NODE-852-length-18405-cov-5.606158_pt1 | contig 18405 bp, 14 predicted proteins | sample MGYA00521101_ERZ887830 | MGnify/ENA primary metagenome ERZ887830 (study PRJEB32303, sample SAMEA104408592) | aquatic metagenome | biome: Marine water; feature: Pelagic; material: water | place: Baltic Sea | collected 2014-06-05T16:38:00 | depth 1,762 m ... | reverse complement strand
ACCTGAGAAATAGAGGAAAAATAGAGCGGCGGACAACTACGCTGACACAGGGGGTCGGGCAAAGCCTCGTGACGAAGTTCCAGGATAACAGGGCCACCCAAGGCATTCTGCGCAAGACCCATAGTTGTGATCAAAAGCGACGAGCAGGCAATTAAGACAAGTGTGGCCATTTTGGACATGGCGGTGCTGTCCTTCCGAAAATCATTTGCAAAAACAACAAGAGTTGTGGATTTGGCTGCGCTGTTAACGGGTTATTCGTCGTTCATCTTTGCACGGTATGCGCGAGTAGCGTCTATATCAAGTTGTCCTTTAGTGAGAATAACGCCAAAAAGCTGTTTAGCCTGCGCCTCTGTGTAGTATCCAAGCAACACATCTGTCACCACGGCATGCGGATCGCGGATCATAGCGGGGCCATATCCGCCACCGCCCGGGGTTTGAACATGCACGCGGTCGCCAACAGCAAGCGGAATATCCTGCTCCTTGCTGAGGTGCGGCGGCCTGTGGGCTATGCCATCTTGCCAGACTGTCACAGTATTCACCGCGCCATCCCTGCCACCCAGCGCGCCTTGCGGACCGGACCGGCCATGATCCATGACAAAGCTGGCCTTGGCCGCGCCGCGCCGCAATTCCATCATGTAATCCAGACCAAAACCGCCGCGATGAGTGCCCGCGCCCCCAGATCCTTCGCGCAGCTTGTAATGGCGATAGAGAACGGGAAACGCCTGCTCCATGATCTCGATGGGGGGTGCTTTGGAAATTCCGATGGTGGAACAGCCATTGCTGAGACCGTCATGATCGGCATTGCCGCCATATCCACCCCCCGACAGCTGGTACATCACAAAATCCCGCCCCCGCGCCGGGTCATGCCCACCCAGCGCAAAATTCCCGCTGGTGCCTGCGGGCGCGGCGGTGATCCGGTCGGGCAGGGCGGGGACCAGCGCGGCAAACACCGCCTCTGCGATGCGTTGGCTGACCTCGGCGGCGCAGCCCGACACGGGGCGGGGATATTGCGCATCCAGAAAGGTGCCTTCGATGCCGGTGACCTGCAAAGGTTCGAACGCGCCCGCGCTGATTGGCACCTCTGGAAAGATATGGCGCATGGCGAGGTAAACAGAACTAAGCGTCGTGGCACGCACCGAATTCATCGGCCCAATGCAAGGCGCGCTGGAGCCGGTGAAGTCAAAGGTCAAATCGTCGCCCGTGCGCGTCACGGCCAGCCGAATTTCCAGCGGCTCATCCACAACGCCGTCGCTATCAACCCAAGCCGAGGCGCCCCAAGTGCCCTCGGGGATTGCCTCGATAAAGCTGCGCATCTGCCGGGCGGAGCGACGGCGCAATTCGGCGATTGCCTCTGTCACCGTTTCATCACCATAACGATCCATCAGCGCATTCAGCCGCTCTTCACCGACGATCAGCGCCGCCGCCTGCGCCTTTACATCGCCAATCCGTTGATCGGCCACGCGGATGTTGGAACAGATGATCGAATAGATTTCGGTGTCCAGCACGCCCTCTTTGAACAGACGCACAGGCGGCAGGCGCAGGCCCTCTTGTTCGACAGAGGTCGCACTGGCCGAAAACCCACCGGGGACCGCACCGCCGGTATCGGGCCAATGTCCGGTATTGGACAGCCAGCAATACAGCTCGCCATTGCGGTAGAACGGCCGGGCAAAACGCACGTCCATCAGATGCGTGCCCCCAAGATAGGGGTCGTTGACGATATAGATGTCATCGGGCTTGGGCGCGGCGACCTGACCACATGCGATCATCTCGATCAGGGTGCGCGTCGAATATTGCATCGTGCCGACAAAGACCGGCAGGCCGCCTGCACCTTGGGCAATCAGCGCGCCATCCTCTGCGCTGTAAATCCCGTCAGAGCGGTCGTTGGCCTCGGCAATCACGGGTGAAAAGGCGGCGCGGCTAAAGCTTAGATCCATCTCGTCGCAGACCTGTTGCAACCCGGATTGGATGACGGACAGGGTGATCGGATCGACGCTCATGCGGTCTCTCCCAATTCAATGATTAGGTTGCCTTGGGTATCGCCCCGCGCCACGTCGCCGGGTTCGATCAGGATGGTGGTGTCCATCTGTTCCAGGATCGCGGGACCGCGCAGTTCCACGTCGAGGGGCAAGAGGTCACGACGATAGACCGGCGTGTCATGCCAGTCGTCGAAATAGACCGGGCGCATGGTGCGCTGGGCCTTTTGCAACGTCGCCTTGCGCCCGGCAGGGTCGATGAGTGTGGCCAGATCAATCGGCAGGCGCTCACCGATCACAGAGGTGTTCACATTCACCACATTGGCGCGGATCTGGGCCAGTTCGACGCGAAAGCGGCGGAAATAGACTTGCTCAAAGAGGGCGCGCAGGGCGTCTTGGGTCAGGGTGATGTCGGGCAGGGGCACACGGATCAGATGGGTCTGGCCGATGAATTGCATGTCCAGCGAATGGACCCGTCGCAGACCCTTCAACGCCACGGTTTCACCGCCGATCAACGCCTCGCCCTCGCTGGCCTGCGCTTCAAAGACGGCGCGCAGATCGTCCATACTCAGCGTATCCAGAGGCCGATTGATCGTGCGCACAAAGTCGTGGCGCAGATCGGCCACGGCGCATCCAATGGCATTGGTGATACCGGGGCGTGGCGGGATCAACACACGCGGGATGCTAAGTTCGCGCGCCAAGGCGCAGGCGTGCAGAGGCCCGGCCCCGCCAAAGGCGAACAGCGCATAATCCCGCGGATCGGCCCCCAGCGAGACAGAGACCATGCGGATCGCGCCCGCCATGCGCATATTGGCGACCTGAATGACGGCAGCGGCGGCTTGGGTGGCGTCAACGCCCAGAGGCGTGGCGAGTTTCGAGGTAAAAATGGCGCGCACGTCGTCCAGTGAAATGCCCCCCTTGACCGCTGTCAGCCGCGCGGGGTCCAGCCGCCCCAGCAGCAGGTTGGCGTCTGAAATCGTCGGCTCGACCCCGCCGCGCCCGTAACAGATCGGCCCCGGCACGGCCCCGGCGCTCTGCGGTCCGACCTCTAGCAAGCCCGCCGCATTGACCCGCGCGATCGACCCGCCGCCCGCGCCGACCGTGCGCACATCGACCATGGGAACATGGATCGGCATGGCGTATTCGATCTCTGTTTCATTCGAAACGGACGGCTCTGCGCCCTTGATCAACGCCACATCGGTAGAGGTGCCGCCCATGTCATATGTGATCAGATCAAGGATCCCCGCCGCGCGTCCCGAATAGGCCGCCGCCATCACGCCAGAGGCGGGGCCGGACATCACTGTCTTGGCGGCTTCTTCTGCGACACGGCTGGCAGAGACCATGCCGCCATTGCCGTTCATCACCAGCAATTCGCCTGTGTATCCGCCATCGGACAAGGCCGTTTCCAGCCGCGAAATATAGCGTGCCAGCAGGGGCTGGACCGAGGCATTGACGGCGGCGGTCACCCCCCGTTCGAATTCGCGGCTTTCTGACAACAGGGCATGGCCAAGAGTGATGTAGCCGTTTGGCCAGACCTCTCGCAGGATCTCGGCGGCGCGCAATTCATGGGTGGGGTTGGCGTAGGCGTGCAGGAAGTGGATGACCACGGATTCACACCCCATCGCCAGCAACTTATCAGCGGCAGCGCGCAGCGCGTCTTCGTCCAGAGCGATGACAACCTCGCCCGCCGCATCCATCCTTTCGGGGACTTCAAGGCGCAGGTTCCGCGGGATGATGGGGTGAAATTCGCCTTTCATTCCATAGGCTTGCGGGCGGGTGCGCCGCCCCAGTTCCAACACATCGCGAAAGCCGTCCGTGGTGATCAGCCCGGTTTTGCTCAGCTTGCGTTCCAGCACAGCGTTGGTGGTGGTCGTTGTGCCATGCACGATCAGATCAAGCGCAGCCATATCGGCCTCGGCCTCTGACAAAGCCGCCAAAACTCCATGCGCCTGATTGTCCAGCGTGCTGGCAACCTTGGCCAGCCGCACTGCGCCGTTGCTTTGGTCGATCATCACAAGATCCGTAAACGTGCCGCCCACATCGACGCCCACAACAAAGCCTTTGCTCTGCGATGTCATACTCTTCGCCCCTCTGTGCCTGATCGGGCCAAGTGAACGCCGCGCCAGACGCGAAAGTCAATCCACGGTGATCTCTGCGGCTGCGGTGACGGGTGTCCCGTTCACCGAATAGGCGCGATGGTCGTTGGTATTGACCGTCACGCGCACTTCATATGTGCCGGGGGGCAGCGCGCCGATGCGGGCCTCTGGCCCATACATGCGCTGTAGCTTCAACCCGTTAAGATAAAGATGCGCGTGGCCAATGCCGGGTTGATGCGGCCCGTCAACGGCGGATTTGGAAAAGGTAAAGTCCTGCACCTCTGCCAATACGTTCCAGCCAGAGCCATGCGGGGTGACGGTGATGCTTAGCTTTGGCGCGGGTTCGCCAGGTGGCACATTGAACGCGGTGCTGTGATCCATCATCGCCGTTGTATCGACCCTTGCACGCGTGATGATTTCTCCGCCGCGCTCAAACATCAGCCGCACAGGCACCAAACGCCCGTCCTCGACATCCCCCAAACCCATGATCATGGCGTGCACGCCGTCCATGGCAAGACTTGGGCTGCTCTCTGCCGGAAGGCCTAGCACAGGCGCGCCGCTTGTCAGCATCGCGGGTCCGGTGTCGTCGGTAGACACCTCGATCAGGCGTTCCGACCAGCCGGGATTGTCGATCTTCAGCGTCAGCGCGTGGCCTGCGCCCATCGGTTGCAAAACGGCATCGCTTAGCGAGATTTTGGGCACGCCGTCGCCCTGAAAATAAAAGGCGGCCCCAGCAATAGAGAAACAGACCAGCGCGATCAGCAGTCTTAGCCCTTTCATCGGCACTCCTTTTCGGTATCGTCCGTGTCATGCACCATAAAGCGACAGATGTAATTCTCAAGTTAATGATCGCCGCTCTGGCATGGCCCGGCGCGGCCAATGCTCATGCCTCAGAGCAGGGATTCGTGCTGCTGCTGCCAACCGATTTCTACACCGGGGCCGGGGTCGCGGTGGTGGTTCTGACGGTGCTGGCGCTGGGCGTGCTGCCCGCGCGTAGCGTCGAGGCAGTGTTTCGCACAAGACGCCTGACGCGTCACAGTGCGCGGCGCATCCGGCCCGTAACCAGCATGGCGTCGTTTTTCCTGCTGTCCCTGTTGATCTGGGCCGGGTTTGACGGGCCGCGCGACCCACTGTCCAATCCTTTGCCGCTGATGGTCTGGACTGTGTTCTGGATCGGTTTCGTCACGGTGCAGGGCCTGATCGGCGACCTTTGGGCTTATGTGAACCCTTGGACCGGGCCGCTGCGTCTGCTGCTTCAGACGTTCGGGCCACCTGTGCTGCGTCTGCCTGCGGGTCTTGGGCTGGCCATGGGCGTGCTTAGCTTTCTGGCGTTTTCCTATCTTTTGCTGGCAGATCCTGCGCCGTCTGATCCTGCGCGTCTGGCGCGCATTGTGGGGCTATACTGGCTGTTCACCGCGCTGATGGCAGTGATCTTTGGCCCCCGCTGGCTGCGTCGGGCCGAAGGGATCACCCTGATGATGACCGCTTATGCGCGCTTTGGGATGCTGGCGCGCCGGGGCGGAAGCCTGCGGATCGGTTTGCCCGGCTGGCAGATTGCCAACGCCGGGCGGATGCCCCTGATCCTTGCCGTAATGATCACCCTGCTTTTGGGCACGGGCAGCTTTGACGGGCTGAACGAGACGTTCTGGTGGCTGGCCCGCCTTGACATAAACCCGCTGGAGTTTCCGGGCCGTTCTGCGGTGATCCTGCAAAACGCGGCTGGCGTGCTTTTGGCGAACCTTGCCTTGCTGGGTGTCCTGCTGATCACGTTCAAACTGGGCCTGATGCTTGCGGCCAGTCCTATGGGTCTGCGCCACGCCTTTTACCTGTTCGCGCCCAGCATCCTGCCCATCGCGCTTGGCTATCATGTGGCGCACTACCTGCCGAGTTTTCTGGTCGAAAGCCAGTATACGCTTGTCGCCCTGTCCGATCCGTTCCTGAACGGGTCCGACTGGCTGGGGCTGGGCGAGTTTTATGTCACGACCGGGTTTTTCAACCAGCAATCCAGCGTGCGGGTGATCTTTTTGTCTCAGGCCAGCGCGGTGGTCATCGGGCATGTTCTGGCGGTGCTTGTGGCCCATGTGGTGGCGGTGCGCCACTTTGGCTCGACCCGGCGCGCGGTTCTCAGCCAGGCGCCGATTGCCCTGTTCATGGTCGGCTACACATTTTTTGGGCTTTGGCTGCTGGCCTCGCCAAGGTTTTGAGCGTGCCTCAAGATTTCATTGGACAGGCGCTCAACCCTTTTGCACACTGCGTGAGCAGGCGAGGCCCATTGGGCCGGGCGCAGAAAACAGCTGACACGGGGGTTGACGATATGACGAAAACAACGACGACAGGGGCAAAGCTGAACAGACGCGGTGCGCTGAAAACGCTGGCAGCTGGTACGGCGGCGGCCTCTCTGCCGCTTTGGGCGCGCTACACCAATGCGCAGACCGCCGCCCCGATCAAGATCGGATTTCAGCAGCATGTCACCGGCATCGGGGCCGCCTATGGGCGCTGGTACGGGCGCACCACCGATGCGGCGGTCAAGCTGATCAACGACGGTGGCGGCATCAATGGCCGCATGGTCGAGATCGTGGCAGAGGATGACGGCACCGATCCCAAGCGCGGTGCAGAGGTGCTGGAAAAGTTCGCCACGCAAAGCAATTGCGACGTGGCCTTTGGCACGCTCTTTTCCCATGTTGTCATTGGCTCTGCGCCGCGGGCTGGCGAGTTGAAACTGCCGTATTTCGTAGTCTCTGAGGGGCATCACGTGGCCTCTGGCATGCTCAACCGCTATACGATGCAGCCCGGTATCACAGATGTGAAATCGCAGGTTCAGGCGATGGCGCCCTATGTGGCCGAAAATCTGGGCAAGAAAGTCACGATGATCTACCCGGACTTTGCTTTTGGTCACGATCACCGCGACTTCTTTTCCGCCGCGATCAAGGAACAGGGTGGCGAGGTTCTGGAACTGATCGCGGTGCCGCCGTCAGAGACGTCGTTCACCAAATACTTCCCCAAGATCCCGCGCGATACAGAGGTGCTGTATCACGTCATGGTCGGCCCCGCCGTTCTGACCTTTGTCAAGGAGTTGGGCGAATTCTTTGGTCCCTCTGCGCCTGCGATCTTTGGCTTTATCGACTCGCTGGAGGCGGTTGATGTCGCCTCGCCGGGGCTGGATTTCCTTGAGGGCAGCTATTTCTGGGAGGGCAATCCGCGCTATGCACAGGCCGACCAGACCGAATATGACAAGGCGTTCCGGGCCGCTGTGGGCGTTGATGACAATGGCGCCTCGATCAGCGATCCGGCGGATGTGTCGACCTACGCGCATATGTTCGGGTGCTGGGAAACGCTGCATGTGATCAAGGCAGGGATGGAGGCGTCAGGTTACGCAGGGATCGAGGACCGTGCAAAACTGATCGAAGCGGTCGAGGCGATGACAGACATGCCCGAAGGCATGGCCCATCCGCAGGGCGCAAAGCTGTTCAATGGCAGAACGCATCAGGTCTTTGGGCACCAATATATCTCGCAGGTCCAAAGCGGAAAACTGGTGCGTGTCCACAGCACCAGCATCGAGGACACGCTGTACCCGGACGAGGTGGATTACACGACGCAGTCTTTCTGACGCTGTCGGTCTGACCCAAAACATCAAGAGGCTCTGGACGTGATCCGGGGCCTCCACCCTAAAAAGCGATTGAAAATTTAGCAAAGCCCTTCATAGTTGTTTCACCCTATTTCTACGGCAGTGCCCCAAAATTAAGGATTGAAGCAATGGGATTTCCCAAAGATTACGCAAAGGCCATGAAGAACAAATTTGGCTACCAAGTTGTTTGGCCGCCCAATACCTTGTTGGAAATTGGAGATTACGGCACCGTAAGTGGGTCCAAGAACCTTGGCGGTGCCTTCACCAAACTAGGAAACATAAAGGACAAATTCGGTATCGACCCTGAAATTGACAGGGGTGCTGTGTCCACCGTTGAGACCCTGCAATCAGAGGGGGTCACAATTGCGGATGTAACCGGCAGCGGCTCTGGCGTTGTGGATGGCGTGAAAATCGATGTCGAGGTCAAGGTGTCCTTTGAGAAAAAGAACTCGATGGTCTATCATGGTTCCGATGTCACTCCCCTTTCCGTGAGGCACCTTGGTGATTTGGGCGAAAAACTTGCCAAACTTCTAAAGGCGGGCGATTGGCAAAAGGACTGGCTTGTTGTCACGGATGTGCATGAGACGAATGGGTTGACCGTGCTGCTGTCCCAATCAAGCAATACCTCTTTGACCATGGCGGGTGGGGCTGGCTTTGGTCCGGGCAATCTTGCCAAAGCTTCGGCCAATGTGCCTATCACAAACAACAATTCTGCGATTGCGAATTATATGTCCCCCGGGCGCACCACACCGTTGATCAGAGCCCGCGCGGTGAAGAAAGCCGGCATTTCACTCCGAAATCTGGCCGCAGGCGACCTGATGCTAAACACCGGAGACATCAAGGCGCTGAGCGATGATCACGAACTTGAAGTCGTCGATTTCGAATATTGCGATCTCGATAATATTTCGGGTGATTGAACCCGCCCTGCCCGCGAGGGATGCAAATCGAACACGTCTCGTTCGGGATCAAGAGTAAGCCTGTAATCGGCTCTTGAAACCCCTTGCTCTGTCCGAAACTCGCGGGCATCGTTCACGCATGGATTTTGGACCCTATCTTATGCTTGCCTCGCTTGAGGGCGCGGTGACGGCGGCGGTGCTGATGCTGACCGCGCTGGGCCTGTCGCTGGTGTTTGGCGTGATGCGCGTCGTCAACGTGGCGCATGGCGAATTCTTCATGCTCGGCGCGGTGCTGGCGTGGTGGATCGCCACGGCTATCGGCGGGCATCCGGCGTTCGGGTTCGTGGCCGCGCTGGTGGTCGCGCCCCTGCTGGTCGGGCTGATCGCAGCACTGGCGGATATGACGATCCTCAAACGCATCAACTATGATCCCGAACGCACCATCGTTGCCACCATTGGCCTGCTTTATATCATTCAGCAGGTCACCCTGATGACCTACGGACCAGAGGCGCGGCCGGTCGAGGCGCCCTTTAACAGCCGCATCCTGTTGCCTTTGCTGGATTGGTCCGCAGGCTTTCCCAAAGTCTATTTTCCAACCGGCTGGGGCGCGCCGTCGATCACGTCCTACAAGCTGTTCGTGATCGGCGCGGCTGCGGCGGTGATGGTCAGCGTCTGGGTGCTGATGACGCGGACCAAGATCGGCCTGATCATGCGCGCGACGCAACTGGACGGAGAGATGGCGCAGGCCTTTGGCATCCCGATAGAGCGGGTCTATGCCTTTGTCTTTGGCCTTGGTGCGGCTTTGGCGGCTTTGGGTGCGGTGCTGGTGGTGCCGATCCAGCAGGCGCATTACCTGATGGGGCATGATCCACTATTGCTGAGCTTTATCGTGGTCATCATCGGCGGGCTTGGCAGTCTGCCGGGCACTGTGGTCGCCGCGATCCTGATTGGCATGTCTGACGGTATCATCAGCGTGTTTTTCACACCGACGCTGGCAAAAATCATCGCCACGCTGCTGGTCGCCCTTGTCCTAGTGTTCCGCCCACAAGGCCTGTTCGGAACCCGCGCCGCATGAGTGACGTGCAGAAATCGCTTGGCCTGCATCTGGGGCTTTTGGCGCTACTGTTCGTGCTGCAATTCCTTTTGCCCGCCTACCACCAAGGCAATTTGGCCCGGATCATGGTGCTGGCCACCTATGCCATCGGGTTTAACATCCTCTTTGGCTACACAGGCCTGCTTAGCCTCGGGCATGCAATGTTCTTTGCGGCTGGCATGTATGGTATGGCCCTGTCGATCCGGCATTTCGGCTTTTCGCCCGGCCCTGCGGTTCTGATGGGGCTGCTGGCCGGTGTCGCCCTGTCGGCGGCGGTTGGCGCGCTGGCGCTGCGCACCGTTGGCGTGGCCTTTATGATCGTGACGCTGATGTTCGCGCAGGCGGTCTATCTGACGGTCCTCTATTTTGGCGAATACACACGCGGCGACGAGGGCTTTGTCATCCAACAGGCAGAGCGCATCTTTCTTGGCATCGACCTTTCCCAGCCGACAGAGCGGTATTTCGCGGCCTTCGCCTTGTTCAGCGTCTGTTTGCTGGTCTCGATGTGGGTGGTCCAGCGCCCCTTTGGTAAAGTCCTGATCGCGATCCGCGAGAATGAAGACCGCGCGCAGATGCTGGGCTATGACGTGTTCCGTCACAAATGGGGCGCGGTGATCCTGTCCGGCACGATCTCTGCCGCTGCCGGTGCGTTTTATGGGCTGCTGTTCGGCTACGCGGGGGCGACCTTTGCCACGGTGCAGTATTCAATACTGCCGTTGCTGTGGGTGTTGTTGGGTGGTGCGGGCACCTTGATCGGGCCGTTTATCGGGGCACTTTTCACCTTTTACCTGATTGATATCGCCAGCGGTTTGACCACAGCCTATATGCTGATCGTTGGTGTGGTCCTGGTTCTTCTGACCCTCTTCGCACCCCAAGGCATCGGCGGAGAGTTGCGCGCGCGACTGTGGCGCTGGCTGCCATGAGTCTGCTGTCGACCAGAGGTCTGTCCAAGAGTTTCGCGGGTCTGCGGGCCGTGCATGACGTGAATTTCGACCTGCCCAAAGGCGAAATCCGCGCCCTGATCGGTCCCAATGGCGCGGGCAAGACCACCTTTGTGGGCCTGCTGTGCGGGCGGATCGAGGCCAGCGCGGGGACCGTAGAATTCGATGGCGCGGATGTGTCCAGACTGCCAGCGCATAAACGCATCCAGCGCGGCATGGCCTATACATTTCAGATCACGTCCGTCTTTGCCAAACTCAGCGCCCATGAGAACGTCGCTTTGGCAGTGCGGCGTCGTGGGGGCGATGTGAAAACCGATGTGCCGTACGCCTTGGACCGCGTCGGGCTGGCGGATCGCCAACATGACCTTGCGGGCGACCTCAGCTATGGGCATCAGCGGTTGCTGGAAATCGCTATGGGGCTTGCGCAAAAGCCGCGTTTGCTGATCCTCGACGAGCCGACACAGGGCCTTGCCGACAGCGAAATCACCGCCTTCAAGGCGCTGGTGCGCGATCTGTCCGCAGAGGCGACGATCCTGCTGATCGAACACAACATGGGCGTGGTGATGGACACCGCCGACAGGATCACGGTGCTGAATTTGGGAGAGATCCTAGCCGAGGGCACCCCCGAAGACATCCGCGCCGATAAAGCGGTGCAATCCGCCTATCTGGGGACGGGCTGATGCTGCGCCTTGAGGGGATTGATACGGGCTATGGCCGGGCGCAGGTCTTGCGCGGGTTTTCCATGGATGTGGCAGCGGGAGAGATCCACTGTCTGCTGGGCCGCAACGGCGCGGGCAAGACCACGACGATGAAGGCGATCACTGGGTTGCTGCCTCTGTGGGGCGGCAAGATGGTGCTGGACGGCGACGATATCAGCAAGCTGCCCGCCCATGAGGTCGCGCGGCGCGGCATTGGCTATATCCCGCAGGGGCGGCGCTTGTTCACCGAGCTGACCGTTGCGCAGAACCTCGAAATCGGCCTGATGACGCGCGGGTCAGGACGTGCTGTACGCGAACATGTGCTGGATCTTTTCCCCCGCCTGCGCGAGCGCCTGACCCAGCGCGCCCAAACCCTGTCGGGGGGCGAACAACAGATGCTCGCCACTGCCCGCGCACTGTGCATCGAACCTAAAATGCTGTTGCTGGATGAACCGACCGAGGGCCTTCAACCTTCGATGATCGAGGCAATCCGCGATGTGATCCTGCGTCTGCGCGGCGAGGGTGTCGCTATCCTGCTGGTCGAACAGCGTATCGACGCGGTGCTGTCGGTGGCGGATCGTGTGACGTTTATCGAAAATGGTCAAAGCCGCGAGACCGTAGCTGCCAGCGACCTGAGTATCGATGACGCGCGGATAGAGCGATACATGGGTGTTTGACGCCATATTGACAGGGGGCCGCTAGGCTCGCAAAATTTGAGCGGTTCGAAAAGGAGACTGGATTGAGTGCCTATCATCGCCCGCAAGATCTAAGCGACGCGCTTGCCGTGCTCGGACAAGGTCCGATCTGCGTTGCCGCGGGCTGTACCGATCTGTACCCGGCGACGCAGGCGAAATCCTTGGCGGGGCCTGTCCTGGATATCACCGCGATTAAGGGTCTGCGGGGCGTACACCGCACCGACGCGGGCTGGCGCATCGGGGCGGCAACCACTTGGACAGACGTGATCCGCGCCGATTTGCCGCCCGCCTTTGACGGGCTGAAACTGGCGGCGCGCGAAGTCGGCTCTGTCCAGATCCAGAACGCCGGGACGCTGGTGGGCAATCTTTGTACCGCGTCCCCTGCGGGCGACGGTGTGCCCGGCCTTTTGGCGCTGGACGCCTCGGTTGAGGTGCAGTCACTCAACGGCAAACGGGTGCTGGCCTTGTCCGACTTCCTGACAGGCGCGCGCCAGACTGACCTGAAGCCCGCAGAGATGGTCACCGCGATCCTAATCCCCGAAAACGCGACCCGAGGACAGGGGCATTTCCTGAAACTCGGAGCGCGCAAGTATCTGATCATCTCGATTGCCATGGTCGCGGTGCGCGTCTCTGTGACTAAGGGGCAAATCACCGAAGCCGCCATCGCAGTCGGGGCCTGTAGCGCCGTGGCCGCGCGACTGACGCAGGTGGAACAGGCGTTGATTGGTCAACAGGTTGCCGTCCTTGACCAGATCGTGACCCAAGACCGCGTTGCCGCACATCTGTCGCCCATCGACGATATCCGTGCCGATGCCGCCTATCGCCTGCATGCAGCGACGGATCTGGTGCGGCGCGCCTTGGCGAGGGCGGCGGTATGAACAAACCCTTCGATCATATGACCCTGACCGTGAACGGCCAGCCCCATAGCGTGCCCGCCCGCCCCGGTCGTCGCCTGTCTGAGGTGCTGCGCGAGGATATCGGATTGCGCGGCACCAAGATCGGCTGTGACGCCGGTGATTGCGGGGCCTGCACGGTGCTGGTGGATGGCGCGCCTGTGTGCGCGTGTCTGATGCCCGCGATCCGCGTTGAAAACGCGACGGTTGAGACGGTCGAGGGACTGTCGGCCAAGGGTATGACTGCGCTGCAAGCCGCCTTTTTGCGACATGGGGCGGTGCAATGCGGGATCTGTACGCCGGGGATGTTGATGGCGACCGAGGCCTTGCTGCGCGAGGTGCCCAGGCCGACACGCGGGCAGGTCGAGGATGCGCTGAGCGGTGTTCTGTGTCGCTGCACCGGATACACCAAAATCATCGACGCGGTCTGTGACGTGACACCCGACGAGGCCTCTGCGTCTGCACATGCCATACCCGAACCTGAGATGCCTGTGGCTGGCGCGGCGGTGGGCGCGCGGCTCGAGCGGCTGGACGGCGTGAAAAAGGTCCTCGGGACAGAGATTTACGGCGCGGATCACACCACGCTCGACGCCTTGGAGGTCCGCGCAATCCGCTCGCCTCATCATGCTGCCAGCTTTGCTTTGGGCGATGTGACGGGCTGGGCGCAGACTGCCCCCGGCACCGTGCAAGTCTTAACCGCAAATGATATTCCCGGTCGCAATGCCTTTGGTGTCATTCCTGTCTTTGCCGACCAACCCGCACTGGCCGAGCAGCGCACCCGGCATCGCGGCGAGGCGGTGGCGATTGTGGTGGGTGAAACCGCCACGCTGGATGCGCTGGATTTCGCGGCATTCCCGATCACGTGGCAGGCCGAAGAAATCGCTATAGATCTGGATCACAGGCCCGCAACCCTCGTGCATGAGGCACGCGGGGAAAACCTGTTGATCAAGGGCTTTGTGCAATGTGGTGACAGTGCCAGTGCTCTTGCCTCTGCCGTGCATCTGGCAGAGGGCGCAATCGACACGCCCTATATAGAGCACGCCTATATCGAACCCGAGGCTGGCATCGCCTGGATCGAGGGCGACACGCTGGTGGTTCAGGCCTGCACGCAGGCCCCGGTGATGGACCGCGACGATCTGGCCTTGGTGCTGGACCTGCCGCAAGACCGCGTGCGGATCATCCCCGCGGCGGCGGGGGGCGGGTTTGGGTCCAAGCTGGATCTGTCCCTGCAACCGCTGATCGGGCTTGCCGCGCTCAAGACCGGGCGGCCCTGCCGGATGATCTATTCGCGCTCGGACTCGATGATGTCCACGACCAAACGGCACCCCTCGCGCATGACCGCCCGGATCGGCGCGGATGCGACGGGGCGTGTCACTGGCATGGTCTTTGAGGGCGATTTCAACACCGGCGCTTATGCCAGTTGGGGTCCGACGGTGGCGGTGCGCGTTCCCGTCCATGCCTCTGGTCCCTACCTTACGCCCAACTACCGCGCCGAGGCGCGCGCCATTCACACCAACGGGCCCTCGTCGGGTGCGTTCCGGGGGTTTGGCGTACCACAGGCCGCGATCCTTCAAGAAACGCTATACGATGATCTCGCCTTGGCTGCAGGGCTGGATCGGCTGGAGTTTCGCATTCTCAACGCCTTGCAGGATGGGGATACCTCGGTCTGTGGGCAGGAACTCTATGGTGTCGGTATCCGCGACTGCCTTGAGGCCCTGCGCCCGGCTTGGGCAAAAGCGATGGCGCAACCGGCAGAGATCGCACCTCATGTAAGGCGCGGCGTCGGAGTTGCTTCGTGCTGGTACGGCTGCGGCAATACGGGCCTGCCCAACCCCTCGACCGTGCGTGTCGGCATCACCGCCGGGGGCGTTCTGACCCTGCATCAAGGCGCAACGGACATCGGGCAGGGCTCTAATACCGTGATCACACAGATCTGCGCGGATGCTCTTGGTCTGCCTGTCGGGCAGTTCGAACTGATCGGTCCCGATACCTTCCTTACGCCCGACTGCGGCAAAACCTCTGCCTCGCGGCAGACCTTTGTCACCGGCAAGGCCGCTATGCTGGCGGGGCAGGCGTTGCGGGCCAGGATCCTGTCGCTGAGCAATCTGGGGCCAGAGGCGCAGATCACTTTGACGGATGGCATTCTGACGGTCTCGGAAGGCAAGGTGCAGCGCCGCATACACCTTGCCGACGTTGAAACCGACCCATTCGGCTATGCGATCAGCGCGCAGGAAACTTATGACCCGCCTACCGCTGGCCTTGATGAGAACGGGCAGGGCACGCCCTATGCGGTCTATGGTTACGGCGCGCAGATGGCCGAGGTCGAGGTGGACATGCGCCTTGGCACCACGCGCGTTGTGCGCATGGTCGCCGCCCATGACCTTGGTCGCGTGATCAACCCGCTGCTGGCAGAGGGGCAGGTCGAGGGGGGCATCGCGCAGGGGCTTGGCATGGCCTTGATGGAGGAATATATTCCCGGTCGCACCGAGAACCTGCATGATTACCTGATCCCGACGATTGGCGACATGCCGGACATCCGTTCGATCTTGATCGAAAAGCCCGATCCAGAGGGGCCGATGGGCCTGAAGGGCCTCGGAGAGCACGTGCTGATCCCCACTGCCCCCGCGATCCTCAATGCCATCCGCCACGCCAGCGGTGCGCGCATCACGCATCTTCCCGCGCTGCCACACCGCGTGCTGGCCGCCATAAGAGCGGTCCGATGACCACGCGCGCCGATGCCTCTGGCGAGGAAATGCCAAAACCCGACCCAAAAGCAGGCAAGGCGGAAAAGATCCGCTGCGATGCCTGTCCTGTCATGTGTTATGTGGCCGAAGGGCAAACCGGTGCCTGTGATCGTTACGCCAACGCGGGCGGCAAGATTATCCGCTGCGATCCCCTGACCGTCATTGACCAGCGCATCGCCTCTGGTGGCCCTGTCGTGCCCTTCCTTGCCTCGGATTGGGATGGGTCCGTTGTGCCGGACGGCGCCCTTTTCGTCACTGCCGTTGGCGCGGGCACCACCTATCCCGACTATAAGCCCGCGCCCTTTATTGTATCCTCTCAACGGGATGGCGTGGATTTCGTGACTGTCGTGACAGAGGCGATCTTTAGCTACTGCGGTGTGAAAGTGAAAATCGACACCGACCGCCATCTTGGCCACGAGGGCGCAAAGGTCCGGGCGGATGGCGAGGTGATTGGCCATGTGATGACCTCTGAATATGGCTCTCAGATGCTGTCGCTGGGCGGTGTCGATCACCTGACAGGCGGGTCCAAGGGTGAAGGCCGCGTGACCTGTGACGCCCTTTTGTGCCTGTGCAACCGAGAGGCTGTGACCCTGAGCATCGACGACGGGGCAGAGGTGATCGTACAAGCGGGCAAGCCGCCAATTGTGGACGGCGTGCGCGAGGAACGCATGCGCGTGGGCTGTGGGTCTGCCACCATCGGCATGTTCGCCTCGCAGTGGCAGGGGCTGGTGGATGAGGTGGTGATTGTGGATGACCATATCACCGGCGTTGTATCAGAGCATCAGGCGGGCAAGGTCATCAGCTGGCCTGACACGGGCATTCGCATCAAGGGCAGGCGGTCCACGCCGGGGCGCTATTTTCAGGTGGCTGAACCGGGGCAGGGCTGGGGGGGCACCGATATCGAAGACCCGCTGACCATCCTTGGCCCGTGGCTGGCGAAAAAAGGCGCGCGGCCCGGTTTGACCTTGTTGATGGTGTCCACGACTGGCGAGCAATTCGCCTATTACGTGCTGGACGATGCGTTGATCCCTCAGCATGCTGATCTGCCAGAGGCCTTGCGCCCCACGGTCGACCTGATCGCGGAAAACTGCGAACCCGCGCTCTGTACGGTGTTGTTCATGGGCGGCGCTGGCGGCTCTTTGCGTGCCGGAGTCACCCGCAATCCGGTAAAGCTGACCCAATCGGTTCATGCCCTCAAGACCAGCGTTACCTGCGGCGGCGAGCCCGTCTATGTCTGGCCCGGCGGTGGCATTACGATCATGGCGGATGTGCTGGGGATGCCTGACAACGCCTTTGGCTATGTGCCAACCCCCGCTCTGGTCGCGCCTTTGGAATTCACGCTGAGCCGCGCAGAGTACCGGGCTTTGGGCGGTCACGACGGCGCGGTGCGTGATCTGGGTGATATCCTGCGAAACGGCGGCGAATACGGCGCGGCGGTGCAGCGTGTCGGCCCGGCAGGGCGGACTTGATGCACCCCGCGCAGGCTGCCATGTTGCCGGATGGGCGGCGCCTTCACCTGCATCACGGGCCAATTGATCTCGTTATCGAGGTCTTTGGTCCGGGACGCGTGGCCGCCTACACGCGGCTGATTGCGCGGTTCGAGACCCTGCTGGGTGACCTTGTGGTGCATTTGCCAGAACTGCGCGGACAAAGACCTTGGCCAGATGTTCTTGATCCTGTCGCGCGGCGCATGATCACGGCTGTCTCTCGCTTTGATCAATTCATCACGCCCATGGCTGCGGTGGCGGGTTCTGTTGCGGATGAGATGCTCTGCGCGATTCAGGCTGATCCGCAGATCGACAAGGCCTATGTGAATAACGGGGGCGACGTGGCGTTTCATTTGGGCGAGGGTCACACCATGGTCGCCGCCGCACCCGGCTTTGGCATGATAACGATTGGTGCCGATACGCCTGTGCGCGGTATGGCGACCTCTGGCTGGGGCGGGCGCAGTCATTCGCTTGGGATTGCTGATAGCGTGACGGTTCTGGCACGTTGTGCCGCCGCCGCTGACGCCGCCGCAACCCTGATCGCCAATGCGGTGGACCTGCCGGGGCGTTCCGGGATTGAACGACGACCCGCGCAGGAACTCGCCCCCGACAGCGACCTTGGCGCGCGTTTGGTGACCGTTGGCGTGCCCGTCTTGGCCACGCCAGAGAAACACGCCGCCCTTGCGCGCGGACAGGCTGTCGCGCGTGATTTCGCCCGTCGTGATCTGATTATTGCCGCAGGGCTGGTGTTGCAGGAAGAGACCTGCGTGATTGACCCCTCTCGGATGCTGATAGAAAACAAGGACCCGATCCATGCCTGAGTTCACCCTGCGCAAGACCATGCTCTTTGTCGAGGACATCCACCACGACCGCGGCCCCGCGCCCGACGTGCCGCGCCGCCGCGCCGCGATGATCGCGCTGGTCAGCAACCCCTTTGCGGGCCGCTATACCGAGGATCTGCAATCTGCCATGGAGAACCTGAAACCCCTCGGGCTGATGATGGCCGACCGTCTGGTTGAGGCCATGGGCGGTCTGGACGGGGTCGACGGCTATGGCAAGGCGGCCATGGCGGGCGAGGGGGGAGAGTTGGAACATACCGCCCTGTGGCACGTCCCCGGCGGCTATGCCATGCGCGCGCGGTTGGGCGAGGCCAAGGCGATTGTGCCCTCTGCCATGAAGCTGGGCGGGGTGGGCACCCGCATCGACGTGCCTTTGGGGCATATCAACGCGGCTTACGTTCGCAGCCATTTTGACGGCATGGAAG
>ERZ887830.851-NODE-851-length-18411-cov-7.831118_pt1 | contig 18411 bp, 19 predicted proteins | sample MGYA00521101_ERZ887830 | MGnify/ENA primary metagenome ERZ887830 (study PRJEB32303, sample SAMEA104408592) | aquatic metagenome | biome: Marine water; feature: Pelagic; material: water | place: Baltic Sea | collected 2014-06-05T16:38:00 | depth 1,762 m ... | reverse complement strand
GCTTCGCGTTCAGTACGCTTTTTACCAAAAGCAGATTTCTTTGGCTTTTCTGTGATCACTGGCGCTTCTAATATATCAGCAATAGCTAGCAGTTTATGGACTCTATCTGTTGGTTTAGCACCCTGACCCATCCAAAACTTAACACGCTCTGCATTAACAGAAAGGCGGTTATCATGTTCTTTTGGAACCATTGGATTATAATGTCCAACGCGCTCAACATATTTGCCATCTCTTGGTGAAGCTGCCTCCGCAACGACAATTCTGTAAAATGGTCGTTTCTTTGTACCACCTCTTGAGAGTCTTATTTTAAGTGCCATGTGATTTTCCTTCCATAAAAATCTTTTTCTGAACGTACCTAATTATTTTTTTCGATTTGGATTAATTCCAGGTGGCAAGCCGCCAAGATTAGGCATTTTACCAAAATTTGATAACCCACCCCCTTTTGCAGAACCAAATTGCTTTGCCATTGCTTCTAAATCCATGCCAGCATCAGCAGGTGCGCCTAATGGGCTACCGCCGCCTAACATTGCTTTCAAACCTGCAGCACCTGCTTTATTTCCCATCTTTTTCATCATTCGTGCCATATCCTGATATTGTTTTACGACACGATTAACTTCTTGCACACTGGTGCCAGAGCCTGCAGCTATTCGCTTTCGTCTAGATGCATTTAGCAATGCAACAGATACGCGCTCTTTTTTTGTCATAGACAAGATAATGGCTTCTTGTCTTTTTATCATTGAATCATCAACACCAGCGGCGGCTAGCTGCTTATTTAATTTTCCTACTCCAGGCAACATACCAAGCAATCCACCAAGACCACCCATTTTTTTAAGCTGCCTTAATTGGGTTAAAAAATCATTTAAATCAAATTTTCCTTTTGCCATCCGCTGAGCCATTCGCATAGCTTCTTCTTCTTCGATGGCTTCTGCAGCTTTTTCAACAAGGGCAACCACATCACCCATATCAAGAATACGACCCGCCATCCGCGCTGGGTCAAACGCTTCTAATGCATCTAACTTTTCACCGACACCTGCAAATTTTATTGGGCAGCCCGTAATGTGACGCATCGACAAAGCAGCACCGCCACGAGCATCGCCATCAAGTCTTGTTAGAATAATTCCTGTAATACCTATTCTTGACTGAAAAGCAGTTGCCGTGTTTACCGCGTCTTGACCTGTGAGTGCATCTGCTACCAACAATGTTTCAGATGGCTTAGATAATGCCTTAATTTCAGATAGTTCTGACATAAGCCCATCATCAATTGACTGACGTCCTGCAGTATCCAAAATCAATACATCATACCCTTGTAGCTGAGCCGACTGCAGAGCTCTTTTGGCTAATTGGGTTGGTGTTTGTTTATCGTCCTCTGGTAACACCCCAACTTCTGCTTGTTCGCCAAGCATTCGAAGTTGTTCACGCGCAGCAGGGCGTGTCATATCCAGAGAGGCAAGCATAACTTTTTTGCGATGTTTGGTTTTTAAAAATTGTGCTAATTTACCAGCGGTTGTTGTTTTTCCAGATCCTTGAAGACCTGCCATCAAGATAACAGCTGGCGGGGTGACATCTACCATTAAAGGGGTGGCATCACCTCCCAAAATTTCTGTTAATCCATAATTTACAATTTTTATTACTTGTTGGTCAGGACGAACAGATTTTAAAACTGCCGCACCAACAGCTTTCTCACGGATAGAATCCATAAATTGTTTAACAACAGGAACAGCAACATCTGCATCTAATAGTGCTAGCCTTACTTCACGTAATGCAGCATCTACATCCGAATCACTTAGTGCCCCTCTTTTACCAAGACCTGTAAATACAGACTGTAATTTATCTTTTAGCGAATCAAACATTTAATCTCCTGATTCGACCAATAGAACACCTGATTTTTATGCCAATCAGAAATTATTAAAATGCGCATACAGAAATGGCACCCGTGCTCGAAAACTTCAAGGACGGATGGAACCCGTTAAGGTCTGGCATTTATAAATGGCCGAAATTTAATATTCTATTGCGCTTTTCACGCAATAATGTCAAGCCTGCCTTGGAAGATGATTATAGAAATAAGAGATAATGGGTTCAATTCGAAAGTAATGTTTTATTTTCTATCAAAAACAATTGGTATTATAAGTGAGCCTCTCCTTCATCCCTTTCTTATTTTATTTACTGGTCTTATGTGCAGTTTATTTTTCGGTCGAAGATTTTTTACGATTTCTTGCTATTTCGCGTTGGTAGTTGCTTGTAGCTATATTTTCTTGCCTTTTGGTTCTATTGCTTTGCGACAATTGGAAAACGCAACACCTCTAGCGACGGACAATCAAATTAGCGACGCACGCGCAATTATTATTCTTGGCGGGTTTACAAATAACAGTTTGGTTGCACAAGAGCGTAACCAGATATCTGTTGGAAGCAGTGCTGAACGTATTATCATTGGTCTTGCCAAGCATAAAGCTTGGCCTGATAAAAAACTTATAATTTCTGGTTATTCTGGAAAACTAAATAAGACAGGATGGAGTGAAGCTTTCATAAGTAAAATGATTATCACCTCATTGCAACATCCTTTGGATAATGTATTTTTTGAGTATGAAAGCAGAAATACTTATCAAAATGCGGTTAATATCTCTAAAATGCCCAATCTTGATATATCAGACCCTATGATACTAATTACTTCTGCAAGCCATATGTTTAGGACCAAAAAAATATTTGAGAAATTGGGCTTTTCAAATTTATCCTTTTATTCTGTTGATTATCAAACACCTTTTACACAAGAAAAATGGCTTTTCTCCCCTGAAGAAAATATTTCGCATCTAAGAGTGGTTTTTCATGAATGGCTTGGTCTTTTAGCTTACAAGCTGAGCGGGCGTATTTGATTTACCCAACTGATTACCTATATTTTCATTCCCTATTTTTAGGTGGCAAACCAAGCAATATACGGGCATAAGCGCTTGCATTAAAATCCTGTAAATCTTCTGCTGTTTCGCCTACGCCAATTAAATGAATTGGCAATTGAAATTCTTCTGCTAAAGCAACCAGCGCACCCCCTCGTGCAGAGCCGTCTAATTTGGTCATAATCAAGCCAGAAATAGGGGATACTTGCTGAAAAGCTTTTAGTTGTGAGATAGCATTCTGTCCAACAGTTCCATCCAATACGATAAGACTGTCATGCGGCGCGTCTGGTTCTAGTTTTTTAATCACCCTAACTATTTTTGCAAGCTCGTCCATAAGTTCAACCCGGTTTTGCAATCTGCCTGCTGTATCAATTAGCACCAAATCTGCTTGCTGTATTTTAGCTTTTTCTATTGCCTGATATACAAGAGCTGCTGGGTCAGCTCCTCTATCTGCTGAGATAAGATCAACAGAGGTTCTTTGCGCCCACCCTTTTAATTGCTCAATCGCAGCTGCACGAAATGTATCAGCTGCCACTAAAACGACTTTTTTTCCCTGCTTAGAAAAACGTTGCGCTAATTTTCCTGCGGTGGTTGTTTTACCAGAGCCATTGACGCCAACCAGCAACATAATATGGGGATGGTTGTTATCCGAAACAGATAGTATTTTTTGATATGGTGTTAATATCTGCTCAATAGCTTCTGATAGAGATTCTAAAAGTGCGTCTTGGTCTCCTGATTTACCATCATATTTTTTCGCAAGGGACTGCACTATTTTACTAGATGCAGCAACACCCAAATCAGCTGATATAAGCGCCTCTTCAAGAGATTCCATAGTATCTGCATTTATTTTCTGACCCGTAAAAATACCTGTCAGGTGACTAGTTGCAGATGCAGATGATTTTTTTAAACCCTGTGTGAGTTGTCTTAACCAGCTCATTCAACTAGCTCCGCTATAACTGAAGGGGTGTTTTTAGAATTTAGGTCAGTATGTGTGATTTTAACTTTATGTATATGTCCTGAGGGTAATAATTCATCATGAGACACATTAACACGTATAAAATTTCGTAAGTAACCTTGGTTTGACTTTTCAAGTAAAATTTCATCTGGCTTATTTACATGACAGAGAACCACTTTTTGATATTGTTTTCTGCCAGCGTCTCTTAGCTCACTTGCCCTTCGACGAATATCTGCATGATCTGTTTTTGGCATTTTTACGGCAGGTGTGCCCTCTCTATCAGAATAGCTAAACACATGTAAATGTGATAATTCTGCCTGTTCAATCAGTGCAAGTGTTGCTTTATGTGCTTGTTCCGTTTCTGTTGGGAATCCTGCTATCAAATCCGCTCCCAAAAGAATATCTGGGCGTCTTTTGCGTAACTCCTTACTTAATCTAACTACATCACGAGCTAGATGCCGCCTTTTCATTCTTTTCAAGATAATATCATCACCATGTTGAACTGATAAATGCACATGAGGCATTAATCGTGGTTCTGTTTCAAAAGCTGTCATTAAAAAATGATCAAACTCAGCAGGATCAATTGAAGATAAACGTAATCTAGGTAATTCTGGTACTTCTTTTAGGACTTGTAATACTAACCACCCTAATTTTGGACTACCTGGCAAATCTTGTCCCCAACTAGTGAGGTCAATCCCTGAAAGAACAACTTCTTTTGTCCCATTAGCACATAATGTTCGCACACTTTCAACAACCTGTCCTGCGGCAACAGAACGAGACTGACCACGCCCGTATGGTATAATACAAAAGCTACAACGGTGATTGCACCCTTGCTGAATTTGCAAAAATCCCCGTGTATGTTCCTCAAAACTATCAATCATATGAGCCGCGGTTTCTCTAATTTCGGAGATGTCGCTAACTTCCATAGGTAATAATTCTGTATTTTTAAGGCGTTGCCAGCTATCTTCAAGTAGCTTTTCATGATTGCCAATTACATGGTCTACTTCTGTCATCTGGAGCCATTTTTCTGGATTAATCTGCGCTGCACATCCAGTTACAATAATTTGTTTTTCAGGCTGCTCTCTTTTGGTTTTTCGAATGGCTTGTCTTGCTTGTTTTTCTGCCTCTGAAGTAACAGCACAAGTATTAAATATTACCGTATTATTCAAGGATGCATCCGTTGCATATTGACGTATTAATTCTGACTCCCAAATATTCAGTCTACAGCCAAATGTTGAGATCGTTGGGCGATTCGAGGTCATAAATTCATACCTCGCTTGACTGTAAGAATGCGTGCGTAATCTGCCCAGAAAAACTATGTGAAACAAGTCCTGTCATTATCACATTATTTTTTCCTGAATGTTGCACCCCTAAGGTTTCAGCATCATCTGTTTTAACGTCTATCCATAAGCTACCGCCATCCAAAATTATTTCTGCTCTGCGCTCAATCAGCCCACGTCTTATCGCGGCCACCGCAGCTGCACACGCACCAGAACCACATGCCCTTGTAACACCAGCGCCTCTTTCCCACACGCGCATGCGAAGTTTTACACAGGCATTGACCTGAAATTTAGTGGGGGAATTAGTGGGGGAGATCAATTGCACAAATTCAACATTTGTTCTTTCTGGAAAATAAGAGTGGTGTTCAATCATAGGTCCTATTTTTTCGAGTTCTACTGCCTCAACGTCTGATACAAAAAATACCGTATGTGGATTACCCATTGAAACAAGCGTTGCTGTTTCTGGAGTTATCTGCTGAAAGGGAACATATATCAAATCTTCTTGTTCTAGTTCAGAATTTAAAAAGGGAATATCTTCTGGCAGAAATCGGGCAGCGCCCATATTTACAGAAATCATATCCTGATGACGCCATGCACTAAGAACACCAGAAATAGTTTCAATAAAAACCGTGTCTTTTCCAAGTTCTGACAGAAGCACAGAAGCAACGCATCTGGTGCCATTACCACACGCCCCTGCCTCGCTTCCATCCGCATTTAACATTTGAAGATAAATATCTGCTGATGTTCTTGCTGGATGCATAATCATTATCTGATCGCATCCAACACCTAAATGCCTGTCTGCTATCAAACGTATTTGGGTAGGAGTGAGGTGCATATGGGTTTTTCTGCCGTCCAGCAGAACAAAATCATTTCCTAATCCATGCATTTTAATAAAATCTATCATATCGCAAAAATAACTAACTCTATCTTCTAATCTAATTTATTTGAAACAGGCTAACACGTCGAAAATTAGCTAAGTTGAAGTGAAATAGGTACATGATCTGACGGTTTTTCCCATCCTCTTGTCTCAGCATGAATTTTCACCTTTTCGATTTGTGGCTCCAGATCTGAACTTATCCATATATGATCAAGTCGCCTTCCGCGATTGCTTGCCAGATAATCACGGGCTCTGTAAGACCACCAGCTATATAATATCTCGTCTGGTCCGAAAAAACGGCGCACCGAATCAATCCATCCGCCAGCTGTTTGCATGTTAATCAAATTTTTACGCTCTATTTCTGTATGACTAACTACATTTTTTAACTGTTTAGTAGACCATACATCCTCTGCCAAAGGCGCAATATTTAAATCCCCAACAAGAACTGATTTAACTGGTTTAATTTTTGCAAAATAATCTGTGACTTCACTTACAAAATCTAACTTGTGACCAAATTTAACATTCTCATTTCTATCTGGAATGTCCCCTCCTGCGGGAAGATAAATATTATGTATCTGATAGCCATTTATTGACGCTGATATATGCCGGCAATCCCCTTTTCCTACCCAATCTTGAAATTCAGTGCCATCAATTGGTATGCGAGATAAAATAGCAACTCCATTATATGATTTCTCACCTCGGATAGCTTGATGTGCCCAACCTGCATCTGCAATTTCCTGTGCCGGAAAACTGCTGTCTTGTGTCTTTGTTTCTTGCAGACATAACACGTCCAAATCATATTCTTTTAAGACACGCAGAACATATTGAAGACGCAATCTAACAGAATTAATATTCCAGGTAGCAAGTCTCATAGCAGGGGTGTTTTCCACTTCATCACTGTGCCTTAGTTTTTATTTTATATTAAACCCTAATAGCAAAATTAAACTCAGATATTTTAATAAATAGGTGGTCCAAATAATTTATTAGCTAGTTTTTTACCGTAAATCTCATTTTGCAAGGTTACTTTGGTTTCTACTCCTAATGTATCACTTAGAATCCAGCCACGTAACTGCATTCTCTTTGGTTCAAATTGTAAAACCAATTTTCCAGCACTTTCACCTGTTTCTTTTTCTAAGATTATTTCTGCCAGACCATCAGAAATACGGCTGTAGGTTTTGAAATCTGCTCCAGTTAAAGACACAGTATCTTTTAATAATGGCGCAAATGGTGTTTCAGAAATAGGATAATTAGACACTCGTTTATCCCCTGGCTCATCGACAATTAACCATCTTCTCGTTGTAATCAGATTAAATGGATCTTCTGAATCATATTCCAATCTCATTTGAAATGGCCTTCGCAAATATAACGTGCCAATTGCATAACTGCCATCAGATGATATCTGGATAAATTCTGCCTGTAATGTGGTTATATTTTGAATCGCCTGTTCAGCCTGCAAAATCAGATCTGAATTAGATGTATTTGCTTTCGAATAACTAAACGGGAACGTCAGTAACATCAGCATACATAGAAAAACAAAACAAATCTGTTTTAGAGCAGTTTGGTTCATATATAAATTAATGCGCTGATAATTAGGATTCATCATTACTGACCAATACCTCTCTTTTTCCGACATGGTTTGCCTTACTTATGATTGCTGCTGCCTCCATTTCTTCAATTAAGGTTGCAGCCCGATTATATCCAATGCGAAGATGCCTTTGAACAAAGCTAGTAGAGGCACGTTGCTCTCTTATAACAAGTGCTACTGCTTGTTCATATAAGCTTTCTTCTCCTGTTTGTGTTGCATTCGAGCCCCCACCAGCAGTTACCTGTGTCTCTGTTATCTCTTCTGTAACTTTCTCATCATATTCTGGCTCCCCTTGCTGCCGCAAAAATGAAACTACCTGTTCAACTTCATCATCATCAACAAATGGTCCATGAACTCTGGTAACTCTGCCTCCTCCTTCCATATATAGCATATCCCCTTTCCCTAATAGCTGCTCTGCACCCTGTTCTCCAAGGATGGTTCGGCTATCTATTCTGGATGTAACTTGAAATGAAATACGAGTGGGAAAATTAGCTTTAATTGTGCCTGTAATCACATCAACAGAAGGGCGCTGGGTTGCCATTATAACATGAATGCCAGCAGCACGTGCCATTTGAGCCAGTCTTTGCACTGCTGCTTCAATTTCCTTGCCAGCAACCAACATAAGATCAGCTACCTCATCAATTACCACAACGATATAAGGAAGAGACGTCAGATCTAGCATATCTTCTTCAAATACTGGCCTACCTGTTTCTTGATCAAACCCTGTTTGAACCCTGCGTGATATTACCTCTCCTTTAGCGCGAGCTTGCGCCAATCGCTCATTATAGCTTGTGATATTACGAACCCCAATTTTAGCCATATTGCGATATCGGCTTTCCATTTCTCTTACTGCCCATTTAAGCGCCATAATTGCTTTTGCAGGATCTGTTACTACTGGAGTCAATAAATGCGGAATACCATCATATACAGATAATTCGAGCATTTTTGGATCTATCATAATTAACCGACAGCTATCAGGTGTGTGCTTGTATAAAAGAGATAATATCATGGCATTAATGCCAACAGACTTTCCAGACCCAGTTGTTCCTGCCACCAACAAATGGGGCATTTTTGCAAGATCAACTATTATTGGCGAGCCAGCAATATCCATTCCAAGTGCAACTGGCAAATTTGCTTTTTGGTCTGTCCATTCTTGCGAATCTAATAAATCTCGAAGCAACACTATTTGACGAATATCATTCGGTAATTCAATGCCGATGACATTTTGCCCAGGTACAACAGCCACACGAACCGCAAGAGCAGACATTGACCTTGCAATATCATCTGCAAGCGCAATGACCCTCTGTGACTTAATCCCTGGGGCAGGCTCAAGATCATATCTTGTTACAACTGGGCCATGACGAATATCTGTTATCTCACCTTGCACTCTAAAGTCAGACAACACTGTTTCGAGTTGTTCTGCATTTTCTTCTAGCAAACCTTGAGCCGGCGCAGAACTTACTTTAGATGGCGGCTTTAATAAATAAGCAGGCGGCAATTGAAAGTTACCTTCGGCATCAAAATTAAATGCCACCTGTGTCTCACCTTTGCGAGTAGCCGCTGTTTTTGCAGCTTTTTTCGTTCTTAAGGTTGGTGTTTTGCGGGCGCTAGCTGACGTCGTTTTCTTAGGTGTATTTTCAGAAGACTTAGCTATTGCCATTGCGGGTAAATCAATAATTTTTTCAGATTTAGAACGCCTTAAAACAGAAAATAGTTTTAAAAGTGGGCTGACAATAAATTTACCAAATCGATATACCCAGACAGCTTCTTTTTTGCCAAGAGCGGTAGACCAGACATACAGCACTATGCCAATAAAAACTAAAATGAGCGCTAATGCCCGTTCTTTATCAATTCCGAGTGAATCAATACGCGAATCCATCAATGGCAAAAACATACCAAAAACAACAGATGCAATGCCTCTGAAATTAAACCCTAACCCGTAAATACCAGCCGATAAAAATTGAATGGAAAGCGGCAGAAGACATAACCTCCATATCCACAACGAAACCCCACGATGGGCAAATATTCTTATGCCCCAGATAAATAAAGATACAGGAAATAAAACCGCAAAAAACCCAAACCATGAAATTAACTGATTTGACAATAAAGCACCAAACGGTCCAAACCAATTTTTAATTTCTCCATCTGCAGCAACATTAGAAGAAGGGTCTAATGCAGAAGCAGTCAGAAGAATAATACAAAGGCAAATTGCACAAAAAACAAGTGATATACCAATTAGCTCTTTAATTCGCCGATAGAAAAAAATACGCAATCTATCAGACATAACTTTACCGCTAGTTTTTGCCTGTTCAGTCATCTATTTTATTTTCCCGCCAGATATTATTAAAAAATATCTGCAAGCGTTGCATCGCTTGTTCTATTGTATCAAGCGAATGAACCATAGCGATTCTAATATAACCTGATGCTGGGTTTTCAGCGTTACTGGCAAGTGCCATATAACTTCCTGGAATAACTTTAATTGCCATTTTTTCCCATAACAACTGGGCACATCTAAGATCATCCCCAACTTTTAACCAAAGGAAAAATCCACCTTCAGGAATATCACAATCAAGATATTTTTCAGCTAATTTAAAGGCATTATTGTAATGGGATCTTACCAATTTATTATGTTCAAAATCTCGGTAAATTTCCCCTGCAACATTTAACAAAGGCGTTGGAACTAATGCCAATCCATTTGCTGCAATTTTTGAATATGATGAAATAACTTTTGGGTCTGCACATAAAAAACCTGCTCTCAGCCCAGCTGCATTGGAGCGTTTTGATAAACTATTTAACACAGCTAGATTAGATAGTTTATGTTCACTAGACCCAGATATTTTTCGAGCAACTTCTAGCGAACTAACTGGCATATTGTGGCGCCATATATCAATATAGCATTCATCAACCACAAGCAAAAAATTGTGCTTTCTGGCAAGAATTATTGCATCTGCCAAATATTCTTCACTTGCTATTATGCCTTGCGGATTTGTTGGGGTGCATAAATACATTATTGTTGTACGGGCTAGAGTTACTTCATCAATTAAGGATAAATCAGGTAAAAAGCCATTATCTAAACTGGCATTCATCAACTGAACTTCACCGCCATTAATAAGACCAGCAGCACGCCATGCATGATAAAAAGGGTTAGTTACCAATGCTAGTGGATTAGGTTTAGTGCTGCGTGTACAATAACCAAGCATATGCAATGGCTCTCTTGTACCTGGTACGGGTAATAAATAATCTTCTAACGGTTGCAACCAGTTACCAATATCTGAAAATCGATTATTCAAATAATAGCTTACATCATCATAAAACTTCTTATTACCTTTTACTTTTGGATAACTATGCCAATTACAATTAGGAAGAGATAATAATTCTGAAACAAAGGCTGGCGGTGGAAGTTGTGGTTCGCCAATAGACATATTAATTTCGCTCAGATCATCAGGTGCAGATATGCCCGTGATCAAAGCACGTGTTTTTTCAAACATATTATCATTAAAAAGTGAAAAATCTGGATTTTGCATCTACAAATCTGCATATATAGTTAAAGCGCATTCTGAGTAAGCATCAAAATAACTGTAATACATTAGCACGACTAGAACAACAATAGCCGATAAAGGTTTCAAACAAATGAGCGGCGCCATCTTTTTTGACCGTGATAATACCCTTATTGTAGATAAAGGCTACACATGGAAAATCTCAGATTTTGCTTTTTTATCTGATAGTGCTGAGGCGCTTGCTTTATTGCACATACATCAGATACCCGTGTTTATTGTAACAAATCAATCAGGCATTGCACGGGGATATTATAGCGAAACTGATATGCTAAAATTTAACCAGCATTTACAAGAGGAAGTTACTAAAAAGGGGGGTAGAATTACAGATATCGCATATTGTCCGCACCACCCAGACTATCCAGAAACAAAAGAGAATTCAAATTGGTGTACTTGCCGAAAACCTGCACCAGGAATGCTTATAGCACTATCCCAGAAATGGAAAATAGACCTAAGTCAATCATTCATGATAGGCGACCAAGATAGTGATTTACAGGCTGGTTCAGCTGCTGGATGTCAACAAAGCTATTTGCTTCATGCAGACCAATCAAGAGTGACTTTATGTGAAAAAATATTAACTAACTTTTTTAAGGGTAAAAAGTAATGATGACATTTAAAACCCCTATTATGGTTATTGGCGGTGGTCTAACCGCTGAAATTATGTGTGTTTCTCTTGCATATTTTGGTTTGGAATATAGCCGGCTTAAACCCCCCTCTTTAGCGTATAAAGATGCCAGAACAACAACCATAAATCTAGCAAGCCAAAAAATGCTTTCCCATCTTAATTTATGGTCATATTCAGCAGAAAACAGCACGAAAATATCAGATATTCTTGTGTCACAAAAATCCTTTGGACGTGATTGCTATGAAAGTAGGTCTTATCCCTATGCGTTGAATTTTTCTCTCAACGGACAGCCGATGGCTTGGACCGTTGAAAATACTTATCTACTCGAATCAGCACAGCAAAAAAATGAAAAATCTATTTTGCCAGTTTATACATATGACGGGGAATTACATTTTAATTTTGGTGCTGAGCATGTTACTATAACAGATGATAAAGGCACAACATGGCAAACAGAATTAGTTATAGCCTGTGACGGAGCTAATAGCCCAACACGATCTGCCTCTGGTCTTAAATCCAAATCCCTAGCAGCTAATCAAAAAGCTATTATTGCCAGAGTAGATCTAAATCAATTTCATCATAATAGAGCATTTCAGCGCTTTCTTCCAGATGGTCCAATTGCCTTAATGCCCATAAAACAACAGGAGGCTGCCCTTGTATGGTCAATAACCAACAAGCATGCAGATAAGCTGTTTGAATTAAGTGATGAGGCATTTCAACAGCAGGTAATTAATGCTTTAGGAAGTGGCTTTGATAGCTTAGCCATCAACTCAAAACGAGCAATATGGCCCTTAACCCCATCTATTTCGCGTAGTATGGGGAAAACGGGGCTTTTATTAGCTGGCGATTCTAGCCATGCAATACATCCTCTTGCTGGCATGGGTTTTAATCTTGCTCTTGGTGACATCGCTGTAATTTGCGACTGTTTAGAGATAGCCAAAAAACGGGGGCTAAAATTCTCTCACCCCTCCATATTATTAGAATATCAAGCAAGAAGACGTATTGAAATTGAGGCTATTCTTGGCGTGACACAAGGATTAAATAGGTTATTTAGCTATAAAAGTTTTCATTTAAAAATTATTCCGTCTAGCCTGATAAATTTTGGATTAGGCGTTATGGATATGCTGCCAATTAAAAAACAATTATTAAATATAGCAACAGGCGGTGTGCTAACATCAGCTAGCTTACTTTCGGATGAATCCTGATTTCTATTTATCTCACGCTGATTATACGTTTATGCAAGCACCTAGCATAATTAGTAGAATCTATTTTCTAATCTTTAAGTCTTATTTATATTGGCAAGATAATCTGTATATAATGTTTTTTGCCGTTTTCCATAATCATGCAACAGCACCCAGCTATAAATGCCTGTTTCGTGACCATCATCAAATAATAACCGAACAGCATAATTCCCAACTGGCTCAATTCCTGTAATTTTAATGTCTTTTTTTCCACGCACAATTTTTTTTGACTCAGCCCCATGTCCTTGTACTTCAGCAGAAGGGGATTCTACTCTAAGCAGTTCGGCTGCTAATTGCGTGGAAAAGCCGTCATTAAAGACAATTGATACAATGTGCTTATCTTTATGAAGTCTAATCTGGGTCGCTGTAATATTATTTGAGGTCATGGTTGGTCACAAATGGGGATTATGAATTTTTAAAGGGCTGCCATTTTGTAATTTCGTCAGCACTAAGCTCTCGGCAATACTCTTCCGTTAGGTTTGGCATGTGGTCTATTATCGGATACGCTTTTTTTCCCTGAATACTAATAAGCTCTTGTGATTTTTTGTCATAAATTAACAAACTTTTGGTGTCTGGACAAACTAACATACTCAACAAAACACGGGATGTTCTTAGAGCATTTGCATCTGGCGATTTTGACTTTTCTGTATTGGTAACTGACTTAATGTTTGGCATTTTCAACATAGCTATCACTATGGCAGGACATTTGTAAAATAGTTGTTAATAATTCTGCTCTGCCAGATAGGTCTTGTACTTCTAATAGCGCTTGCTTTTCAGCCACATCAAAAGGACAAATCATAGATAATGTACTGACCAGCTTTTCATCAGAGCAGGATTCTAACTGAGACCAATCAACTTGAAAACCTTTGGCATCAAAATATTGTCTCAATATAGCTGTTAAATTTTTCCTATCTATAGGGGATTCATCAATAGATAAATCATCTTTAAAATCGTCCCATTTAATATCTGCAACAACATATCCAGATGATACTTCAGAGAAATGACTTGCTTTGAATCGAATGCAGCCTGACAAGGTAATTAAAATTCTGCCATCATCCTGCTCAGAGAAACTGGATATTCTTCCAGCGCATCCTGTTGGATAATAAAAATGTGATTCCTTGTCATTATTTGGCTGTGTCATGCCTATCAAGCGAAGTGGATTAGAAATTGTATCTCTTATCATCGCAAGGTATCGTGGTTCGAAGATATTTAATGGCAATGCAGCCCCTGGTAGCAATAATGCGCCAGATAAAGGGAAAATGGGGAGTTTGCTTGGTAGCTCATTAAATTCAGGTTCAAATGGACCTCTGATCGTCATCTAATCCTCGTTATGGTTAGGTTTTATCAAAAAACGCTACAGATTCCTTTTACAGACATCGGTTTAATTCTCATATAGTGCGACCATCAGGAAAACAAATAGCTAGATAATTTTCGCCTTGCTTGAATTACATCTGGGTGCATATGACCAAGCGCAGTAAAAAATTCTACCAATTGTGTTCTAGCCGCATTTTCTTGCCAGGAATCATCTATTTTTATTGATTCAAGCAATTGCCCCATTGCCTCTGCTTGCGCACCTGACGCAAATAAAGCAATCGCATAATCTTGCCTTGCTTGCAGATCTAACGGGTTATCTATCACTTTTTGTTCTAATTCTCCTGTTTCAGAGCCCAATTCAATACCTTTTTTAGCAACAGTCAGCGCAGCCAGAACATCCTGTATGACTGATTTTTTTTGCATATCATCATCTAGCTGATCTAAAACAGCTTGTGCTTCATCATGCTCACCCAAAGCAATTAGACATCTTATAAAACCTGCCATAGCCTCTGCTGATTCAGGAGATAATGAAAGCGCTTGTTGATAAGCCTGCATCGCGGCATTATTGTCATTTTGTGCAAGTGCTGCTGCACCTGATTCCAATAACGCAGAAATATCAGCCAGTCCAGGTGCTGCTTCAGACAAGCGCTCAACAAATTGAGTAACAGCTGATTCAGGTTGGGCACCAGCAAATCCGTCTGCAGGTTGACCATTTACAAACCCAAAAACTGTTGGAACAGACTGCACCCGCATCTGCGCTGCTATTTCCTGATTATCGTCAATATTAATTTTTGTTAGTTTTACATTTTTATATTTTGCACATACTTTTTCTAAAACAGGTGCAAGCTGTTTACATGGCCCACACCAAGGTGCCCAAAATTGAACAATAACAGCTTGCTCTGAACTCGCCTCAATAACTTCTGTCATGATATTTTCAGCAGTCACATCAATAGGCGATTGCAAAGGTTTTTGATCAATTAAAGATGACATCTATATCCTCTATTTTTACTAATTTAAAATTTATTGGTTTGGAAATACTAGGTTTATTGGTTGCACCTCTAAATGCGTTAAAAACAGATGAAGCTGTTCAGGTGTCATTGATAGTGTTTTATCATTTACCAAAGGATGCATATATATTTTTTCAACATTAAATAGCCTTGTATCAATCGCAATCGCAACCCCCTTATTTGCGCCCGTAATCATTGAAAGCGGCGTTACTGCGCCAGGTCTTACTCCTAAATTTTCGAGTAGTCTGACAGCGCTCCCAAAAGATAATCTGCCTGATTGCATCATCTGCGCTAATTCTTTCAAATCCACATTTTGGTCTTCTTGAATAACCGCCAGAAAATTGTTTTTTTTATGGTCTCTTAAATATAAATTTTTAATATGTCCTCCGCCATTCTGCTTAGTAAGCATATTTTGCCTATGCTCTTTGGAATCATCTACTGTTTTCAGGGGAGGGTGCGTAAATTGCTCAAAAGTTATATTCAAAGCATTTAACTGTGAAATAAGTGATTCTGGGTGAACTGGCAAACTATCTTGGAACAATGATGATGCATCTGGCATTATTGCTTCTGTCATTTTAGAACTCAATTTTTTAAAAATTAAAGATAGATATATACCCTACCATATATGAGTGCCAATTAAATCTTCTACAAGAGGTTATCGTAAAATTTAAGAGCCTAATAACTCACAATACGGGTTACAAAAAGCAACAATTGACGCTAATCATTGATTTGGTTATGAAAATTTTTAAATCTGGTTGCTGAATAAACAACACCCAAATTCAAGGATACTGTCTTGACTATAAAAATAGCACTTATTGGATGTGGGATGTGGGGCAAAAATATTGCTCGTAACGCTTCGGAATTGGGGGTGTTGGCTGCTGTTTGTGACAATGATTCTAAAAATGCTCAGCTCTTTTCATCTCAATTTTCATGCCCAGCTTTAACCTTTGAAGAAATATTAGCAGATAACACCATTTCTGGAGTGGTTATTGTCACCAATGCGAATTCACATGAAAGCCTAGCCTGCACAGCATTAAGTGCTGGCAAACACGTATATATAGAAAAACCATTGGCTCTATCCATGTCGTCTGCCAATCTTATTAAAAATGCAGCGCTTAGCGCTAAAAGACAGGTTATGGTAGGTCACTTAATACACTATCACCCTGCTTATGTTACATTACAAAAACAGCTTTTTAGTGGGGCGATAGGCAGGCTTCAGCATATCCAGGCAAATCGACTAGCGATGGGACGTATTCGTAAATCTGAATCAGCCATTTATGATTTATGCCCTCATGATATATCTATTATTCTTGGATTGGTTAAGGGGATGCCTCTTACAATTAATTGTAATGCAGCAAGCCATGTAACACAAAATGGTGGTGATATTATATCTACATATTTTCAATTCTCAGACAATGTTACAGCAATGATGAATACAAGTTGGTATTCACCTATTAAAGAGCATCGCTTGGTAGTAATCGGAGAATCTGGATCTATTGTATTTGATGACACACAACCAAAAGAGAATAAAATTACTTTATATAGAGATTCATTATTTAATGAAGGTGACGCTATTAAAATTGAAAGAGAAACGCCCCAATTTCTTCATGTCCCAGATGGGGAGCCGTTGCGAAACGAAATTTCTGAATTTATTTCTGTTTGTAGGACAGGAAAACCAGCGATAACAGACATAAATGAAGCTTTAAGAGTACAAGAAATACTGTCAGAAATGAGCCATCAAACACAGGAAAATAAAATATGAGCTTTGCATTCATTGATTTAGCCTCTCAGCAAAATAGGATAAGAGAGAATATAGACCAAAAAATTGCAGCCGTATTAAATCACGGTCAATATATTATGGGACCTGAAGTTTCTGAATTAGAGACAGCTCTTAGTAAACGAGTTGCAACGAACCATGTTATAAGTTGTGGATCTGGAACAGACGCATTGCTTCTTGCATTAATGGGATTAAAACTAAAACCAAGGCAAGGGGTAATTGTACCAAGCTTTACATTTACCGCTAGTGCAGAAGTAATGCCTCTACTTGGAGCTATCCCAATTTTTGCTGAAGTAGATGAAGAAACCTTTACAATGGACCCAGCAAGATTAGCAGATGCGCTTGAAAGTGCTATTGATGCCAATATTGAAGTTGTTGGTATTATGGCTGTTGGTTTGTTTGGACAACCAGCTCAAATGGATAAAATAAATGCATTCGCCAAATCCAACGGCTTGTGGGTATTAGATGACGCCGCACAAAGTTTTGGAACAGAATATCAAGGAAGCAAAACAGGTGCTCTAGCAGAAGTTACGTGTACTAGCTTTTTTCCAGCCAAACCACTTGGGTGTTATGGCGATGGCGGTGCCTTATTCACACAAGATGATGAAATTGCAGAAATTGCGCGCTCCTGCCGTGTTCATGGTCAAGGAATACATAAATATCATACCGAAAGGCTTGGTATGACAGCTAGATTAGATACCATGCAAGCTGCCATTTTACTGGCCAAATTAGACATCTTTGATGAAGAGCTAAAATTAAGGGAAAAAGTTGCAAAAAACTACCATAATTTACTGAGTGATTGGATTAAAACGCCCGTATGTAACCAAGGCTCAACAAGTAGCTGGGCAATTTATACTCTTACGTTACCAAAATCAGTGGATAGGCAACATATGCAGGAGAAACTTAATATAAAAGGTGTTCCAACAGCCATTTATTATCCAATTCCAATGCATTTACAAAAACCTTATTCCCATTTTCCAAGAGCAAAATATGGATTAGAAGTAAGCGAGCGCTTAGCGCAATCTGTTTTGTCAATTCCAATGCATCCATATCTTACATCACAAGAGCAAGAAACCATTAGTAGCGCTATCATTCAGATTATAAAAGATGGAAATAATAACTAAAAACAAATGCTCTAATTTTATCTTGTAAGTTTATTAAGTACGAGCTATAACCCTGTGTAAATGCGGGTGTAGCTCAGGGGTAGAGCACAACCTTGCCAAGGTTGGGGTCGAGGGTTCGAATCCCTTCACCCGCTCCAATTCCCATATAAATGTACCGTGGACCGTGGTCCAAGTATCTGATTCCAAACAT